>Ga0193753_10001549_pt1 | contig 19493 bp, 19 predicted proteins | sample H1c2metaG_FD_144925 | JGI IMG/M metagenome (GOLD analysis project Ga0193753, IMG submission 144925) | Soil microbial communities from a riparian zone of the East river system, Colorado, United States - H1c2 | ecosystem: Environmental > Terrestrial > Soil > Riparian zone | place: USA: East...
GCGGGTCATCGTGTGGGGTTGGGTTTCTTGAGTTGGGGCTTGCGCTTTTTAGATGCAGGGGCGGTCTGTTGGCGCATGAGGGTAAGCATGGATTCGGTGGCGGCGAGGAGTTCGGCTTCGGAGACGTCGCGGACGATTTCTGTGGTGCCGATGCCGGTGGGGAGGACGAAGGAGCGGATGCCGCTGCGGTTTTTCTTGTCGCGGGAGGTGAGGGCGACGAGGTTGGCGGCGGTGGCTTTGAAGGCGGGGAGCGGGCCGTAGCGGAGGATGAGGGCGGTGATGCGGTCGGCCTGCTGCGGGGTGATGGTTTTGCGGGCGAGGGCTACGTGGAGCGCGGCGATGCTGCCCCAGCCTACGGCTTCGCCGTGGAGGAGCTGCTTGTAGTTGGTGGCGGCTTCGATGGTGTGGCCGATGGTGTGGCCGAGGTTGAGGATCATGCGGAGGCCGGATTCGCGCTCGTCCTGGCTGACGACGTCGGCTTTGACGCGGACGGAGGCGGCTACGACGTGGGTGAGGGCGGCCTGGTCGATCTTTTTGGCGAGGATGGCGCCGGCATTTTTTTCAAGGTAGGCGAAGAGCTTTGCGTCGCGGATGATGCCGGCTTTGATGGACTCCTGGAGGCCGGCGCGGAGCTGGGCGGGAGGGAGAGTGCGGAGGAGGCCGGTGTCGGTGAGGACGGCCTGGGGTTGGTGGAAGCTGCCGATGAGGTTTTTTCCGGCGAGGAGGTTGACGCCGGTCTTGCCGCCGATGGAGGAGTCGACCTGGGCGAGGAGGGTGGTGGGGATCTGGACGTAGCGGACGCCGCGCATGTAGATGGCGGCGAGGAAGCCGGTGATGTCCCCGAGGACGCCGCCACCGAAGGCGAGGAGGAGGGAGTCGCGGTCGGCGCCGGCTTCGGAGAGCTGCTGGGCGAGGGCCTCTACGCTGCGAAGGCGTTTGTTGGTTTCTCCTTGAGGGAGGAGGAGGACGGTGGGGGGAGGCTGCTTGTCTTTTTGGAAGGAGGCGAGGAAGGGCTTCGACCAGAGGGCCCAGATGTTGGGCGAGGTAATGACGATGGGTCGGAAGGGCTTGCCTTTGTTGAGCTTGCGCAGGCGGGGGGAGAGGGTGGCGAGGAGATTGGGGGCGATGGTGACGTCGTAGGTGGCGGAGGGCGTGTTGACGGGGATCACAGGCACAATGTGTCCATCGTATCGCAAGGATTTCAGAGGGGTTGGGGAGTAGTAGCATCGAAAGTATGGAACGGTTTGATTTTCTTGTGATTGGTGCGGGAATTGCTGGGCTGAGTGCGGCCATCGATCTGGCAAAAGCGGGCAGCGTGCTGGTGGTGACGAAGGAAGAGCTGGCGGAGTCGAACACGGCCTATGCGCAGGGGGGGATTGCGGTGGCCATGGGGGGCGAGGAGGACGTTGCGCTGCACCTGGAGGACACGGTGGCGGCGGGCGATGGGCTGGTGAATCGGGCGGCGGCGGCGGTTCTGGTGGAGCAGGGGCCGCGCCGGGTGGAGGAGCTGCTGGAGTGGGGGACGGCCTTCGACCGGGAGAATGGGGTGCTGATGCGGACGCGCGAAGGGGCGCATAGCCGGTCGCGGATTCTGCATGCAAATGGAGATGCCACGGGGCGGGAGATTGCGGTGTCGCTGCTGCGGCATGTGCGGGAGTTGAGCGGGGTGGAGCTGATGGAGTGGACGACCAGCGTGGATCTGTTGCTGGAGGAGGGCAGGGTGGTGGGGGCTACGCTGCTCGATGGCGAGGGTGGCCTGCGGGTGGTGAGGGCGGGAGCGGTGCTGCTGGCCAGCGGAGGGGCGGGACAGGTCTATAGCGATACGACGAATCCGGCGGTGGCGACCGGGGACGGGATTGCCATGGCTTACAGGGCGGGGGCCCAGGTGAGCGATATGGAGTTCTACCAGTTTCATCCGACGGCGTTCAGTATGCCGGGGGCTCCTCGGTTTTTGATGAGCGAGGCGCTGCGCGGGGAGGGCGCGTATCTGTTGAATGCGAAGGGGGAGCGATTTATGGAGCGGTACCATCCGCTGCTGGAGCTGGCTCCGAGGGATGTGGTGGCGCGGGTGATTACGCGCGAAGGGATGAATGGGCCGGTGTACCTGGACATGCGGCATGTGGAGGTGAATCTGAAGGCGCGGTTTCCTGGGATCTCGAAGTTCCTGGAGGGGTATGGGCTGGAGTTGGGGAGAGACCTGATTCCGGTGCGTCCGGCGGCTCACTACTTTATGGGTGGGGTAAAGACGGATGTGCATGGGCGGACATCTCTGCCGGGGCTGTATGCGGCGGGAGAGGCGGCCTGCACGGGGGTGCATGGAGCGAACCGGCTGGCCAGCAACTCGCTGCTGGAAGGGTTGGTGTTTGGGGCGCTGGCGGCCGAGACGATGGTGTCTGAGACGATGGTGGCCGAGGCTCCGCAGGATGTGCGGGGACGGATGGAGGTGCCGGAGACGGTGGCGAGCGGGGAGACGGGTGAGGCGGCTACGGAGGCGTGGATCACAGAGCTGCGGGAGCTGATGTGGAAGGATGCGGGGTTGCTGCGGGATGCCAAGGGATTGCGCGAGGCGCAACGCGGGCTGGATGCGCTGGCGACGAGGATGCCGAGAGGACTGTTCCGGCGGGCGGTGGAGGCGCGGAACCTGCATGCCGTGGCTGAGGTGATTGTGGCTTCGGCGCTGGGACGGGAGGAGAGCCGGGGGGCGCATTTCCGGAACGATTTTCCGCAGCGGTATGCTGTGGCGAGGCATTCGGTGATGGAGCGGGGGCGGCTGGAGTTTGGGACGGTCTAGGGCGTATCGACCTATTCTTCAGGCACACAAGCGCCCTGCGCGGGCGGCGCCCACTTCATGGGGGGTGTACCGGCTTCGCCTACTGCCTCCCGATGGTCGGCTGGAAGATTCTGTTCTGCGGACCAACGGGAGCTTCGACCCGAAGGGGGTATACGTGTCACGAAGTGACCGCTCCACGCGCAGTGGGACCGGCCGTCAGGCCAAGTACTTCCATAGCAGCGGATAGGCCGAGGCAAAAAAAAGCCGAGGCGATGAGCCCCGGCTGTGGATAAATGGAATCAATCAGGCTGCAAATCTGCGACGGACCATTCCTGCGGCACCGAGCAGTCCGGTCGCGAGAAATGCGATGGAGCTGGGTTCGGGAGCGGCAGCCGATGCGACATCGACGTTGTAGATGGACGAGGTCGAACCCAGGAGGAAGCCGCCACCGAAGTTGAGGGTGAGGGTGTGGTCCGCGAAGCTGGACGAGAGGCCGAGACCGTTCCACAGGGTGGTGAAGCCGGCGAAGGCGGGGTCGGTGAAGGTCATCTCGAAGGGGAGCGAAGCGCAGATGCCGAAGTTGCAGGCATCGGTTACGGTCAACTTGGTTCCGCCGAAGTTTGCGGTGTCCGTGTTGAGGAGACCTTCGTAGCTGAACTCGACTCCAGAGCCGATGTTGACGGTTCCTGAGTTGCCGCCGAGGGTGAAGAAGTTCGTGGAGCCACCGAGGAAGGTGAGGGTACCGGTAACCTGGGTGCCATTGATGGTGTCGGCCCGAGAGACGGATGCTGCGAGAGAGAGAACCGCGACAGAAAAAAGAACTGCAAGTTTTTTGAACATGTAACCTCCGCTCTTGCTAAGTGCAATTGCTTGGCCAACTTGGAGTGGCGGTGAAAAACGGCGGCAAAAGGGGAAAACGCGGGATTTTGGGGGGTTGGAACGGCGAAGAGCTAAAATTTTGAGTAGGGAAGAGAAAGATATTGCATATTGAGGGGTGGAGAATGGGAGTTTTAATTCCACTTCGCGCTCGAATGCAGGTGGTTACCGATGAAGCTAGAGGCTGGGCTAGATTTATGGGGTAATTTTTTCCTGTTGCGGCGGATTCTTATGGTTTCCGCGGCCTTGGCCTGACGGCCGGTCCCACTACGCGTGGGGCGGTCACTTCGTGGCGTGTATACCCCCTTCGGGTCGAAGCTCCCGTTGGTCGCGGAAAAGAATCTTCCAGCCGACCATCGGAAGGCTTGAGGCGAAGCCGGTATACCCCCCACGAAGTGGGCCGCGCAGGGCGTTTGCGTGCCTGAAGAGTATGTCGACACGCTTAGATGTAGGTAAGGATGATGGGTAAAACGGTGCCTGAGATGAGGAGTGCGGTGACCAGGCGCTTGTTGCGCATGAACTTGTAGGACATGTAAAGGCCGCTGACGGTGGAGACGAAGAGGCCGATGGCGACGATGAGGAAGAAGATTTTGAGGGGAAGGGCGTTGTGGGGCTTTTGCGTGGGCTGCGGCGTGGCAGGGGTGGGCTGGGATTTGTCTGCAGCCGGTCTCTCAGGCGGCGGAAGTTTTCGGACGGGGACGATGGGGGTTTGTTTCTTGTGGATTTGGCCGAGGGTGACGGCCCAGGCGGGTGGCTTGTAGGAGCTGCCGCGGGTGGTCTCATGGAGGCTGAAGGTCTGGAGGGCTCCGGTAAAAGCGAAGAAGATGAGGGCAGGGGCAATGAACACGCCGAGATAGAGATGGGTCAGGCGGGTGTACCTAAGGAAGGCGTGTGAGAGTGACATCGTCCTTCTCTTGTACACAAAGAATGAAAGTACGACAAGTTTAGTCTTATATGTGTCTGCTTCGTAAATTTGTCAGGAGGCGACCGGGGCCGGTTTTCTGACCAGGAGCGACAGGCCGATGGTGACGCCGAGGAGTGCGACGATGACGCCGAGGGAGAGGAGGGGGCCGACCTCGAAGAAGTGGGCTGTGAGCATCTTGAGGGCGGCGAAGGCAAGGACAGCGGCGAGGCCGAAGTGGAGGAAGCGAAGGGTGGCGAGGAGGCCGACCAGGAGGAAGTAGAGCGAGCGGAGGCCCATGACGGCCATGATGTTGGAGGTGTAGGCGAGGAAGGGGTGGCGGGTGATGGAGAGGACGGCGGGGATGGAGTCGAGGGCGAAGACGACGTCGGTGAGCTCGATCGCGACGAGGGTGAGGAAGAGGACGGTGGCCATGAGATGGCCATTTTCGCGGACGAAGAACTTGTCTTGACGCAGGCTGACGGGGTGGAGGCGAGCGAGCCAGGTGAGCCAGCCGGGGGTCTGATTCTCTTCCTTGGGATCTTCGGGGAGGACGAGGCGGATGGCGGCGATGAGGAGGATGACGGCGAAGACGTAGCTGACCCATTCGAAGCGGGCGAGGAGGCCGAGGCCGGCTGCGATGAAGGCTCCGCGCATGACGATGGCACCTGCGACTCCCCAGAAGAGGACCCTGGGCTGGCGGGGTTCGTCGATTTTAAAGAGGCGGAAGAGGAGGAGGAAGACGAAGAGGTTGTCGATGGAGAGGGCCTCTTCGATGGCGTAGCCTGCGAGGTATTGGGTGGCGGATTCGGCGCCGAGGTAGCGGAGGACGAAGAGGGCGAAGGCGAGGGCGGCGGTGACCCAGAGGATGGTGGCGGCGATTGCGGTGGAGTGCGTTTTGGAGGGACCCTGACGGCGGACGTAGAAGAGTTCGAGCCCGAGGAGGGCGACGATGAAGATGTGGAAACCGATCCAGTAGTTCAGGGGGGTGACGCTATGCATATGCTTTGCATGCTACCGCGAGAGGGGGGCGTGTTGCACGACGGCTAGATCTTTGTGGGGCGAAGAGGCATGGTTGCGGCGCGTACCATGCGCTGCCGGCGATGGAGATCGGGTGCGGCTATTGGATTGGGCTAGTTGGCGGCTGGATTGGGCTAGTTGGCGGCGACGACGAAGGAATAAACGGTGTAGAGGCTGAACGCGAGGAAGACCCAGAGGAGCGAGGACAGGAAGAGGCTGCGGATGACGGCGCCGACCTGATGGGTGGCGAAGAAGCCTCCTGCGGCGGGGGGTGTGTATGGGCTTGTATGGCTGGCCTGCAGGGTGGGGAGCGTATCGGTCTGCATGGTTCGGCCTCCTTTCGATAGCACGTAGAGTATGCGACTGGCTGAATGCTGCCTATTACCCAAAAGCAGTAGTTTGTGGACTTTTTTGGGGGTTAAGACTATATCGGCTTGTTGATAGCTGTATCGGCCGGCGAATGACAGACATTAGGAATAGGTATAGGATTTTGCGGGTTATTGCTAGTTTTCCCAAATCTAACTTTGCGGAGTGAAAACATGAAGACAGCGATTCGTTTGATGGGGGTTGCGGCAGGGCTGTTGATCGCACAGGTTGCGGTGGCACAGGCGCCACCGGCTGGGTCGACGGGGATCTGTAAAGACGGGACGTATTCGACTGCGCCGAGCAAGCAGGGGGCGTGTCGCGGGCACCAGGGCGTGAAGGAATGGTATGCGGCCAGTGCAGCGAAGCCAGCAGCGGCGGCGAAGACTGCGGCACCGGCTGCAACCTCTGCTCCGGCTGCGGCACCGGCACCGATGCCTGCCGCGGCTCCGGCTCCTACTGCTGCTCCGGCCAAGGCCTCGAGCCGTGCTTCGACTGCCTCGATGCAGCAGGCGCCTGGCGGTGGGCCTGGAATGGTGTGGCTGAATACCGGGACGAACGTGTATCACTGCTCGGGGACGCAGTTCTATGGCAAGACGAAGGCCGGGGCGTATATGTCGGAGGCCGACGCCAAGGCGAAGGGCGCCCACGCGGATCACAACAAGCCCTGCACCAAGTAGGGAGTGTAGGTTGAACCGCGCCCTTGAAGCCTTTGTTCGGCTTCAGGGGCGCTGGTTGATTAAGCGGATCATTTCGAGGAAGAGGTCGCCGGCGACCTGCAGGGACTTCGGGCTGACCTTGTCGATGGTGTCGAGCTCGGTGTGGTGGTAGCCGCCTTCGGGGTGCTCGCGGGTGGGCGGGCCGTAGTCGATGTCGATGAGGTCGAGGACGGGGACATCGCGCTGCTTGAAGGGGATGTGGTCGTCTTCAAGGCCGGGAACGGAGTTTTTGAAGACGTAGCTGGAGTGGCCGGTGTTCTTCGCGGCAACGAGGAGCATGTCCTGAAGCCAGGAGGTGGAGTTGCCGTCCTTGTCGATGTTGAGGTCCTTGTCGCCGATCATGTCCGCGACGAGGAAGGCCTTGATCTTCGAGAGGGTGCCGTCTTGTGACCACTTGGCGGCGAGGTGACGGGTGCCATAGAGGGAGTCGGAGTGGGACCACTCCTTGAGGGCTTCTTCGCCGTCGTCGAAGACGAGCCAGACGCTGTAGCCCTCGGGCGGGTGGGCGCGGAGGTGGTTGCCGATCTCGATGAGAAGGGCGGTGGTGGCGGCGCCGTCGTTGGCACCGACGAAGTTGATGTCTTTGAGGGGGTAGTTGGTCTCGTAGTGGGTGGCGAGGACGATGATGCCGTCTTTTTTGCCGGGGAAGCGAACGATGTAGTTGCGCATGGCGACTGCGCCGATGGGGGTGTTGGTGGCGGTGAAGCTGTCGGTCTCGAGGTTGCCTTTGGCGGCTTCAGGGGCGAAGTGCGATTTGATGAACTCCTCTGCCTTGAGGTGGCCGGGGGAGCCGACCCAGCGTTTGGGGGAGACGGCGAGGTACTGCTGGGTGAGGCTGAAGGCGGCCTGACCGCTGAAGCGGGTGGGGGCGGGCTTCTGCGCGAGGGCGGGGAGGGTGAGAAGGAGGACGAGCAACGGCAGGAGCAACCGCAGGTCCTTCGACTCTGCCGCTCGCACAGTGCGCGAACGGCTTTGCTCAGGATGACGGGTGGGAGTGGGTGGTGAGGTTGTCATGCGGCTTTCTTTTGCTCCCTTGCTTTGCGGCGGGCGGGGTGGACGATAAAGGCAGCGCCTACGCCGAGCATATAGAGGACGAGCATGGGAGTGGCGAAGACGCACATGCTGAGGGGATCGGGGGTGGGGCAGATGATGCCGGCGATGATGAAGATGACGAGGATGGCGTAGCGGATGTGCTTGATGAGGAACTTGCCGTCGACGATGCCGAAGAGAGCGAGGAAGAAGATGACGACAGGAAGCTCGAAGGAGACGCCAAGGCCGAGGATGACGGAGAGGAAGAAGCTGGTGTAGTCCTCGATGGTGAGCATGGCGTGGAAGTTTTTGCCGAAGCCGAGGATGAGCACCTTGAGGGCGCCGGGCAGAACCCAGTGGTAGCCGAACCAGGCTCCTGAGAAGAAGAGGAAGAGGGTGGTGCCCATGAAGGGGACGACGTAGCGCTTCTCGTTGGAGTACATGCCGGGCGCAATGAAGAGCCAGAGTTGGTAGAGGATGAAGGGGCTGGCGAGGATGGCGCCGCCGTAGAGGGCGGTTTTGATGGCGAGGTTGAGGGTGTCTGTGGGGTGGGTGTAGTTGAGAGGGATGCCCAGGTCGTTGAGGGGCTTCTGGACGATGCTGTAGAGCCGGCCATAGAAGGCGTAGGCGATAACGAATCCGACGAGGAGATAGAGGGTGGAGTGGATGAGGCGCTTGCGGAGCTCGCCGAGATGCTCCATGAGGCTCATGCCAGGAAGTTCGGCGCGGTCGGTTACGGCAGAGCGGACGGAGTCGATCAGGTCAGCCATGGAGAGGAGCCTCATTGGTGGTGGGGACTGTTTCGGAGGCCAGGTCGTCGGCGGAGCTGGGGGTGCGGTTTGAGCTGTGGTTGGATGCTTGCTGGATGGTGTACTCGTCGGTAGAAGAGGGTGGGTTGGGCGTGGGGGCTTCTGGATCGGCAACGTGCGGGATGGAGTCGAAGGCGTGGGAGATAGACGAGGAGGCGGCGATGGGGAGGCCGGTGGAGGGCGGCATGATGTTGAGTTCGCCAGAGGTGGCGATGGGGAGTGGTTCGGGGTCGGCGTGGGGGTGGATTTCGATGGGGTCGTCGGGGATATAGGGGGGGAGTGGTGCGGCGATGGTGTTTTCGGTGACGCCGGCGGTCTCGCTGCCGGTGCTGGCCTCGCTGCCTGCGCTGGTTTCGGTGCTGTCGGCGATGGCCGGGGTGACGGGTGCCGCGGCTTCCATGGCGGCGATCTTCTTCTGTTGCTCGGCTTGCTCGGCGATGCGGAGCTCGTCTTCCATCTGCATGCGGAACTCGTTGGAGGCACGGCGGAATTCGCCCATGAGCTTGCCGAGCTGGCGGGCGAGCTCGGGCAGCTTCTTCGGGCCGAAGAGGAGCAGGGCGATAAAAAAGATAACGGCGCTGTCCTGAAAGCTAGGCATAGGTGAATCCCATGATACGGGTTACGTTGGGGGGGAACAAATAGATGGGTCGTGTCTCAGATCGAATTTATCCTGGCTGCCCGAAGCTGGCATGTCGACAACGGACTTTTAGCTTCAGCGGGTTTTAGCTTCGCGTGGTCAGGAGGTTCGCATCACGCGCAAGCTGCCACGGTACAGGCTATGCGCAGGTAGCCGTAGCCGACGAGGTTATCAGATAGCTGGATGGCCTTCCATCCAACGCGGAGGTTTAGATTGAGGCACTGCCATCAAACTGAGGCACTGCCAGGAGATGCCCTCTCTCTCTGACGCTGTTGTAAGATTAACAGTGCAGGGCTGACAAATTTGCAAGGCTGAATCGACGACGAAAGATGCATCTTTTGGGTACGGTCTTCGTCCAATGAAATACGAGCGGCAATGATGGCCGCAAGTGTAACAAAGTGGTACGGGTTGCAACATCCCCGTGGGTTGGGTAACGGCGAAGAGGCCGGCACAGTGAATCCACTGCAACTTCAGCAGTTCATGCTTTCAACATCCCCGTCTCAGAGGCGAGAAGACGGCTTCGGCGAGAGCCAGGCCAGACGACCTTATGAGACTGAAGGCGGAGTACTTTGAACGGTCTAATGGAAATTGCCCCGGTTGCGGCCGTGGTGCAGGACGTTGCAGATTCGTGTTCCCTCGATAACTATCTTTCTCAACCGGACCATACGATGGATGCCCGCATTGCGGCGGCGCGTGCCAAGCTGGGGACCGACGTCGTTCTGCTGGGACATCACTACCAGCGGGATGAGGTGATCCGGTTTGCGGACTACACCGGCGACAGCTACAAGCTCAGCAAGGTCGCCGCAGAGACGAATGCCAAGTACATGCTGTTCTGCGGTGTGCACTTTATGGCGGAGACGGCGGATGTGCTGGGCCGTCCGTGGCAGCAGGTGATTCTGCCGGACTTGAACGCCGGGTGCTCGATGGCCGATATGGCGGAGATCGGGCAGGTGGAGGACTGCTGGGACTCGCTGGTGCGGGCAGGGCTTACGGCGGAGGATGCGGGTGGGTTGATTCCGCTGACATATATGAACTCGGCTGCGGCGATCAAAGCTTTTTGCGGGGAGCGCGGCGGATTGGTTTGTACCTCGTCGAATGCTCGCGGAGCCTTCGAATGGGCGTTTGCGCGGGCGGGGAAGATTCTGTTTCTGCCGGACCAGCACCTGGGGCGGAATACGGCGTTTGCGATGGGGATTCCGCAGAGCGAGATGGTGGTGTGGGATCCGTACCAGATCAACGGCGGCGTGAGCCCGGAGCGGCTGCGGTCGGCGAAGGTGATTCTGTGGAAGGGACACTGCTCGGTGCATCAGCGGTTTTTGTCGGAGCATGTGGACCGGGTACGCCGGGAGGAGCCGGGGATGCAGGTGATCGTGCATCCAGAGTGCCGGTGGGAGGTGTGCCAGAAGGCAGATGCGATTGGCTCGACGGAGAGGATTATCGAGGTGATCGAGAAGGCTCCGGAGGGTTCGAGCTTTGCCGTGGGGACGGAGATTCACTTGGTGAACCGGTTGGCGAAGCGGTTTGCGCCGCTGGGTAAGAGAGTGATTACGCTGGACGACGCAGGCTGCCTGTGCACGACGATGTACCGCATTTCGCCGCAGCATCTGGCGTGGGCGCTGGAGAATCTGGTGGAGGGCAGGGTTGTGAATCGCATCAAGGTGGATGATGATGTGAAGCAGTGGGCTCGGGTCGCGTTGGACCGGATGCTCGAGGTTTCGTAAGAGAGGCGGGAGTTTGAGCAAGACGTTTACATTGGGTGAGGCGCAGACGCTGCTGCCGGTGGTGGAAGCACTGGTGCGGCGTGCGCAGACGGCGGGGCTTCGTGCGGGAGAGATCGAGATGGAGATGCAGGCGCTGAGTCAGAGAATCTTTCTGTCGGGCGGGATGCATGTGGACGTGACGGTTGCGGCGCGGCGGCGGGCGGAGCGGGAGAAGGCTGTCCAGGAGGCGAAAGACACACTGGCAGAGATTGAAGAGATTGGGGTTCAGGTGAAGGATCTGGAGCAGGGGCTGCTGGATTTCCCTTCCGTGATGGACGGGAAGACCGTGTTGCTGTGCTGGAAGCTGGGCGAGAAAGAGATTGGGTATTGGCACTCTCCGGAGGACGGGTTTGCCGGACGAAAGCCTTTGGATGCAAGGTTTGGCAGGACGGAACGGGAACGGCTGAACTAGGGTGGGTGGCTGTGCAGAACAATAGAAGTTATGCACAGCTTTAATTTACTAAACGATAATACTTATCGTTTATACTTTTTTCATGCTAGTGGACGAGACCAGATCGTTTCGTGAGCTTTGCCAGGAGCACGGCATTGCGGTGACGCACCAGCGGCAGGTGCTGTACGAAGTGATGAAGACGATGCATGGCCATCCAAGCCCGGAAGAGGTCTATGCGCGGGTGAAGAAGAAGGTGCCGGCGATTTCGCTGGCGACCGTTTACAAGAACATACATTTGTTTGTCGAGAGTGGCGTCTTCCGCGAGGTGAGCATGCATCACGGCTCTGTGCGCGTGGAGATGAATGGAGAGGCGCACCACCACATGGTGTGCTCGAAGTGCAAGGGAATTACCGACATCGGGGAGAAGGAACTCGGGTTGGTCGCCAAGCGCGACAGGCTGCCCGGGGGGTTTCTGGTCGAACGGTATGCCGTGGATGTAATTGGTGTTTGTGCGAAGTGCCAGACGGCTTAGCGCCGGTTACTAAAAGAGCTTGAGGTGATGTATGGCTGACGAAGTGAAAAGCAAGGTACTGACGACCGACGTGGGTCGGCCTGTAGGTGACAACCAGAACTCTCTTACCATGGGCCCGCGCGGGCCTATTGTGTTTGACGACTACTTGTTGTTCGAGAAGATGGGACACTTCAATCGGGAACGCATTCCGGAGCGCGTGGTCCATGCGAAGGGGTCGGGTGCGTATGGGACGTTTACCTGTACGAACCCGGACATGAAGAAGTACACGACGGCGAAGGTGTTCGATACCGTTGGGAAGAAGACGCCGACGCTGCTGCGCTTCTCTACCGTTGGAGGGGAGAAGGGATCAGCGGATACGGAGCGCGATCCTCGCGGGTTTGCGCTGAAGTTCTATACGGAAGAGGGGAACTGGGACCTGGTGGGGAACAATACGCCGGTGTTCTTTATTCGCGATCCCTTGAAGTTCAGCGATTTTATCCATACGCAGAAGCGCGATCCAGAGACAAACCTGAAGTCGCCCAGGATGATGTGGGACTTCTGGTCACTGTCTCCGGAGAGCCTGCACCAGGTGACGATTCTGTTCAGCGATCGTGGGACGCCGAAGGGCTATCGCCACATGAACGGGTATGGGAGCCACACATTCTCGCTGATCAACGACAAGAATGAGCTGTTCTATGTGAAGTATCACTTCAAGACGAAGCAGAAGATCGATAACTTTACCGCAGAGGAGGCCAACCATATGAAGTCGGTGGATATGGACTACTCGCAGAGCGACCTTTTCCGCTCGATCGAGAAGGGTGACTTTCCGAAGTGGACGGTGCAGATTCAGATTATGCCTGAGGCCGAGGCGGCGACGTATCACATCAATCCGTTCGATCTGACGAAGGTGTGGCCACATGCGGACTATCCGGTGATTGAGATCGGCGAGCTTGAGTTGAACCGCAATCCGAGGAACTATTTTGCGGAGATCGAGCAGTCGGCGTTCGAGCCGCGCAATATTTTGCCGGGGATGGGTTTCTCGCCGGACAGAATGTTGCAGGGGCGCCTGATCAGCTATCCCGATGCGCACCGCTATCGCCTGGGAGTGAACTATGAGTCGCTGCCGGTGAACCAGCCGCAGTGCCCCTATGCGACGTACCACCGGGATGGAACCATGGTGTATGGGGATAACGGAGGCAACTCGCCTAACTACGAGCCGAACAGCTTTGGCGGGCCGAAGGAAGATCGCCGGTACAACGAGCGTCCGACGACGTATGCCAGTGCAACGGTGGAACGGTATGACCATCGCGAGTTGGACGGCGACTACTACACGCAGCCGGGGAACCTGTTCCGATTGCTGAATCCAGATGCGCAAGAGCGGCTGGTCAATAACATCGCCGGTGGTCTGGGGCAGGTAGAACAGCGGATTCAAGACCTTCAGATCAACCATTTCTATAAGTGCGATCCTAAGTACGGCGAAGGTATTGCCAAAGCTTTGGGCCGTAAGATCGAAGAGATCGTGAAGAAGGAAGAGTTAGTAACTGCCTAGCTTGTTTGACTTATTGGAAGTAAGCAAAAGCGGCCTGAAATAGGCCGCTTTTGCTGGCCAGAACGCTCCTAATTTGATATCATTAGGATTGTCATTTAATGGGTTTTTATTCGTTTTTTAGTGGACGACAAACCAAGAGTTAATTACAAAGGGGCTACTTCACATGCTGCAAATTGGCGAAAAATTTCCTAACTACAGTGTTACTGCGACTGTCTCCACCGATAAGGACGAAGCGAAGGCTTTTACCACGATTACCGATGAGTCTTATCCTGGTAAGTGGAAGGTGTACTTTTTCTGGCCGAAGGATTTCACCTTTGTCTGCCCGACCGAGATTGCTGCCTTCGGCAAGCTGAACGGCGAGTTCGCGGATCGCGACTGTCAGATTCTGGGTGGTAGTACGGACAACGAGTATGTCCATGCCGCGTGGCGGACGCACCATGCCGACCTGAAGGATCTGCCCTTCCCGATGCTCTCGGACATTCGGCGCGATCTTTGCGGCGAGCTCGGCATTCTGGACGAGAAGGCGGGCGTGGCGCAGCGGGCTACGTTCATCGTTGATCCTGAGAATGTGATCCGGTTCATCTATGTTACGGACCTGTCCGTGGGACGGAATCCGCAGGAGGTTCTGCGCGTGCTGGATGCGCTGCAGACCGATGAGCTGTGCCCCTGCAACTGGCAGAAGGGTGAAGCGACCCTCGCGTAGTTTTTCGTAACGGAAGGGCGCGGCTGCTTGTGCAGCCGCGCCCTTTTTCAACGCTTTTTGAATAGCTACTGAATAGCTACTTATAGCAGGAGAGGATACAGAGAATGGCATTGGAAGAGTTGATCGGCGGACTGCCGGCGTATGCGAAGGATTTGAAGTTGAACTACTCCACGCTGGTAAAGCAGAATGCGGAGCTGACGCCGCAACAGCTTTGGGGGACTGTGGTGGTGGCTGCGATCGCCACGCGCAATGCGGAGCTTACGGCTGCTGTGATCGCGGAATCGGGAGTGGGGCTGAATGCAGATGCTCTCGATGCTGCCAAGGCGGCCGCGGCGATCATGGGGATGAACAATGTGTACTACCGGTTTCATCACCTCACTACGAACGAAAAGTATGCGACGCTGCCGGCGCGCCTGCGTATGAATGTGCTGCGCGGACACTCGGTGGAACATTTGGACTTCGAGCTATGGTGCCTGGCGGTGAGCGCGGTGAATGCCTGCGGCAAGTGCGTCGACTCGCACGAGAAGGTGTTGCGGGAGAAGGGGGCCACGGAGGAGCTGATCAACGCGGCGATTCGCGTGACGTCGGTGATTCACGCCATTGGGGTGGTGCTGGATTCGGAGAAGGCTTCGCCGACGATCGCTGCTTAGGGCGTATCGACCTATTCTTCTGGTAAAGAAGTAAGTCGCCCTACGCGGACGGCGCCCACTTCGTGGGGGGTGTACCGGCTTCGCCTACTGCCTCCCGTTGGTCGGCGGGAAATTCTTTGATGCGACCAATGGGAGCACCGACCCGAAGGGGGATCTACACGTCACGAAGTGCCGCCCCACGCGCAGTGGGACCGGACCTCAGGCCATGCCTTTCCCAGCAGTAAATATGTCGATAGGGCCTAGCGATACAGCCTTCAGGTTCCTATTTGGCAAGAGAAGCGCGGGTTGTGGCCCGCGCTTTTCTATGGGGCAGATATGGGTGGCGGAGCCGCGCTGGTTCCTGGGGTCAGCTTTTCTTCTTTCGGATTGCGGCCGGGGTTCCATGCGGGCTTCCAGTTGGAGCCGGCGAGCCAGCGGATGGGTTTGACCATGGATTCGATGGCGTTGGACATGTGAATGAAGTTGATGGTGCCGAGCTCGTCGCTGGGGTGATGGTAGTCCTTGTGGAGGCCGTAGCTGGAGACAGTCTGGGCGATGATGCCCTGTCGAGCGAGGGCGTAGTTGTCTGAGCGCTGGAAGAACTGTTCCTTTGGGTGAGGATCGTTGACGAGATTGGCTCCATGTTTGGCCAGTTCAGGGCCGAGGTCGGAGCGGTCGAAGCCGGTGAGCCAGAGGGTGCCGGCGGGAACGGCCGTGTCTGGGCGGCCGATCATCTCGAACTCGAGGTTGGCGACGATGCTGGCGAGGGGGGCGGGGGGATGCTGAAGGAAGGCGTGGTTGCCGAAGCCTCCTATCTCCTCGGAGCCGAAGAGGGCGAAGACGATGGTGCGGCGGGGGCGGGAGCCTGTGGCGAGGATGTGGGCGAGGGTGAGGACGGCGGTGGTGCCGGAGGCGTCATCGTCGGCGCCGTTGTAGATGGTGTCGCCTTTGATGGCGGGACCGATGCCGAGATGATCGAGGTGCGCGGTGAGGAGCACTACTTCATTGGGTGAGGTGCTGCCGCGGAGAACTCCGATGGCATTCCAGGTCTCTTTGCGCGGGATGTTCTCGAATTTGGAGAAGTATTTCTGGAGCCGCGGCGGGAGGGGATCGGGGAGCGCACTTTTTTGGATGAAGGTGCCGTTATCGCCACCGGGTTCGAGGCCGAGGGACTGGAACTGCGCGGCTGCGAAGAGCGCGGCGATATGCTCGTCGCGCGTGGCTGAGCCGCGGCCGTGGAGGTCGTCGTCGGCGAGGAAGGCCATGTCCGCGTGAACTTCGCGTTGCAAGGAAGATAGTGCCGATACTGTTTGCGCTGTGGCTGCGTCAAAGGGATGCGCCTTCTGAGCGTGCGATGGTGAGGGAAAGACCAGGGTGCAGACGAGAGCGACACTACTCAACAATGACAGATGCCTGGTTGTGAACATTTGGCAGATTATAGACGAGGCCTCCGCGTGGCGACTTGGAGAAGAATGCCGCTGCTGCGAAGATAAGGAATGAAGCTGTGACAATAAGGATGGCACGATGAACGGATGTGCGGGTAGCCTTCGGTGGCGGATGATCCTGGGCGCGGTGATGTTACCGGCTCTGGCGGGCTGCTCTGGTTTTTTTGTTCCTCCGACCAGCGGAGGAGGAGGTGGTGGAGGAGGAGGAGGCGGTGGCACGACGGTGAATCGGGTCTACACGGCGAACTCCACGACGAGTACGGTGTCGGGGTTCACAATTGGTACGGGAACGTTGACGTCGGTTACGAATCCGCCATTCGCGGTGGGGTATCAGCCGATTGCGATGGTGGCAACGCCTAATAACGCTTTTCTGTATGTGGCGAGCCCAACAGCTATCTACGTTTACACCATCAATGGGGATGGCTCTTTGACGGGAGCCAGCGGCGGAGCTCCGGTGCAGATCGCCAACGTTACCTCTCTGGATGTATCCCCGGATGGACAATGGCTGTTCGCGCTGGACGCGACGGCGACGCAGTTGCTTGAGTTTCAGATCGGTCAGACGGATGGTTCGCTTGCAGCCATTCAACAACCTACGCCTTACACGGTGGCGAACTCTACTGTGGTTACGGTAGTTCCGACGATGGTGCGGGTTTCACCTAATGGAGGGCTGATCTATGCGGCGTTAGGAACGGCTGGGGACGCCATCTTTACGCTGAATACCACGTCGGGAGCGGTGGTGTTCGGTGGACAGCTTTCCCTTGGCTCAAACAACACCACCAGCGACAATGGGGTGGCGGTCGATAGCACGAGCACCTATCTCTACATTGCGAGGAGCGGAGTGGGTGGAGGAGTCGCGGTGTATACCATCGGGACGTCGGGGGCGCTGAATGCGGTGAAGGGCTCGCCGTTTGCCTCGGGGGCGCAGACGTACTCCGTGCTTTTGGACAGCACGGGCAAATATGTCTATGCGGCGAACCGGGGAGACGGAACCATCTCAGGGTATTCGATCGGAACGGGGGGAGCGTTGACACAGTTGGGCGGGTCACCGTACGCGAGCGGTACGGGGGTGATCTCGCTGGGGAGGGACAATACTGGAAAATATCTGCTGGCCGGGGCGTTTGGCGGGTCGGCGGACCTGACGATGTATAGCTTCGACACCGTTGTGCCGGGGAAGCTGATTCCTGTGACCAGCACGGCTACGGGGACGAGCGCTACGGGGGTGATGGCGATTGCGCTGACGCACTAGCTAGAGGGTCATCGATCAAGTACGTGTATCCGAATTTACCGGCGGCGTTGCTTGGTTGCGGCATATCGTCAGTAGTATGGATGTGGTGGTACTGACGTGCGGCGGAGTCTTCCGGTTATTTCTTCTTTGGCAAAACAATTCGATCTGAGGCGCTTCGTCTTGCGGCTTGCCTGTGCGGGAGCGGTGTCGGCAGGGCTTCTGATCGGGGTGGGCGGCTGCTCTCGGCTGCGCCCCAAGCCTGCAGCACAGTATGTGTATGTGACGGCTAAGCAGACGTTTTTGCGGGATCGCGTGGCGGCGGTGTCTAACCGTACGGCGACTGTCGCGAACGGCGAGAGGTTGCAGGTACTCGAGCGCGGCCGGCGATTTTTGAAGGTGCTGACGGAGAAGGGTGAGCAGGGGTGGATCGACGAGAAGGTCGTTGCAACGCAGGAGATCTTCGATCAGTTCGAGACGCTGAAGGAGCAGCATAAGGCCGATCCGTCGGTGGCATCGGCGGTGGTTCGGGATGAGGTGTATCTGCACTCCAGGCCGGGGCGGGATACGGAGCGGTTCTTTCGGCTGGCGGAGGGAGAGAAGCTGAAGCTGCTGATGCGGGCGACGCTGCCGAAACCTCTGCCCCCGGGACAAAGGGTGGCTAGGCCAGTGGCACGTGCGCCGGTTGCGGATGGGGTCGGTAAGGGGGGCGGAAGTGACGCGGTGGTGGATGCCCCGCCACCTCCGGTGATGGAGGACTGGTGGCTGGTTCGGGATTCCAAGGGAGATACGGGGTGGCTCTATAGCCGGCTGATGGATGTCGATGCTCCCGAGACCCTGGCGCGATATGCCGAAGGACAGCGCATGGTGGGGGCATACCTTCTGACGACGGTCAACGATCCTGAAGCGCCACAGGATGATAAGAATGTTCCGGAGTACGTGACGGTGCTGAGCCCTTACAAGGCGGGCCTGACCTATGACTTCGACCAGGTGCGGGTGTTTATCTGGAACGTGAGGAAGCATCGGTATGAGACTGGATTCCGGGAGAGGAATATCGAAGGGTATTTGCCGGTTCAGGTGAAGTTGGGGGTCGATCCGTATGGGAAGGCTCCCACGTCTACGGTGCCTGCGCCAATGTTCAGCTTCAAGGTGCTGTCGGATGAGGCGGGGCCGGTCATTCCCGATCCTATTACGGGTGCAATCGTGCCGGGTAAGACGGTGCTAAAGACGTATCGGCTGGAGGGGAACCTGGTGAGGCGAATTCTGCCGCCGGGGGAGATATCGCCGGAGGCGCATACGCAGTCGGTGGTGGAGAAGAAAAAGAAGGTGACGGCCAAGGGGAAGGCTGTCAAAAAGCAGAGTGTTCAGAGGCAGGGCAAGGGGCGAAAGAGGCGCTAGGAGGATGTGGCTTCAGGCGTAGAAGGCGGCGATGGCGTCGACTACTGTCTGTTGTTCGTCTTCGCGCAGTTCGGGATACATGGGGAGTGCGAGGACTTCGGCGGCGGCGGTTTCGCTGACGGGGAAGTCGCCTTGCTTGTAGCCGAGGCCGGTGAGGCTGGTCTGGAGATGGAGCGGCAGGGGGTAGTAGATTTCGCTGCCGATCTGGAGGTCTGTGAGGTGCTGGCGCAGGTCGTCGCGCCGGGGGGCTCGAATTACATATTGGTGGAAGACATGGCCCGCGCGTGGGTCGGTGATGGGGAGGACGATGCCCTGTGCGGTGCTCGAACTGGCCAGGCCGGCATCACGGAAGAGATGGTCGTATCGCGTGGCGTGGTCGCGACGCTGCTGGTTCCACAGGGGGAGGTAGCGGAGTTTTACCTCGAGGACGGCGGCCTGGAGGGTGTCGAGACGGGAGTTCCAGCCGACCTCGTCGTGATAATAGCGGCGGCGCATGCCGTGGGCGCGGAGCATGCGGGAGCGTTCGTCCCACTCTTCGGAGAGGGTGGTGATGAGGCCTGCATCCCCGAAGGCGCTGAGGTTTTTGGTGGGGTAGAAGCTGAAGGCGGCGAGGTCGCCGAGGGCACCGGCAGGGGTGCCGTTCCAGGTGGCTCCGAAGGCCTGGGCGGCGTCTTCGATGAGGAGTAGGTTGTACTGCTGCTTCAGTTGCGTGAAGGCGTCCCAGTCGGCGCACTGGCCGTAGAGGTGGACGGGCAGGATGG
>Ga0193753_10001550_pt1 | contig 19486 bp, 14 predicted proteins | sample H1c2metaG_FD_144925 | JGI IMG/M metagenome (GOLD analysis project Ga0193753, IMG submission 144925) | Soil microbial communities from a riparian zone of the East river system, Colorado, United States - H1c2 | ecosystem: Environmental > Terrestrial > Soil > Riparian zone | place: USA: East...
CGCGGTTTCGGCCGCGTGCTGGATCCGGAGGATTCGCCGAAGTACCTCAACTCGCCCGAAACCGCGCTGTTCCACAAGGGCCGCGAACTGTACGGCCTGTGGCAGGTGCGCCAGGCCAACAGCAAGATCGAGCGGCTGATCGTGGTCGAGGGCTACATGGACGTGGTCGCGCTGTTCCAGCACGGTGTGATGCAGGCCGTGGCGACGCTCGGCACCGCGACCACGCCCGACCATGCCGAGCTGCTGTTCCGCAATGCGCCGGACGTGCATTTCTGCTTCGACGGCGACGCCGCCGGCCGCCGTGCGGCGACGCGCGCGATGGAATCGGTGCTGCCGCGCATGAAGGACGGCCGCCAGGCGTTCTTCCTGTTCCTGCCCGATGGCGAGGATCCGGACACGCTGGTGCGGCACGAAGGCGCAGCGGGTTTCGACGCGCGCCTGCGCCAGGCCATGCCGCTGAGCGAATTCTTCTTCGCCGAACTGTCCGCCGACGTGAACCTGGCCACGCTGGACGGCAAGGCGCGCCTGGCCGAACGCGCCAAGCCGATGCTGGCGCAGATCCCGGACGGCGCCTTCGGCGACCTGATGCAGCAGCGCCTGACCGAACTGACCGGGGTCGGCGCCCGCAACAGCGCGCCGCAGACGCACGTGCCGGTGCAGCGCGTGCGGCCCTCGGGCACTGCGCCGGCGCCCAAGCAGAGTCTGGTGCGCAGCGCGATTGCTTTGTTGCTACAGCGGCCGTCGTTGGCCGCGGAGATTCCGATTCCGCTGCGCTTCACTGCGCTGGATCAACCCGGTGTCGCCTTACTCGCCGACATGCTGCAGCTGGTGAACGAGCGGCCGGAAATCACTACAGGCGGCGTAATCGACCATTTCGCCGACCGCGAGGAACACGCGGCGCTGCAGAAGCTGGCTTCGCACAGCATTCCAGGCGAAGAAGCATCGTGGCGCAAGGCTTTGGCCGACGCAATCTCGCAACTTGAACAGCTGGCAATCAAGCAGCGAGTCGACGAGTTGAATGGGCGTACGCGAGAGGCAGGCAACACATCGCCACTCTCGGCGGAAGAGCGCGAAGAGTTGCGAAACTTACTGCCTTTGGTACGCGGAAAACGTTACACAAGTTCCTGACAAATACCGGACCCAATAAGAAGCCGCCGCCTGATTACGTGCAAAACCTGTGGAACTGCTGCGGTTAAGTGATGACGCCTGCCGATCGCTGAATCAAAATGTCGAAGCGGCGGAGGAAGGTCGGTCGACGGCGAAAGATGGCTTCCCGATGCCAGGCACGTAATTGCGCCACACACCGCTGTGAGAGCCTTTTCTTTGGTTTACTTTCTTTTGGATCGGCAAAAAGAAAGTGGCCCGGGCGCGACAGCGCACTGAACCCGGCCCGGAGGGCCGGCAGGTCGCGAGAACTCCACAAGCAAAGGCAGCAGAACGAGCTCCGCTCTACAGAAGCAACAGCAAGATCAAAATGGGTCCCAGCTTGACCAGCCATCCGGCTGTTGAAAGCCGCTGGGATGACGGTTCTGGACAGCGACGAGGAATGCTTGCGGGGCCGCGCGCCCTCTCCCTACCTCTCCCGCAAGCGTGACTGAGCTGCGTGCCCGCGGCTCAGTCCACGATCTTCCAGTTCGCGTCGGTGACGGTCGTGATCGTCTGCAGCGTGCCCGAGTTGCCGGACTTCCAGATCGCGTTCTTGCCGGTGGCGTGGTGCCAGAGCAGATCGGAATCGCCATCGCCGTTGTAGTCGCCGACCCCGATGATCTGCCAACCGGTGTCGAGGACGCGCGCGAACCCTTGAGTTTGCGTGGAGTTGCCCGATTTCCACAGTCCACTGGAACCGTTGGCGTGATACCACACGATGTCGGACTTGCCGTCGCGGTTGAAATCGCCGGTGCCGACCACCCGCCAGTTCATGTCCGAAAGCGTGCTCAGCGACTGCGCGGTGGTGGAATTGCCCGATTTCCAGATCGCATTGGCGCCGCTAGCCATATGGCGCCAAAGGATGTCGGATTTGCCGTCACCATCGAAATCGCCGACTCCCGCCACCCGCCAGTTCGGATCGGTCACGATCACCACCGGCGGACGATCTGTCGAATTGCCGCCGCGCCATATCGCGACCGCTCGGGTCAGCGAATGCCGCCATAGGATGTCGGCTTTGCCATCGCCATCGAAATCGCCGATCCCGACGATCCTGTAGTTGGTATCCGGCAGCCTGGTCAGCGTCTGGTAGGTCGTTCCACTACCGGAAAACCAGATCACGCTTTCGCCTGTGGTGCCGTTGTTCCACAGGATGTCGGCACGGCCGTCGGCATTGAAGTCGCCGCTGCCCGCGACCGTCCATTTAGGATCGGCTACGATCGGCTGGTTGCTGACGATAGCCGAACTGGCGGTGCCCCAGTACGCGTTGCGGCCATCGGCCGCGTTGCGCCAGAACATATCCGAAAAACCGTCGCCGTTGAAATCGCTGTCCACCGTGCGGCCACGTACGCCTTTGAGCACACGGCCGCCCAAGGTCGCGACATAAACGGCACCGCTTCGATCCGATGCGACATCGTAGGCCTGATGCGTCATCCCTCTGATCGTGCTGATCGTGCCAGCGGGCGTTACTTTGCGCAGCTCGGCACCGGCAATGTAGAGATTGCCGTACGGATCCAACGCCAGACCCGTGGGATAACTGAGCCCGGCGTGGATCGCCAAGCCGCCATCCCCACCATAAGTCTTAGGGATCGGCCCGAAATCGGTCATGGTGCTGGAGCCAGCGACCGTGCTGATGATGCCGGCGGGATTCACTTTGCGGATGCGCAGAAAACCCGAGTCGGCGATGTATACGTTACCCGCCGGGTCGATCGCGATGCCGCTCGGAGACGCCAGCCTCGCGCTGGTCGCAGGACCGCCGTCCCCGTAGTTGGGCGGGTAGTAGACGGGAACTTCCTGGCCCGCAAAAATCGTTATCGCGCCGCCGGGGCTCAATTTTTTAACGACGTTGCGCATGGTATCGGTGATGTAAATATTACCGAGCCGATCGATGGCGGTCCTGTTGGGGCGCCACAGACCGTCAGTGATGGTGCTGATGATGCCGCTTCCGACTTTGCGCACCGAGCCGCCTATGCGTTCGGTGATGTAGAGGTTGCCCGTAGCATCCAGCGTGACGCCGCGCGGATAGTAGAGAGACGCCTCGATAGCCGCGCCCCCATCGCCACTGGAGGCGAAACCTCCATTTCCAGCCACGGTTTGGACGATGCCGGCCGGATTCACCTTTCTGATTCGGCCGTTGGGATAGCTGTCGGCGATGAACAAGCTGCCATCGGCACCGACCGCCAAGCCTTGCGCGGTCGAGAGCGTGGCCGCGATCGCGGGGCCTCCGTCGCCGAAGAAGCTGCCGTGGCCGACCACGGTGTTGATGATTCCGCCAGAGATCCTGCGGACGCGGTAACTGCTCGAATCGGCGAAGTACAGATCGCCCGCGGCGTCGAACGCTATGCCTTCCGGAAGATCTATGTCCGCATCGATCGCAGGCCCGCCATCGCCACTGGTGCCGCACACCCCGCTGAGGCCCGGGCCCTTACCGGCGATGATCATGCTGCCGCCGCCGTCAAGCCTGCGGATGTAGCAATCGGAGTCGGATACGTAGATATGCCCGTCCGGTCCGGCCGCGATGCCGTAAGGCAGCGTGATGCCACTTGCTACCGTCGATATCGCGCCACCGGGGCTGACTCGTCGCACGACGGAGTTCTTGCTGTCGGTGATGTAAAGGTTCTGGGCCGCGTCGAAAGCCACCCCCGTGGGTTCGTATAGCGCAGCGGCCGTCGCCGGACCGTCGTCACCGCTGTATCCGAGCGTGCCGGTTCCCGCGACGGTGCTGATGATTCCCGCCGGCGTCACCTTGCGTACACGATGTCCGAGCGATTCGGCGATATACAGATTGCCTGCATTATCGAATGTGAGTCCATAAGGTCGCCGCAGGCCCGCGTTCTTCGCCGACCCGCCGTCGCCGCTGGATACGGCGCTACCGTTGCCAGCCACCGTGCTGATCACGCCCGCAGTCGTGATTTTGCGCACGCGGTAGTTGAGCGAGTCGGAGAAATACACGTTACCGGAACCATCGACAACCAAACCGAGTGGATTCCGGAACACCGCGTTTTTCGCTTGTCCGCCGTCGCCGCCGAACCCATATTCGCTCGTGCCTGCGAAGCTGCTGATCACGCCCGCCGGCGTGACCTTGCGGATCCGATTCTCCATGATTTGCGCGATATAGAGATTGCCGGCGGCATCGAAAGCGATGCCTGCCGGTGTCGACAGCCCGGCGTTGACCGCAGGCTGATCGTCGCCCAGGAATCCGCCGGCAACCGTCCTGAATTCGTAGGTCTGTGCTTTCGCTGGACTTGCCGCCGTCAGCACCAGGCTCGAGACGACGCAAGCACAAAATACTTTGGCCAATGCCGCGCCCTGCGGCGAAAGGAATGCGATAAAACGCGCGGGCACCCACCGCTCGTGCGGGCTCTGGCTGACCATCATGACTGTGTCCCCCCGATGGCCCGCCCATCCCGGCCGGCCGATTCGCCGAAAGTCTACTGCAAAAGCGGCCGCCGAAAAGGCACGCTGGGCTTCAGGATCGCGAGGCGTCGGATACGCCACGTCGGTGGCTTACGGCCTAGCCCCTGGCGACGAGGCGGAAGGCCGGTTCGGACTGCAAAAACGGCAGCAGCCAGTGGTCCAGCAGCAGGAAAGCGAACAGCGCCATCAGGTAGACGATGGAATAGTTGAACACCTGCATCGCGTACAGCTCATCCGGCGGATCGAGCAATCGCCACGCGTACCAGACGAACATGGCGCCCAGCACCAGCGCGCCGCCGAGGTAGAACAGGCCGCTCATGCCGGTGGCCCAGGGCAGCACCGTCGCCACCACCAGCAACACCGTGTACAGCAGGATCTGCTGGCGCGTGTACGTCACGCCGTGCGTGACCGGCAGCATCGGCACCAGCGCGCGCGCGTAGTCTTCGCGGCGGAAGATCGCCAGCGCCCAGAAATGCGGCGGCGTCCACACGAAAATGATCAGTACCAGCAGCAGCGCGTGCGGATCCAGCGTACCGGTGATCGCGGTCCAGCCCAGCGCAGGCGGCGCGGCGCCGGCGATGCCGCCAATCACGATGTTCTGCGGCGTGGCCCGTTTCAGCCAACCGGTATAGACGATCGCGTAGCCGATCAGCGACGCGAAGGTCAGCGCCGCGCATAACGGGTTCACCAGCGCGAGCAGGATCGCCATCGACAACACGCCCAATGCCACCGCGAACACCAGCACCTGCGTGGGGTTCAATGCGCCGGTCGCCAGCGGGCGTTGCGAAGTGCGCGCCATGACGCGGTCGATGCGCTGGTCGATCAGATGGTTGATCGCCGCGGCCGACGCGGCCGCGAGCCAGATCCCGAACAGCCCGAACGCGGCCGACCGCAACGGCGGCAAGCCCGGCACCGCCAGGAACATGCCGACCAGCGCGGTGAACACGATCAGCGCCACCACGCGCGGCTTGGTCAGGGCCCAGTATTCGCGGGCTTTGATCGCCATGCGTCGCTCAGGTGTCCGGGCTGCGCAAGCGCGCCAGCAACGACACCAGCACGAACAGCAGCAACGTGGCGCCGGCGTTGTGCAGCACCGCGATCTGCAGCGGCAGCGCCAGCTTGACGTTGGCTATGCCGAGCACGACCTGCGCGACCGTCAGCGCACCGAGCAGCAGCGTCCAGCCGCGCATGCCCGGCATCTGCAGCAGGCGTGCGCACAGGCAGGACAGGTACACCAGCAGTACGCCCGCCATCATCCGGTGCGCCAGCTGGATGGCGATACGCGACTCGCCATCGAGTATGCCGCCCTCGTAGTCGACGCCGATGCCGCGCCATAGCACGAAGCCTTCGCGGAAATCGTGCGCCGGCCACCACTGGCCCACGCATTTGGGGAAGTCGATACCGCACGACAGGGCCGCGTAGTTGGCGCTGGTCCAGCCGCCGAGCGCGATCTGCACGCCCAGCAGCGCCAGCCCGATCACGACCCAACGACGCAGTCCGACCGCTTCGGCCAGCTGGATCGGACGGTCGATCGCGCGCCAGGCCATCCACACCAACAGCGAGAAAGTCAGCAGACCGCCGAGCAGATGGCCCATGACCACGATCGGTTTCAACAACCAGGTCACCGTCCACATGCCGAGCAGCGCCTGGAACACGATGATCATCAGCGTCAGCGCCGCGGCGCGCGACAGGTCGGTGTTGGACCATCGCAACGCGGCGACCAGCAGCAAGGCTTCGCCGGCGGCGGCGAGGGCGCTGGCAGCGACATGCTGCCCTCGCATGTACAACGGAATCGCCACCGCAACCAATGCCGCGGCGGCCAGCACCTGCAGCACGCCGTAGCGCCGCTTGCGCGCGGCGATCAGCGCCAGCGTAAGCACAAGCAGGCCGAGCGCCCCTGCCAACATGCGGTGCAACTGCTCGCGCCAGGCCTTGTGCGGCTCGACCGGGCGGATGGCGGTCGCGGCATGATCGGCCGCTTCGTGCGCGGCGCTCGGCCATGCGGCACGGCCGTAGCAGGTGGGCCAGTCCGGACAGCTCAGTCCCGCGTTGGACAGCCGCACGAACGCGCCGAACACGATCACGCCGAACGCCAGCACTACCGCCAGCCACGCGATGCGATGGAAATTCCGGTACAGGGCCGGCCTTTTCAGCACAGGGAAGGGAAGGTTCATGTCATTGCAGCTTCAGCAAACGCGCCACGTCGCTGCGCAGGTCGCCCGGGTCGAAGCCCGGAGCGTAGCGCAATATCGCAAAGCCGTTCGGGTCGACCACGTACACGGGCACGCCGCGACGGCCTGCGCTGCCGATGTCGTCCACGCGCGGTAGCGCGGCACGCAATGCCGGCGAGGGCCGCAACTGGCGCAGCGGCGCGGTCATCATCGCCATGCCCGCCGGCGGCTCGCCCATCCACAGCACGTGCACGTGGTTGGCGTCGTGCCCGAACAGCTGCCAGACCAGGTCGATCTGGCGGGCGAGCTTGACGCATGCCTCCGCGCAATCGGCAGGCGGCGCCACCACGATGCGCCAGGTGCGCTCGACCGGATTCCAGGGATACGCGCTGCCGTCGACCAGGGTCGGCGCCAGGTTGCGCAGGTCCGCAGGCGGCTGCAGCAGTTCGCCGTGGTTCTTCAGCCCGCTCGGCCGCCAGCCGGAGAAGCGCAGCGCGCCGGCGAAGAAAAAGCTGCCGAGGAAGATCACGAAGATCGCGATCAGCATCGCGCGATTGCGATTGCGTTGCTGGACGGGCTGCGGTGCGTTCATCGGCGCGATGTCTTCTTTTTTCGGAACGTCAGGATCAACGCCGTCACGAACACGGCCAGCGCCAGGGCGAACCATTGCACGGCGTAACCCAGATGCTGTTCGGGCGGCAGCGTGTTGGGCAGGATATCGAGGTCGCGCGCATAACCGATCTTCGCCGCGGGGTCGGGCCGCAGGATACGCGGTGCGATGGCGGGGGACTGCAGTGCCGATCGCAACGCCGGCAGGTCGAGCGAAACCGCCAGCAGGCTGCCGTCGGCCTGCGCCTGCAACCGCGACGATGCGATGCCGGCGGACGGCGGCGGCAGCAGCAGGCCCTGCAGATGCAAGGTGCCTTGCGGCGCGGCGACGGCCGGCATGCGGCGGTCGCCGGACAACGGCAGCCAGCCGAGTTCGACCAGCAGCGGCGCGGCGCCCGATGCCGGCTGGAACAGACGGTAAGCGCGCACGCCCGGCCGGCCGTCGAGTTGCTGGTTATCGAGCAGTACCGCAGGCGCAGCGGCGAAGACGCCGTCGCCGGCCGCCCAGGCGTAGTCGCGGCGCCGTGCGGCGTCGCCGGCATTGGCCAGGGGCTGCGCAACGCGCTGCGACAGTACCGCCTGCGCAGCGTCCAGCATCGCCTGCTTCTCGTGCATGCGCCCCAGCTGCCAACGGCCCAGGCCGGCGAACAGGACCATCGTCGCCAGCGTCAGCGCCCAGCCGAAGAACAGCGCGTTCCGGCGACCGCTCACGCCGGGCTATCCGCCAGCTGCGATAATGCCGCCATCGCACCGCAACGCCGCGACCGGGACATCGCCATGAACGACTCGCTGAAAACCCTGCTGATCGTCGCCTTTCTGATACTCATCCTGTGGAACCTGGGGGCGGGTCTGTATTACATGCTGGTCGACAAGGGCCAGACCAAGCGGACGGTGAATGCGCTGACCAGACGCATCGGGCTGTCGGTCGCGCTGATCCTGCTGGTGGTGCTGGCCATCTACATGGGCTGGATCACGCCGCACGGCATCGGCCGCGCGCCGTAGTCCCATTTCCGCAATGCCTTGGTAGGTGCGAGGCGCTTCACAACAGCCAAAGGCTGGTCATTTATTCGCACGCTCTTGCTTGAAAAGCGTGCGAATAAATTCGCACCTACAAAAAGATCCGGCGTGCTTACAGCACGTAGACGAACAGGAACAGGCCCAGCCAGACCACGTCGACGAAGTGCCAGTACCAGGCCACCGCCTCGAACGCGAAATGGTCGTCCTTGTTGAAATGGCCCTTCAGGCAGCGCAGCCAGATGATCGCCAGCATGATCGTGCCCAGCGTCACGTGCGCGCCGTGGAAGCCGGTCAGCATGAAGAACGTCGAACCGTAGATGCCCGAGCCCAGCGTCAGGTTCAATTCCGTATAGGCGTGGATGTACTCCTCCGCCTGGAAGAACAGGAACAGCGCGCCGAGCAGCACGGTCAGGCCCAGGAACACCAGCAACTGGCCGCGGCGTCCGCCCTTCAGCGCATGGTGCGCGATGGTGACGGTCACTCCCGAGCTCAGCAGGATCAGCGTATTGAGCAGCGGCAGGCCCCACGCCGGAATGGTCTGGTAGGCGCCGCCGACCGCGCCCGGGCCGTTGCTCGGCCAGGCCGCGCTGAATCCGTCCCACAACAGGCTGTTGGTCATCACGCCGTCGCCTTCGCCGCCCAGCCACGGCATCGCGAAGTTGCGCGCGTAGAACAGCGCGCCGAAGAACGCGGCGAAGAACATCACCTCGGAAAAAATGAACCACACCATGCCCATCCGGAACGAGGTGTCGACCTGCTTGTTGTAGGCGCCGCGCAGCGATTCGGTGATCACGTCGGCGAACCACTTGAACAGGATCAGCGCCAGGAAGATCAGGCCGGCGAAGAACACCGCACGGCCCCAGCTGGCCTCATTGAGCCAGCTGGCGAAGCCGAACATGGCGGTGAACAGCGCCACCGATGCGATGACCGGCCATCGGCTGGCTTGCGGCACGAAGTAGACGTTGGAATCGTGCGTGTCGTGGGTGTGGGCCATGGTGTTCGTCCGTTGCTGTTCTGGTTATCGGGTCAAGGCGCCGCGAGCGCGGCGTTGGAAGAGGACGCCGCCGGCGCGTTCAGGCGCGCGGTCAGGGCATCGTTCTTGTAGAAGGTGTAGGACAGGGTGATGGTCGTCACTTCCGGCGGCAATGCCGGATCGACGATGAAACGCACCGGCATGTCGCGCGATTCGCCCGCAGCGAGCGTCTGCGCGGTGAAGCAGAAGCATTCGGTCTTGCTGAAGTAACCCGAGGCTTTCGCCGGCGCTACCGAAGGCACGGCATTGCCGACGATGGCGCGGTCGCCGTTGTTGCGCGCGAAATACGTGGTCTCGTACTGCTCGCCCGGCCGCACTTTCATGGTCAGCTGGTTGGGATGGAAACCCCACGGCAGCTTGGAATTGACGCCGCCGTCGAACTGCACCGTGATCAGGCGCTCCGAAGGATCGGCCTTCACCGCCTGGTTGCCATCGACCGCCGTCCTTTCCAGGCGGATGCCGAATACCTTTTCGCAGGCGATGCGGTACAGCGGCACCAGCGAAAAGGTGAACGCGAAAGCGGCCACGGCCACGGCGACCATCTTGCCGATGCCGAATCCGTTGCCCTTGTTCTCGCCGGCGCTCACTGGCCCATCGCTCCGGACAGGATGAACGCGCCATAGATCACCACCACGATCACGACCAGCAACAGCACGGTGCGCCGCACGCCACGGCGTGCAACGTCGTTGCTGGCCTTGTCGCTGCGCGGGTCAGGATTGGCGGGCATTCTGGTGGGCGGCGGTATCGGCGCCGGTGGTGGCGGCGTCGTAGTCCAGGTGTTCGAAATCGCCATGCGCCAGGTCGCCCGGCTGGATCACCGGCGGCGTGGTGAAGGTGTGGTGCGGCGCCGGCGACGGCACCGTCCATTCCAGGCCGCGCGCGCCTTCCCAGGCGCGGGCGGGAGCCTTGGCGCCGCTCTTCAGCGAGCTGTAGAGGATGGCGAACATCAGGAACGGGGTGACGAACATGCCGAACGCACCGATCGAGCTGACCAGGTTCCAGTCGGCGAACACCACGTTGTAATCGGGGATGCGGCGCGGCATGCCGGCCAGGCCCAGGAAGTGCTGCGGGAAGAACAGCAGGTTGACGAACACCACCGTCCACCAGAAGTGGAACTTGCCCCAGAACTCGTTGTACATGCGCCCGGTCCACTTCGGCCACCAGTAGTAGACCGCGGCGATGATGCCGAACAGCGCGCCGGTGACCAGCACGTAGTGGAAGTGCGCGACCACGAAATAGGTGTCGTGGTACTGGAAGTCCGCGGGCACGATCGCCAGCATCAGGCCGGAGAAGCCGCCGATGGTGAACAGCACCACGAACGCGATCGCCCACAGCATCGGCGTCTCGAACGTCAGCGAGCCTTTCCACATCGTGCTGACCCAGTTGAACACCTTCACGCCGGTCGGCACCGCGATCAGCATCGTCGCGAACATGAAGTAGATCTCGCCGCCCAGCGGCATGCCCACCGTAAACATGTGGTGCGCCCACACGATGAACGACAGGAACGCGATCGAAGCGATCGCGTACACCATGGCCTGGTAGCCGAACAGCGGCTTGCGCGAGAACGTCGGCAGGATCTCCGACACGATCCCGAACGCCGGCAGGATCATGATGTAGACCTCGGGATGGCCGAAGAACCAGAAGATGTGCTGGAACATCACCGGGTCGCCGCCACCGGCCGCATTGAAGAAGCTGGTGCCGAAGAACTTGTCGGTGAGCAGCATGGTCACCGCGCCGGCCAGCACCGGCATCACCGCGATCAGCAGGAATGCGGTGATCAGCCAGCTCCACGCGAAGATCGGCATCTTCAGCAGGTCCACGCCCGGCGCGCGCATATTGAGGATGGTCGCGATCACGTTGATCGCGCCCATGATCGAGCTGATGCCCATCATGTGGATGGCGAAGATCATGAAGGCGACGCTGCTGCCGCCCTGCAGCGACAGCGGCGGATACATGGTCCAGCCGCCGGCGGGGCCGCCGCCGGGCAGGAACAGCGTCAGCAGCAGCATGGTGAACGCGAACGGCAGGATCCAGAACGACCAGTTGTTCATGCGCGGCAGCGCCATGTCCGGCGCGCCGATCTGCAGCGGGATCATCCAGTTGGCCAGGCCGACGAAGGCCGGCATCACGCCGCCGAAGATCATCACCAGCGCATGCATGGTGGTCATCTGGTTGAAGAACTCTGGCTTGACGAACTGCAGGCCCGGCTCCATCAGCTCGGCGCGGATGATCACCGACATCGCCGCGCCGATGATGAACATGACGAAGGCGAAGATCAGGTACAGCGTGCCGATGTCCTTGTGGTTGGTCGAAAAAAACCAACGCTCGACGAAGGTCTGCTTGTGACCGTGATCGTCATGGTCGTGCTTATCAACTTCAGCGGCAGCGGCGGAATACGTGGACATGGCCTACCTCAAGTGTTCTTTATCAACCGGCCGCAGGCGCGGCGGCGGCGGAATTCGTATTGGCGGTCGCGGGCGCGGCGGCTTCTGCCGGCGCAGCCTCAGTGGGCGCTGCGGGCACGGGAGCCGGTGCGCGCTTGGCCTTTTCGGCCGCCAGCCACGCCTGGAACTCCTGCTTGCTGACCGCTTTGACCACGATCGGCATGAAGCCGTGGTCCTTGCCGCATAGCTCGGCGCACTGGCCGCGGTAGATGCCCGGCTCGCGGATGTCGGACCAGGCTTCGTTGACGATGCCCGGGATCGCATCCTGCTTCCAGCCCAGTGCCGGCACCCACCAGGCGTGGATCACGTCGTCGGCTGTGACCACGAAGCGCACCTTGGTGTCGATCGGCAGCACCAGCGCGTTGTCGACGTCCAGCAGGTAATGCGGATTCTTGACCATATCCGGCTTCTCGCCGCTCTGGCGGATGCGGTCGCTCTCGCGGTCCAGGCGGCTGGTGAAGCTGACGCCCTCGCCCAGGTATTCGTACTTCCACATCCACTGGTAGCCGGTGATCTTGACCGTCATCGCCGAATCGCGGGTGTCGTACATCTTGATCAGGTTGGCGGTGGCCGGCCACGCCAGGGCGATCAGGATCACCACCGGCACCACCGTCCAGATGATCTCGGCGGTGGTGTTGTGGCTGAACTGCGCGGCGACCGCGCCCTTGGATTTGCGGAACTTGAACATGGCGTAGAACATCGCGCCGAACACCAGCACGCCGATCACCACGCAGATCCACAGCACGATCATGTGGGACTCCCACGCGATCTGCGACGTGTGGGTCACGCCCTTGTTCATGTTCAATTGCCAGCGGTGCGGATCGGCCGATTGCGCCCACGCCAGACTTGGCGCCAAAGCCGCCAGCATTCCCCATCGCATCGCACGCGCTAGATTCATCTTTGCCTAGACCCCGATTTACAGGACTGTCGTCGTCGGTATGGAGCGTCCGCAGCCGACTGCCGCCGCAACCGGCGCACAGGGCGCTGGATCGGGCGGGCTAACGGGCTCGCGACCGCGGAAAACTGCGAAATGGTAGCCCCCGGGGGCCTTGGCGGGCAAGCCAGACGCTGCCGTACGCAGTCACGCGACTGCCGCGAAACCCGCGCAAACGCTAGAATTGACGGTCTTGCGTCCGCCGATGCCATCGTGACCGAAATCCTCTCGTCCGAACTCCCCGCCCCGCCTTCTGCGCTGCGCGCCGCCATCACGGCGGCCTGGAGCCGCGACGAAACGGAACACGTCGCCGAATTGCTGGCGCAGGCCCGCCAGCCCGGCAGCGACCGTACCGCGATCCAGGCCACCGCCGCCGATCTGGTGCGCCGCGTGCGCGCCCGAGCGCAGGACCAGGGTGCGATCGAGGCGTTCATGCGCCAATACGACTTGGGCAGCGAGGAGGGCGTGCTGCTGATGTGCGTGGCCGAAGCGCTGCTGCGCATTCCGGACCAGGGCACGGCCGACCGCCTGATCCGCGACAAGCTCGGCGAGGCCGACTGGCGGCGGCATATGGGCCAGTCCGACTCGGTGCTGGTCAATGCCTCCACCTGGGGCCTGATGCTGACCGGCCATCTGGTAGACCTGGCCGACGACACCAAGCGCGACGTGCACAACGCCTTCAAGCGGTTGGTCGGGCGCGTCGGCGAGCCGGTGATCCGGCTGGCGGTGCGCCAGGCGATGCGGATCATGGGCCATCAATTCGTGATGGGCCGCACGATCGACGAGGCGCTGTCGCGTTCGCGCAAGGGCGACAACGCCGCTTACCGTTATTCGTTCGACATGCTCGGCGAGGGCGCGCTGACCGACCAGGACGCGCTGCGCTATCTCGACGCTTACCGGCTTGCGATCCACGCCATCGGCAAGAGCGGTCCGTTCGCCGACGTTTTCGCCGCACCGAGCATTTCGGTGAAGCTTTCGGCGCTGCACCCACGCTACGAGCACACCAAGCGCGCCCGCGTGCTGGCCGAACTGACCCCGCGCGTGCTGGAACTGGCGCAGATCGCCAAATCCTATGGCATCGGCTTCACCATCGATGCCGAGGAATCCGATCGCCTGGAGCTGTCGCTGGACGTGATCGCCGCCGCCTATGCGGACAAGTCGCTCGACGGCTGGCAGGGCTACGGCCTGGCCGTGCAGGCCTACCAGAAGCGCGCGCCGTACGTGATCGACTATCTCGCCGACCTGGCGCGCAAGACCGGCCGCCGCATTCCGGTGCGATTGGTCAAGGGCGCTTACTGGGACTCGGAAGTGAAGCGCGCGCAGGTCGATGGCCAGGTCGGCTATCCGGTGTTCACGCGCAAGCCCAACACCGATGTCAGCTACCTCGCCAATGCGCGGCGGATGCTCGACGCCAGCGACGCGCTGTACCCGATGTTCGCCACGCACAACGCGCAGACCATCGCCGCGATTCACAAGCTGGCGAACGGGCGCGCTTTCGAATTCCAGAAGTTGCATGGCATGGGCGACGATCTGTACGCGGAAGTGATTCCGAAAGATCGCCTCGACGTGCCCTGCCGCGTGTACGCGCCGGTCGGCTCGCACGAGGACCTGTTGCCGTACCTGGTGCGCCGACTGCTGGAGAACGGCGCCAATTCCAGCTTCGTCAACCGCATCACCGACGAGGACGTGGCCATCGACGACCTGATCCGCGATCCGGTCGAAACCGTGGCCGCGTTCGATTCGATTCCGCACCCCCGCATTCCGCTGCCGGTCGATCTGTACCGCAGCCAAGGCTTCGCAAGGAATAACTCCATGGGCATCAACCTCGCCAACGACGATCAGCTGCGCGAACTCGCCAAGCAGGTGAACGCATCCACCGCCGACTGGCGCGCAGCGCCACTGGTGCCGGGCGCGAAAACGGCGGGCCCCAACATCGCGGTGACCAATCCGGCCGATCGCCGCCAGACCGTCGGTCAGTGGCAGGCCGCAGACGCCGCGACTGTGGAGCAAGCCCTGCAGAACGCCGTAGCCGCACAGCCGGCCTGGGATCGCCTGCCCGCCGCTTCGCGCGCAACGATCCTGGAGCACGCCGCCGACTTGCTGGAACAGCGCATGCCGCAGTACATCGCGTTGTGCACCAAGGAAGCCGGCAAGACGATCTCTGATGGCGTCGCCGAAGTGCGCGAGGCGGTCGATTTCCTGCGTTATTACGCCGGCCAGGCGCGCAAGCTGTTCGCGCCCGAAGCGCTGCCCGGCCCCACGGGAGAATCGAACACGCTGCAGCTGCAGGGCCGCGGTGCTTTCGTCTGCATCAGCCCGTGGAATTTCCCGCTGGCGATCTTCACCGGCCAGATCGCGGCCGCGCTCGCCGCCGGCAACAGCGTGCTCGCCAAGCCTGCAGAACAAACCAACCTGATCGGCTATGCCGCGATCAAACTGATGCACGAAGCCGGTGTACCTGAAGCCGTGCTGCAATTCCTGCCCGGCGACGGCGCCACCGTCGGCGCAGCGCTGACCAAGGATCCGCGTGTAGCCGGCGTCGCCTTCACCGGCTCCACCGACACCGCGCGCGCGATCAACCGTTCGCTGGCCGCGCGCGATGCCGCGATCGGCGTACTGATCGCGGAGACCGGCGGCCAGAATGCGCTGATCGCCGACTCTTCCTCATTGCCGGAACAACTGGTCAAGGACGCGCTGTCGTCGGCGTTCACCTCCGCCGGCCAACGCTGCTCGGCCGCGCGCGTGCTGTACGTGCAGGAAGACATCGCCGACAAGGTGATCGGCATGCTGGCCGGCGCGATGGCCGAGCTGACCGTCGGCGATCCCGGCCTGCTGTCGACCGACGTCGGCCCGGTGATCGACAGCGATGCGCTGAAATTGCTGGAAGACCACGCCGCGAAAATGGCGAAGATCGCCAAGCCGATCGCCACCGCAAAGACGGATGCTTCGGTCGCCCACGGCACCTTCTTCGCGCCGCGCGCATGGGAACTGCAATCGCTGTCGCAGCTGACGCGCGAGAATTTCGGCCCCGCATTGCACGTGCTGCGCTGGAAAGCGGACGACCTGGACCAGGTGATCGACGCCATCAACGCCACCGGCTACGGCCTGACGCTGGGCATCCATTCGCGCATCGACGACACCATCGAACGCATCGCCGCGCGCGCCAACGTCGGCAACATCTACGTCAACCGCAACCAGATCGGCGCGGTGGTCGGCGTGCAGCCTTTCGGCGGCCAGAACCTGTCCGGCACCGGGCCCAAGGCCGGCGGCCCGCACTACCTGCCGCGCTTCGCCACCGAGAAGACGGTGACCGTCAATACGACCGCGGCCGGCGGCAATGCTTCCTTGCTGACCCTGGGCGACTGAATCGCGCCTCGCCGCGCGGATTTCTGCGTCTAGCGGCTCCAGCCGCGAGCCCCGCCTTTCTTCCCCCTTTGAAAAGGGGGATTGAGGGGGATTTGCTTCTGATCTTGCTTGAAAGAGCCACCGCAACCGCAAACCCCATGCCCCGCTACTTCAAAGGGGGAGCGGCGAACGCAACATGCCCGGCTGCACGCGGCGTTGCGTGAAAGCCGTAAACCCAAGGCTGCTAGAGTGGGGCATCAGGAAGATCGGTACCGGGACCGGGGGGAACCGGCACATGTACAACGATATCTATCACGTGCTGCTGGGCGATTGCCTGCTCGCGGTCGTGCTGTTCGGACTGTTCTGGTACGTGGCGCAGCTGTCGCGCAATCTGCGCGGCATCATCACCTGGGGCAGCGCGCATCTGGTCTATACGCTGGGCGCGACCTTGCTGGATGCGCTTGCGCCGGTATTGGCCGGTTCCGGTCAGGCGACGGCCGCGCAGATCTCGCTCAATCTGGGCAGCCTGCTCGCCTGCGCCGGCATCGTCGGCCTAGCCTGGTCGATCATCCAATTCACCCAGCAAAGGGCCTTGTCGCGCTGGGAAATCGGCCTGATGCCGCTCGCCGTCGGCCTGTCGGTGCTGGCGTGGGCGCTGCGCGGCACCACCGAGGCCCAAGGCATCGTCCTGAGTGCGGTCGAAATCCTCTCGCTATGCCTGATGATCTGGCACCTGCGCGACCTGGATCAACGGCCCGATCGCCTGCCCGCGCGGCTGATGATGGGCGGCTGCGTGGCCCTGGTGCTGCTGTATGGCAGCGTGATGCCCGGCTGGTTGGACGGCCGTTTCGGCATCGATCCGATCTGGGTCAGCGTCGACCTGTCGATCTGGTTCATGCTGAATTTCTGCATGCTCATGCTGACCAGCTTCCGCGCGGCCGAGTCGCTGCGGCACGGCGCCCTGTACGACCTGCTGACCGGCGTGCTGAACCGTCGCGGCCTGGACGCCGAACTGCAGACGCGCATCGACCGCATGCCCGCCGATTCCGGCCTGGCCGCCATCGCCCTGGATCTGGACCACTTCAAATCGATCAACGACCGCTTCGGCCATGAAACCGGCGACGGCGTGCTGCAGCGATTCGCCACGATCGTGCATGGCTGCCTGCAGGGCCAGGGTTTGTTCGCGCGGCTGGGCGGCGAGGAATTTGTCGTGCTGCTGGCCGGCGCCGAAGCGACGCTGGCGCCGGAGCTGGCCGAGCGCATCCGCGAACGCATTTCCAATACGCCTTTCGCGTCGCCCGGGGCGCAGATCCCGGTCAGCGTGAGCCTGGGCGTGTGCCAGGGCGGCACGCTGCGGGACTCGTTCGCCGACCTGCTGCGCACCGCGGACCAGGCCTTGTACGACGCCAAACGCGGCGGCCGCGATCGCGTGGCCTTGCGCGAATACGCGCGCTGATCCGGATCCGCATAGCTAACGGCTTTGTAGAGCGGAGCTTGCTCCGCTGCCTTTGGGGGCGTTGGGCAAAGCAGCGGAGCAAGCTCCGCTCTACAAGTTGCGGCGCGCCGAGAGGTCGCAAAAAAAAGCCCCGCCGGAGCGGGGCTTTCTTTTTGTCGCGGGTAAGGCTGCTTAGAACTTGTACTGCGCGGACAGGCCGAAGATGTTCACGTCCGCATCGTAGCTGCCGGTCAGCGTGCTGCTGCTGCTCGAAACGATGCCGGCGATTTCCGGGTCGTCCACGAAGATGCGCGTATAGGCGGCGCTGACTTCAAGCGCCTCGCTGGCTTGCCAGGTCAGGCCGATCGAGGCCCACTGGCGGTCTGCATCGGGCAGGCGCGGGGTGCGGGTTTCGATCTTGGTCGGCGACTGGTCCTCGGCATAACCGGCGCGCAGCGTGAAGCTGTCGTTGAGTTCCCATTCGGCGCCGATCGACGCGAACGTGGTGTCCTTCCAGTCGAAGTCTTCGACCGAATCGGCCTGGTTGGAATCGAAGTAGATCGTCACGTTCTTCATCGAGCTCCACTGCGTGCGCGAGAAGTCGGCCAGCAGCGTGAAGTTGTCGGTGACGCCGTACGACACGCTGATGGTGTCGACCGCAGGCGTGGTCAGCGGCGCCAGGGCACCGGTGTCGATGAACTGGCCCGGAGCCGCGAAGCCCAGGATGGTGGCCACGTTCGACGGCACGGTGAAGTCGGCATCGCCTTCCAGGTCGTGGTCGATTTCGGAGCGGTGCGAGAAGCCGATCGAGGTGCGCTCGTTCGGGTGGATGTGCATGCCGACGATCCAGCCGATGCCGGTGTCGTCGCCCTTGACCGAGGCGAAACCATCCGAGCCCTGCGGCACGAATCCGGGCACGCCCTGCGCGGCGAGCAAGGTACCGAAGTCGACGGCATTGGACAGGGTGGCTTCGGCGCGCTGATAGATCAGACCGGCGCCGACCGACACTTCAGAACCGAAATCGAACGAAGCCGACAAGGTCAGATCGACCGTTTTCACATCCGATTCGACGGCGTTGTAGCGGCCGACCCAGTTGCTCTCGTATTCGGTCTTCAGGCCGAACGGTGCGCTGACCTGGGCGCCCAGCGTCATGCCGGAGTCGCCGACCGGGAAGATCGCCGCCAGCGACGGAACCGCCGTGGCATCGCCGGGATCGCCGCCATTGCCGCCGTTCAACGGCGTGCCGAAGGCGGTGCGGCCGCTGCCGGTGAAGTCGGCCGTCAGGTCGATCACGGCAACGTCGGCCTGCACGGCGCTCTGCTTGAACGTGGACATCGCTGCCGGGTTGTTGGAGACCACCGAAGCGTCGCCCGCGGCGGCGCCGGAGCCGGCGAAGGCGCGACCCAGTGCCTTGGTGCTGTTTTCCTTGATCTGGAAGCCCGACGCCTGCGCCTGGCCGAAGGCCAGTACGCCGGCGATGCCGAGGGCGAGCGCAGTGACTCGCGCGAAATTCTGGTTTTGCATGTACGTTCTCTCCGGGGCAATTAAAGAAAAGGCCGCCTGCTCGCGCAGGCAATGGAAGCGGAAGCTTCCCTGCTTCGGTGCGCCGGTTCCCCCTCCCGACGTACGTAGCCGTATGCAATATACCGTTTCCTTTAACCTTACGCTAACAATACGCTTCCTATGAAATTGGTATGGATAGCAGCGTTGCCGCGTGATCAATTGATCGGACCGGATCCGATTGCCCCGCCATAATCCAGACGCCCATGTTCGTCACCATTCCCTCGCGTCACAGAAACCTGATCCGCTGGGCGACCCCGCTGTTGCTGGTTTCGCTGTGGGCGGCGTTCCTGTGGGTGATCGCCCGGCCCGATGCCGCACACCGCACCTTGCTGCTGGACTGGGGCGTACTGTCGGGCGCGCTGGACACGCCCGGTG
>Ga0193753_10001551_pt1 | contig 19480 bp, 13 predicted proteins | sample H1c2metaG_FD_144925 | JGI IMG/M metagenome (GOLD analysis project Ga0193753, IMG submission 144925) | Soil microbial communities from a riparian zone of the East river system, Colorado, United States - H1c2 | ecosystem: Environmental > Terrestrial > Soil > Riparian zone | place: USA: East...
ACCAGCACGACATGCAGTGAACGGGGGAAATCACAATGCTGCCGCACCCTCACCATTTGGAATGCGGCTTCGACTTCGGGATAATTTCGTTATCACCGGATTTTCCACGGAGAATCAAGTCATTCTCAAAGCAATGAAAAAATATGGCATCATCCTTACTGACATCGGTTCCAGTTTCTACATTAGTGGTGCGCCGGATGACAGATGGAACAACGATGACCTGCAGGAATTGAAGAATGTAAAAGCGTCAGATTTTGAAGTCCTGGAGATCGGTAACATCGCGGGCGGATGAGCTTACCACACGGCTTCATGAAAAAAAATAATGCCTCTTATGCGGAAGCTGCTCATTTCTTTACTCCCTTTCCTGATAGGTTGTGAAACGGCAACTAGTCCCTCCAAGACAACTCTTTTTACTCCCCTTACTCCCCAACAGACAGGCATATCCTTTGTCAATGTTAATGCGGAGGATGCCAACAGGAATATCCTTCAATACGAATACTTTTACAACGGTGGAGGTGTCGGCTTGGGTGATATTAACAACGACGGCCTGGTGGATATCTATTTCAGCTCAAACCAGGGAGAGAATAAACTATACCTTAACAAAGGCAACCTGGTGTTTGAGGACATCACCAAAAAAGCAGGCGTGGCCGCCGCGAATGGTTGGAAGACTGGGATTGCCATGGCGGATATAAACGCCGATGGATACCTGGATATTTACATATCCCGGTCAGGATCGCCAAGGCCGGAAGAAAGAAAAAATATCCTATTCATCAATAACAAAGATCTTACGTTTACCGATAGGGCTGATGCGTTTGGACTTCAGGATGATTCCTATAGTACCCAGGCCGCTTTTCTGGACTATGACCGGGACGGCGACCTTGATGCTTTCTTACTAAACCACTCCCGTCTCACCATCTCAAATTCATTTGATATTGGTCGCCGAAACAGCAATCAGCGCGTAAAGTATGTGGGTAACAAACTATATCGAAATGATGGCGGGAAATTTCGCGATGTCAGCGATTCTTCGGGAATATATGGTCCCCCGTCAAACTACGGTCTGGGTATTGCCTTTGCGGACCTGAACAACGACGGTTGGATGGATATCTATACGTCGAATGATTATACTGGAAAGGATAAACTTCTCATGAATCATCAAGGCATTTCTTTTGATGAGGTTAGCGATAGTTTGCTAACGCACATGTCACAGTTTTCTATGGGAGTTGACATCGCCGACGTTAATAATGATGGACTCATGGATATTTTCTCCCTTGATATGTTACCGGAAAGCAACAAACGCCAGAAAGAATTGCTTTGGCCCAATAAGTATGATGTGTACGCTGCCATGGCGAAGAATGGACTTCATCATCAATACATGCGCAACATGTTACACCTTAACAACGGAGATGGGTCCTTCAGTGAGATCGGCCAACTTGCAGGAGTATCTAACACCGACTGGAGCTGGTCCGCCTTAATTGCTGATTTTGACAACGATGGCCTTCAGGATCTGTTTGCGTCAAATGGTTTTAAAAGAGAATTTATCAACAATGACTTTTTGAAGTACAAGGCTGACTTGCTCATTAAGGTCAAGCGCGGAAAAAAGTATGATAAGATTGAAGATATTATCAGCAAGATGCCTTCCAATAAAGTACACAATTACATCTTTCAGAACAGGAACGGTTTGGTGTTCAGGGATACTTCATTGGACTGGGGTTTTACAAAAGAAGGCCTAACCAACGGAGTGGCGTACGCTGATCTCGACAATGATGGAGACCTCGACCTGGTGATGAACCAATTGGATGAATTGGCAACAATCTACCGGAACAACGTCGACCGGTTGGAAAAACACAACTATTTGAAAATTAAACTTCAGGGTTCAGACCAAAATCGATCCGGCGTTGGTGCCACGGCGACAATCTACGCTGGAAGTAAATTAATGAAGCGGACCCTTTGCCCTTATAGAGGTTTTCAATCATCGATGGAGCCTGTTTTGTTTTTTGGGCTGGATACGCTGAGCACTATTGACTCACTCAAGGTAGAGTGGCCCCGGGGTGAAATTCAGCAATGGAAGAATCTCAAGGTGAATCAGTTCATGACGGTGTATCAAAAAGATGCCGTGCACCAACAAAAACAAAACAAGTTACATGATGCGTTATTCTCTCGGGAAGATGGACCTGTTTCTTTCCGTCATCATGAGAATGACTTCGTCGACTTTCGCGTGCAATCACTCTTGCCAAGAACCTTCTCTGCGAGCGGGCCAGCCATGGATGCTGGCGATGTAAACAACGACGGACTCATTGATCTTTATTTCGGAGGAGCTAAGGACCAGGTAAGCGCAATCTTCCTTCAACAATCAAATGGACGCTATAGCGAAAAACTCCAGGCCGATTTTAGAACGGACGTTGGATCGGAGAACGTGGACGCTGTCTTTTTTGACATGGATCAGGATAAAGATCTCGACTTGTACGTGGTCACCGGTGGCAGCGAATTTCCAGGATCCAGTCCTTTGCTTCAGGACCACCTCTATGAAAATGACGGTCAAGGCAATTTCAAAAAAATCCAACTGCCGTCTTTTTATTCCAGTGGCTCTTGCGTGCGTCCCGCGGATTTGGATCAGGACGGTGACCTGGATTTATTTGTTGGCGGCAGAATTATACCCGGCCGATATCCGGAAACTCCGGAAAGTTATCTGTTAACGAATGATGGCAAGGGCCACTTTTCTATCGGTACATCAGGCCCGGCTGTGAACTGGAGGCTAGGAATGGTTTCCGATGCACGTTGGGTAGATCTCAACAAAGATCATTGGCCAGATCTGGTGGTCGTCGGCGAATGGATGCCAATAGCCATTTACATCAATGAAAAAGGAAAGTTGACTGATAAGACCAGCAATTATATATCAGAAAAAACGAATGGATGGTGGAACCGGATACTATGCGAGGATTTTGACAAGGATGGTGATATTGATATGGTCATCGGGAATTTTGGAATGAACAATCAATTCAAAGCAACACCGAAACGGCCTGTAACAATGTATTACGCTGACTATGACGGCAACGGGTCGGTGGACCCCATTATGAACTATTTTATTGAAGACAAAAGTTATCCCTCGCCAACCAGAGATGAACTTGTCGATCAACTGCCCTCGTTTCGAAAGCGCTTTGTCGATTATGCGTCTTTCGCCAAGGCCACCATTGAAACAATATTTACCTCGGATGAACTCAAACGCTCTTCGGTTTTAAATGCATATACAATGGAAACTGTCTACATGCAAAATGATGGACAGTCCTTTAGTATTAAACCGTTGCCTCCCCAGGCTCAGATATCACCTACATTAGCACTTCAGGCGATGGATGTAAATCATGATGGGAATTTAGATATTATTACGGCAGGCAATCTGTTGAAAATGGGCCCTCGGTTTGGAAGGGCTACGGGAAATTTCGGTACAGTGCTCACGGGAGATGGTCATGGCAATTTCACATCGCTTGCTCCCACAGAGAGCGGTATTTGTATTCGCGGTGAAGTAAGAAATATCGTCCGGGATAAAAACAGGTTGATTTTTGCCGTCAATGACAAAGCTCCGATTGTATATCGCCTAAAGTGAAGTGGCCAACGCTATGGTCGTCGTAAAACACGATAGGCCGTCAAAAAAAGTTTTCGAATTACATTATATACATTTGGTGTTCAAATGGAAATTAAGGTCACACTAGGCATGCTGCCAGACTTATTCGCTTCTGCAGCGCTTATTACACTTGCCATTTACCACCTGATGATCTATCTGGGAAGGAGAAAGGATCCGGACGAAGTCTATAATATATACTTTGTCATTTTCATTATCTCGACGACCCTGTTTATAGTAGCGCCGTATTTTCAGCCGCAGTTCTTCCTTTATTCCTTTAAACCTTCGTGGTTATACGTTATAAACATGGAGATGTTCGCGACCTGGTTGTTGTTCTATAGTGGAATAAGGTTTCTAAACCTGCTATTGAAATTTCCAGCCTCGTTAACAAAGTATTTTTATTTCACGTTTGCTGCTTTGCCATTTTGCTTCCTGTTGACGCTTACAACAAACGCTTTTGGACCGGGATTTTATTTCCAACACGTTATCCACTATGTGCTGATCATTGTCGCTGTAAATGTGATCATCATCTATACCATTTATGGATTTTGGATCTACAGGGAAAAATTATACAAAAATAACTTCGTCAGAGTCTTCTATTTGGGATTCGTCCTGCTTACTGCCAACATCCTTATTTACCGGACCATAGAATTGACCCGGGTTCCACAGGTACTTGTGATCAACCACTACGTATCCGCTATTATCCTGTTTGTGTTTGCATACGCCCTTTCCGTTAAGTTCAATAACGAGCACCGTGAATTGAAAGAATTAAAAGTGGAATTGGAGAGAAAAGTTGAAGACCGGACGGAAGCGCTCAGCAAGTCTTATCATGCCCTCGAACGAACAAATCACGAAATTGAGGATCAACGACAGGAGATACTGGCCATAAACGATCAGCTTTCGTTGCAGGCTGAAGACCTGAAGGAATTGGATAAAGTAAAATCGAGGTTCTTCACAAATATATCCCACGAATTCCGGACGCCACTGACGTTGATCATTGGCCCTCTTGAAACACTATTGCCACGGACGACGGATGATGCAGTAAAGGCAGAGTACCAGATCATGCTCCGGCAGGCAAGGAGACTTTTGACCCTCATCAATCAGTTGCTTGACCTCAGCAAAGCAGAGAAGGGAATGTTAAAATTGAACCTTTTCCACGATAATTTCAGCAAGTTTCTTCGCGCATTAACTGACTCATTTTCCTCGGTAGCCCTCGGCCTTAATATACAGCTGACCTTTAAAGAAGAAGCTGCAGAACAGTACTTTCTATTCGACAAAGACAAGATTGAAAAGATATTTTCAAACCTGATTATTAACGCTTTAAAATTTACCATTCGCGGTGGACGAGTAGAGGTCCTGATCAGGCGTAGCGACGATGATCGTTATATCGAAATTGCTGTTCATGACACAGGCATAGGTCTTTCTGAGCATCAGCTGAAACGCATCTTTGAACCCTTCTATCAGGCTGAGCCTGATCATTCCGGCAATTTTGAAGGCTCTGGTATCGGCCTGTCTCTGGTAAAGGAGTTGGTTGATCTGCATCAAGGTCATGTTATCGTTAAAAGTACAAAGGGTCATGGTTCGGAATTTATTGTTCAGCTTCCGGTTGTAACAACATCCGATGATATGCCAGAGCTTGATGAAGATAGCTATCCCGTTGAAAGCGTCAGCGCTGATGGTCCAAAAAGTGGTATTGATAAGGCAAAGAGATCGGTTAAGGAAAAGGCAATTATCCTGCTCGTGGAAGACAATGAGGACATGCGATATTATATCCGGTCTCACTTGTCCGAAGAATATCAATGTATAGAAGCGGTAAACGGAATGGAAGGAATTGCGGCCGCGCGCGCGACGATCCCTGACGTGATCATTGCTGATGTGATGATGCCGGTAATGAATGGATTGGAATTGACACGACTTGTTAAACAGGATGAAAGCCTAAGCCATATACCTGTAATCATCCTCACGGCGAAGGCGACTGATGATAACAAGATCGAAGGGTTGGAAACCAGGGCCGACGACTATATCACCAAGCCATTTAACATGAATGAGCTGTCCATACGAATAGCAAACTTGATCGCTAACCGCCAGAAGCTACGTGATAAATTCAGCAGAAGCATTACAGTCAATCCCTCAGAAATTGTTACCTCAACGCTTGATGAAAAGTTTTTGCAGCGCGCCTTGCGGCTTGTAGAGGATAACATGAGTGAGGCTGAATTCAGCGCAACGGACTTTTGCGAAGGGATCAACATGAGCCGCGCCCAGGTCCACCGGAAGTTGAAAGCACTCACCGGTCAATCGGTTACAGAATTTGTACGGTGTATCCGCTTGAAAAGGGCAGCGCAGTTGCTAAAGCAAAATGCGGCAACGGTTTCAGAGATCGCATACCAGACCGGATTCAATAACCTATCCTATTTTACGCGATGCTTTAAGGAGGAGTATAATGTATTGCCCTCTTTCTATCACGAACATCTTACTTAACGATTTAACCAACACTAAACGTGCTGACTCGACGAATAAGGTAATGAGGTCAGTGTAGTGTATTGTTAACGTTGCTACTGAGGTGATGAGGTAGTTAGCTGGATTATAATAACGCGCTACAATCATAATACTCGTGCGAAGCGTCGTGATGCACGAGAGAACCCCGAATACCAAACTTCATCAGCTCAGTAACAACGAGTGCCAATCACTAACCGGAACCTCATTACCTCATTCTCAATTTCAATGGTGTCAATAGGTTTTTGACAACAAAAAAAAACCTGCCGGTTTGGGGACGGCAGGCCAGGAACGTTAACCTAAACGAAGAGCATTATTGTTCCTTATTCTTAATAACCACCTTCACGTCACCTTCCAGAAGGGTCTTGAAGGTGGTTATTAAGAACTCTGTTCCTTCATACAGTCCAAAGTGCATGGGTATCGCAACCTTAGCTTTTACATCCTTTGCAGCTGCAGCTGCGTCAGCCACAGTTTCGAAAGTGTAGGTTTGCCCAAGCGATAACATCGCGATGTCCGTATTGATGTCTTTCATTTCAGGCACCCTTTCAGTATCGCCAGCCGTGTAAAATGTTACGCCGTTGATCGTCACTACGTAGCCGACCCAATCTTTGCTTCTGGGATGATACTGTGTTTTGACAATGTTGTAGGCAGGAACGGCTTTTATCTTTATGCTACCGAAGGCGGTATATTCCTTACCGGGAATAAGAGTGACCTTCAGACCAAGTACTCCATCGTATTTACATTCGGCCGGTGCGATCAGAATCGTTTTCGAGGTTGCAACCTTGGCGATATCGGCGGGTGAAAAGTGATCGCCATGTGGATGTGTGATCAGGATCACATCAGCTTCGTCAGGAGTTACAATGTTTAACGGGTCTGTGTAAATCTTAAATCTTGAACCTTCGATCTTAAAACAGGATTGTTGGATCCAATGCATATTGGTTACCAGCTGATCGACTGTCATATCTGCTCCCGCGTCCACCAATGTTATCGTTTTCGTGGCTGACGATGTACCGCACTTGTTGGTCGATTCCCATTTCAGCTTGTAGGTTTTGTCAAGGACACCGTGGAATTCCACCGGATTCTTGCCGACATCGATGGAGCCACCTTCGCCTTCCTCGATGCTCCATGTTCCATCATTGATACTGGACGTCGCTGACAGCCTCAGTGTGGTCTCATTGACAATCGTTGTGTCGTTTCCTGCGGATACCACAGGCGGTTCAGTGCATACGGTCTCATCGCCTTCGTCCTTGCAACGGCTTATCACCAGGGAGGCTAATGTTAACAGGATTAGAAATGTTTTTTTCATGCTCATAAATGTTTAGATTTTTAATGAGCGAAAGCTAGAAACGGTCAATGGAAGGGGTTTAACACCATTGTTGTGAAGTTTAACACCATTGTTGCATGAGCGTTTTCGCTGGAATTTCAGGGGATTTTCTAAAAATTATGTCTGTCAGACTTGCTTGATTGGGTGATCCATTGCCCGACTTAGCCCGAAAGCTATCTGGACGGCAAAAGGCGGTGAGCGGGGAGACACCGATGAACGAAAAATTCACTACTTTTTCCGATGAACTCTAACGAATCATAGGAATGCAGTCGAAAAAAATACTTCAAAATCTAATTTTATTACTGGCAGCAGTAAATTTTTGTGCAGCACAAGACGTTGATAACCTCTTGCTAAAAAATTACAGACCGCACTCCATCTACAAAATACCGGTTACTAAAATTGACAAAGCAAAATTCCCGGTAATTGATATGCACTCGCACGTTTATGCGACTACCAAAGAAGAGATCGCGGCGTGGGTTGCCATGCAGGACAAATACGGAGTCGAAAAAACAATCATACTTACAGATGCTACGGGCCCAAAATTTGACTCGATCTACCAGGTCTATTCAAAATACGGTGATCGATTTCAATTGTGGTGTGGATTTGACTTCACAGGATTCACGGAGCCGGGCTGGAGTGAAAAAGCTGTTAAGGAACTGGAAAGATGTTTTCGCGTGGGCGCCCGTGGGGTTGGAGAGATCGGCGACAAGGGCGCGGGTCTGTGGAACGACTATCCCACCTACATGGCAGGGCTTCACATTGATGACCCGAAGATGCAGCCGTTGCTGCGAAAGTGCGGCGAACTAAAAATGCCCATCAACATACACGTAGCCGAACCGATGTGGATGTATGAGAAAATGGACTCCACCAACGATGGATTAATGAACGCGTATACGTGGAGAATACCGAAGTCGCCGGAAGCGGCGGCCGCTGAAAAGCGGATCAGTCACGCTGAATTGATCAACACGCTCGAACACGTGGTCCGCGATAATCCCAAGACGACGTTTATTGCTTGTCACCTCGCCAACTGTGAATACGACCTGACTATCCTTGGTAAATTATTCACACGCTACCCAAATCTTTATGCCGATATCGCTGCGCGTTTTGCCGAGGTCGCTCCTATCCCGCGATATATGAATGCCTTCTTCCAACAGTTCCAGGACAGAGTGGTATATGGCACTGATATGGGCTTTAACGAATTCATGTACGAAACAACATTCCGGATTTTGCAGACAAATGACGAACATTTTTATGCCATTGATCTGACGGGTTACCACTGGCCGTTGCATGGTTTTGGTTTGAGCGATAGTGTTCTGAAAAAAGTGTACAAGACCAACGCTCAAAAACTCATAAGATGAGGCGCGACGGTCTACAGCGAACCGCAGTATAGGCCACTGGTTGAACGTTGGACGGCATGTCTTCGTAAACGCCCATCACCTTGTCGATCGAAACCAACGAGAATAAAGGCGTGCAAGAACTGGTAATTCCGTGTCCCATTTTGAAACTCATTTGCTCGTGATCGCGGCCAAGGGGTTTCAGGTAATTGACTAGGAATGCCCCTTCGGACGTTATTTTAGATAATTCGGAGCGTTGGTTACGTTAAATCCCCCATGTAAAGGAGGGGCACCATATTTGACATTCTACTTTGTAATCGACACTTGATTCACGGTCGATCGATGTTCCCGCCACATGTATTGGGCGAAAAATTGGAAATCCTGTCACCAATCAAGGGTGATAGAAGTCCATCGAGCGTCTAATGTATCGGCAGAAATTTGTAGTGATTTGAAAAATAACGCCTCATGAAGAAAGTTGCATTGATTGCTATCCTGTCCTGTATATTCATGACGATAGTAAGTATTTTCTGGTATCAGGAGATGCAATATCTAATGCCCACGCCTGTGCCCGTAGGCTACAAGGTGGTGCGGCCGGAAGAACTGATCCAATACGATACAGTGCTTCTTCCCCAGCAACATAAAAAACCGAAGCTCCTTCATTTCTTTAATCCAGATTGCCCGTGCTCCAGGTTCAACCTCACGCATTTTTATGCGCTCAATAAAGATTATAGCGATAAGATCGATTTCTATGTGGTGGTCGATAGCGACGAACAAATTGAGCCAGCGAAGGAATTGATCAATAGCCAGGTTACTATCGTGGTTGATCGGGGCAAGAAACTGGCCAAAGCATGTGGCGTCTATTCTACCCCTCAAGCCGCAATTATCCAGGTTTCCAATGAATTGTATTATAGAGGGAATTACAACCGATCCAGGTACTGCACCAATAAGGACAGCAACTTTGTGCAAATGGCACTGGACTCATTGGTTGCGAAAAAAGAACCGCCAATATTCAATGAGCTTGCTACGAATTCATATGGTTGTAGTATACCAACAGCTAAAACCTCAACAAATCAATGAACACATCAGGACTCTACGCCGGCCACATCTTGAGTGATGACACACTAAGTGAAGGCGAGTTGAAGGGCCTTATGAAGGGGATCTTTTCACTGGCAAACAAAGTGAATGAAGGGCTACTGCTGGCCATGTTTTTATTCGGAATATTCATCGCCCTCTTTTACGACACGTGGCTAGTGGCTTTTGCAGTTGGTGGTTTATGCCTGGTAGCATACTACACTACAAAGAAGATGCTGGCTGATTCAGATTTCTATCAGTATGTATTAAGTGGGATCTTTGCAATTTTTGCAGCACAATTTATCTACCAAATGCATGGGATGGCCGAAATGCACTTCTGGGTGTTCATCAGTTCTACAATCATGATCATTTATCAAAACTGGAAACTTCAGATCCCCTTGATTGTGATCGTGGTCATTCACCATGGCTCGTTTGCATACCTTCAATTCGCAGGGTATAAGGAAATTTATTTTACCCAACTGGACTATATGGATTTAACAACATTCATTTTCCATGGTATCTTAGCGACCTGCGTTTGTCTCGTGTCAGCATATTGGAGCTACACAATCTATAAACGTACCATCCAGGATGCAGTGAATCTTAAAACACAGTTGATATTAAAGGCAGCGCTGCAGGAAAAAAATGTAGCGCTTACGACTTCAGAAGAGGAATTGCGCGCTTCAAAAGAGGAACTCCTTGCGTCGCAGGAAGAACTGACTCAAATCAACGAGAACCTCAACAATCTAGTACATGAACGGACGCTGACAATCATGGATCAGAATAAGAAGTTTGTTCAGCACGCTTTCATCAATGCGCATAAAGTGAGAAGTCCACTGGCTCGTATCCGGGGCCTTGTAAATCTGCTGAGTTACGAAGCGCCTCGCTTAACAGAGAATGGCCGCGAAATCCAACGCCTGTTAACAAATTCTTCGGGGGAACTGGATGATATCCTCCGTGAAGTCAAAGCCAATCTTGACGGGGCAGAATACAAAGGGTTACCTGAAAATTCGGATGAGGACTACCGGGCACAGCAAGCCTGACAAACGACTGCCAACAAGTAGTAAAAATAATAGCTAACGAAAAAAGGGTGGCCTTCGCCATCATTAAGTACCAAGGGCCTCCTACGCGAAACGCTTCGGCGGCCACCGATTCATCAAAATTAAAAAAACCTTCATTATCTGAAGGCCTTTCTGTTAGGTCAGTAACTTTGTACCAAAGGAGGGAATCGAACCCTCACATCCGAAGATACACGATTTTGAGTCGTGCGCGTCTACCAATTCCGCCACTTTGGCTTGGGGTTGCAAATATGCTGAAACTTTTAATGCTATTTATGGTCCGCCGCGAGAAATTTCTCCATAGAATAAGCCCGGGAGGGACCTGAAAACAAAGGTTTTACCTGCCCCCATACGTCCTTAAACAAGGCAGATTGTCTGTATTTCTCCAAACTGTGTTCGCTATCCCAATGGCTTAACGTAGTATAGTGTAATGGGTCGGCCGCATCTTTCAATAATTCGAGATGTTCGCAGCCGCTTGAGTGCCGGATGGCGTTGAGGTTTCTGCTGAACAGGTCCAAAAACCTATTGACTCCTGCCTCGGTAAATCGCATATGAACAATTCTGATCACCATGAGTCGATTGTTTACTCGTCGAACGTAATGTTGATCACACTATCGTATTCAAGGCCAAGCAATTCGGAGGCGTTGCCCTTGTAGATGCCTATTTCCATGAGGTTTAGACTGTTAAACACGATAAAGCATTCTCCGTGATCAGCCTGGTTGTATTGGGTATGGATGCGTCGGAATTTTTCGCCACCAAATTGAAGCGTGTATACTTTGTTCTTGCTCAACACGTCAAATGTATCCTTTGAAATGTTTGTGATCAGGTTGCCCATACCGTCTACCCTGATCACACTTCCCGTTATTTGCTTCCGGGTAGCCTTGATCTGTCTGTCGATCATCTTTTTGAACACGGTTTTCGGTTTGCCAAGATTTGTTATGGAGACACCACTGGCCAGTTTACAGGCCGCATGCGCAAAGACGTCGCGCTCGGGAAATGTTGTTGTTATTGTGTTGATAGCGTTGAGCTCCACAAGCTGTTGATGTGGTTTGTCACTAATAAGGCCGAATAAACCATTGTCGCAACCTACAAAAAAGTGATCCTCCAATTGAAGTGCAATGAACCCATCATCCCTGTTTCCCGTTGAATCTACACCCACCAGATGTACAGTGCCTGGAGGGAAATCGCGGAAAACAGCTCGCAGGACAAACGCAGCGTGTGCAATATCGGATGGCGCTATACGGTGACTGATGTCCTCGACCCTGATACCTGGATTGATGCTGATGATTTTCGCTTTGATGGCAGCCACGTAGTGATCACTTTCGCCAGAATCTGTTAATAGGGTTACGATGGCCATGGTTGATGCTGCCGCTGATATTCACTAATTTTGCCATGACAAAGTAAACATTTTTAAACCATATTATTTCCAAACTAAAACTGCAATACGTTGATTGAAAAAGTAGTAACCCTCGAGAATATTTCCTTGATTGATTTTTTGGGAATAGAGAATAAAACTATCGACACCTTGTCAGCGGCCTTTCCAAAAAGCAAAATAGTTTCCAGGGGAAACCAAATCCTGCTGAAGGGTTCAACTGCAGAAATTGTACAGATCAGTGACATTGTAAATTCATTGGTGGATCACTATCATAAATACGGACGAGTGACCCAGGAGAATGTGCAGGCAATGATCGATCAGGAAAGTGAGATCATGGTGCCCGAGAGTCAACAGTTAAACGCTGATGACGTCATTATCTATGGCACCAAGGGCACACCTATCAAAGCCAAGACAGTCAATCAGCAGAAGCTCGTTCAACTGGTCAAAGACGACGATCTGGTTTTTGCGCTCGGCCCCGCAGGGACAGGGAAGACCTATATTTCTGTCGCGCTGGCTGTTCGGGCCTTGAAGAATAAACAGGTGCGAAAGATAATCATTACCCGACCTGCCGTGGAAGCTGGAGAAAACCTTGGCTTTCTACCAGGCGATCTTAAGGAAAAGATTGATCCATACCTCCGGCCTATATATGATGCTCTCAATGATATGCTCCCACACGAAAAGCTGGGCTATTACATGGAGCGCGAGATCATCGAGATCGCACCCCTGGCCTATATGCGCGGACGAACCTTGAACAACGCGTTCATTTTGCTTGACGAGGCACAGAACACAACTCCGATGCAAATGAAAATGTTCCTGACAAGAATGGGTCCGGAATCCAAGATGATCGTTACTGGTGACATCACGCAGATCGACCTTCCTACGAAACAAAATTCCGGCCTGAAAGAAGCCATTCGCATTTTAAAGGATGTTAAGGGTATCGGTTTTATCGAATTGAATGAAAAGGATGTTGTAAGACACAGGCTGGTGAGAGACATCATCGAAGCGTACGGAAAAGAAAGTTCCTAGCGAATTTCTTACCTTACTTCATGTTCGGTTGGATACCTTACGCCTTCGTTCGCATCGTGTTGTTTTTTTGCGCAGGAATCCTGTTGGCCATCAATTTTCCGAGCGTACTTCCCGATGGCCTGGCGATTAGGTTGTTTCTTATTCTTTGCGCTACGTATGCGATCGCTGCTTGCATTAGGCCGAGGTTGTCATTTTGGTCTGGCCTTGTGGCAATGTGTGCCATTTGCCTCGGCGGCTTTCTCAATGTGCGTTTCAAAACTGAAGCATCACAAGATGATCACCTCTGCAGACTGAACGAAAGCTTTTCAAGTTACAAAGCGGTTGTCGCGGCTCCAGCGCAGGAGAAGCAAAACAGTTGGAAAACCGAGGCTTTGGTGCAGGCCGTCCATACAAGCCACGGTTGGGTTAGGTGCCACGCGAGAATCCTTCTCTACTTGCCAAAGGAATATTTCAAACAGTCATTCTCCTATGGCGATGTATTGCTGATAGCGGGAATGCCAAAGGCAGTTTCGCCGCCCATGAATATGGGAGAATTTGATTATCAGAAATACCTTGCCTATAAACAGATCTATCACCAACACTTCGTAAGAAATAGTCACGTTGAGTTGATTGCACACGAGCCCTCGAATGCAGTGCTGCAAGCGGCTTCTGCCGCCAGGGTTTGGGCAGATGATGCATTAAAGCAAGCCATTCCTGGAAGCCAGGAGGCAGCGCTGGCTTCAGCCCTGGTGCTAGGGGTAACTGACGCCCTTGACAATGATGTTATCAATGCCTATGCTGCAACGGGTGCCATGCATGTCCTATCGGTTTCGGGCCTGCACGTCGGCATAGTTTACTTGCTCCTTACCATGCTATTGAAACCCTTCGATCGGTTTAAATGGGGGAAGTGGCTGCTGTTTTCCATGGGACTCACAGTCTTGTGGGTCTATGCGTTTATTACCGGAATATGCGCGTCCGTATTGCGCGCCGTTATCATGTTCTCATTTGCTGTGATCGCGAAGCCCTGGAATCAGGCTACCAATATTTATAACATTCTGGCAGCCTCTGCATTCTGCATACTGCTGTACGATCCATTCATGATCATGTCGGTAGGTTTTCAGCTTTCTTACTTAGCAGTCTTAGGTATTGTTTCCATGCAACCCCGGATTTACCAACTGTGGGAACCAAGTCACAGGGTCTGGGATGAAATATGGAAGGTGGCCTCGGTATCAATTGCAGCCCAACTTGCGACGGTGTCATTGGGATTGTACTACTTTCATCAATTCCCAAACTATTTTTTGTTGACGAATTTGTTTGTCATCCCAGGATCATTCGTAGTGTTGGTGCTGGGTATTTGCCTGTTACTGGCTAATTTTCTAGAACCCATCACGCAATTGCTAGGATGGCTTAGCCATTGGATCATCAAGCTATTGAACACCGTTGTCTTTTCCATCGAACAGTTTCCTTTTAGTGTTGTTGGCAATATTTGGATCACCACTTTTCAATGCTGGACGGGTATATTGTTCGTTGCCGTCATAGTATGTTGGTTTGATTCAAAAAATAGCACTTGGATGATGACTGCGGCAGCACTATGTATAGCCTTTGTCGCAGCGGGGTGGTTGCATTTTCAAAAGGACATCAACGCAAATAAGTTATCGGTGTATGCAGTGCGTGGATGTACAGCCATTGATCTCATATCAAACGGCAGAACATTCTTTATTGGAGACACGTCGTTGCGCGATGACGATGTCAAAACAAAATTCCACATGCTTCCTAACAGGCTGATGTCTGGAGCGACCCGTGTCGAATCAAGGTTACCCGTCGAGAAGGCATTCAAGGGGTGTTCGCTGATCGTTTGGAAAAGCAAGACCTTGCTGCGCATTGTAAATGCAAAGTTTGCTTTGCCACGGCTACTGAATGTGGACCTCGTGATCATCAGCAACAATGCGGTCAGCAGTATTGACCAGGTCGCCCAACAGGTACATGCAGCACAATATGTTGTAGACGGCAGCAATTCTCCTCGTGCCTCTACATCTCTAACAGAGGAAGGGTCCCGGCTGCACCTAAACGTATTTTCCGTTATGCATAGTGGTGCATTTAACTTAACATTTTAAATGACATGATAAATATCCAATCCAAAGTCGCGGGTAGAATAGGTACAATAACGCTTAACAGGCCGGAAAAACGAAACGCGTTGAACCATGAAATGGTTTCGGAACTACACTCCGCGTTTGACCAGCTTGAAAAGGATGAGTCCGTTAAAATCATTGTATTGAAAGCAACAGGATCTGCGTTTTGCGCTGGCGCGGATCTCGAATACCTTCAAAGCCTTCAGAATTTTTCACGACAGGAAAACGTGGCTGATTCACAACACCTTAAAGAGTTATTTCTAAAGATCTATACATTACAAAAAGTGGTTATTGCGCAGGTACAAGGTCACGCCATCGCCGGTGGCTGCGGACTGGCCGGCGTGTGCGATTTTGTTTATGCCGTGCCGGATGCAAAGTTCGGCTATACAGAAGTCCGAATCGGTTTCGTTCCTGCCATTGTCATGTTCTTTTTATTGCGAAAGATCGGTGAGGGCCATTCCCGTCAATTGTTATTGAGCGGAGATCTGATAACTGCCGCGTATGCCGCCCAGGTTGGTCTGATCTCCAAGGTTGTCAATAACGAAGACCTTGAATCTTCGGTTCATGCCTTTGCATCCCACCTGATCGAATCCAATTCCAGTCAGGCGTTGCTTGCTACAAAGAACATGCTTGCAAACATCCAATCACTGACATTGGAGGATGCATTGACCTACGCGGTGGAAATGAATGCTTCAGCTAGGGCCACAGCTGACTGGCGTAAGGGCGTCGGCGCCTTCTTGCGGAAAGAGGACGTAACCTGGTGACAGTCCCGTTTTTTAGCCAGGATCCTTTTCAGTAATATTCACCTGGCAATGGAAACTCCTTTATCCATATTGACAAAATACTGGAAGCACGGTCATTTCAGGCCACTTCAGGAGGAAATCATCCAGGCAAGTGTAACTGGCCATGACGTGTTGGCGTTGCTCCCAACCGGCGGTGGCAAATCGGTTTGTTTCCAGGTGCCGGCGCTATTGCGGGACGGCATCTGTATCGTGGTTACCCCCTTGATAGCTTTGATGAAGGATCAGGTTGAGCAGCTCAAATCAAAAGGGATCGAAGCGATTGCGATACATGCAGCCATGAGCAAGAGTCAAATCGACATACTGCTGGACAATTGTATTTACGGGACCATAAAATTCCTTTACGTTTCACCAGAACGACTACAGAACGAACTATTTGTTGAAAGGGTAAAGCAGATGAAAGTTGCGCTGATCGCCGTTGATGAAGCGCATTGTATCTCACAGTGGGGTTACGATTTTCGTCCTTCCTATTTGAAGATATCATCATTGCGATTAATCCACCCTCATGTACCAGTGATCGCGCTGACCGCTTCGGCTACGGCTTTGGTGCGTGACGACATTGTGGAAAAACTTGAGTTCGGAAAGGACGCCGCAATGTTTCAAAAATCGTTTGCCCGGGATAATCTCTCTTTTGTCGTTAGGAAGACAGAAAATAAGGCGCGGAAGGTCCTGGAGATATTGCAAAAGGTACAAGGTTCTGCGATCATTTATGTGCGTTCTCGCAAGGGCACACAGGAAATTGCAGGATGGCTATCTAAAAAAAAACTCACCGCGTCATTCTATCACGCAGGCCTGAGTTTTGAAGAACGTACGCTGCGACAAGACGATTGGATAAAAAATCGCAGCCGGATCATGGTAGCTACCAACGCCTTCGGTATGGGTATCGACAAACCGGATGTGAGGGTTGTCATTCACCTTGATCTACCGGAAAATCTCGAATCATACTATCAGGAGGCTGGAAGAGGAGGGCGTGACGGTCTTCGTGCCTACGCCGTCGTCGTTTATGACGATGCCGATGTCCTGAATCTTGAAATAAAGACTGAGCAGTCACAACCGACGCCAGCGTTTCTCAGACAGGTATACCAGGCGTTGTGCAATTATTATCAATTGGCGATGGGAAGCAGCGAGGGAGAAAGCTATGACTTCGATCTCCATGAATTCTCAGAACGTTTTCATTTGCACACCGCAGAAGTTTACATCGCATTGAAGAAACTTGAGGAGGAAGGTATTCTTCAATTCAGCGAAAGCTTTTATAGTCCCTCGACAATTCACATGCTGCTCGATAAATCCAGACTTTATCAATTCCAGGTTGCGAACGCGAAATTTGATCCGCTGATAAAAATGCTGCTCCGTCTATACGGTGGGGAAATGTTATCAGGTTTTAGCAAAATTGCGGAACCTCAGTTGGCGCATGGATTAAAGGTCCCAGTAGAAGCTGTGATAAAACAGCTGCAGCACTTAAACGCCATGAAAGTCGTGTTTTATCAACCGGCCAAGGATAAGCCGCAGGTAACTTTCGTGATACCTCGACAAGACGCAGCAAAACTTCCGCTGGACATTAAAAGACTTGAGGAGAGGAAAAAGCTGATCGTTGCTAAAATGAAAGCCATGGCTGGCTTCGTGACCGCTTCACAACGCTGCAGAATGCAGCGGATTCAAGACTACTTTGATGAGGTTAGCAGCAAGCGTTGTGGCATTTGCGACGTTTGCATCGCTGAACGTAAAAAGCAGAACGTTGATGCGTTCGAAAACCTGCGAAGCGAGGTATTGAGAGTATTAAAACCGAAGCCCCTGACTGTGGAGGAGATAGAAGCTTACATTTCTCCGAGGGACCACGAGCTCTTTGTGGATGTTGTCCGTGATATGGTTGACGAGGGCATCCTTAAGTATGATGCAGTTTGGAAGTTGGGGATAAGCAAACAAAAAGCCTAAATTCAGGTTCAACAAGTATGAGAAAAGGGGTAAAGAGGTTCTTATTGTATTTTCTCTACTTCCACATCGCTGTGGCACTTGGACTCTTGCTGACGCATTGCAGCTTTTCCCGATACGCGAAGAAGTCTTTTGACCGGGCAATAAGAGAAACTCCCTTTGACGTCATCATCGTTCCGGGTGTTCCCTATGAACAGGAAAATACAACGTCCGTCATGGCGATTCGCGTTTTTTGGGCGAAGCTACTCTATGATAGTGGGTATGCGCGCAATATCATCTTTTCAGGATCAGCGGTATACAGCCCGTATATTGAAGGGATCGCGATGAAGATCATCGCGGATTCGTTAGGGATTCCACCGGAACATACCTTTTCTGAAACAACGGCTGAGCACAGCACTGAAAATGTTTATTATTCCTGGAAGATGGCCAAAGCGATGGGGTTTAAGAAGATCGCCTTGTCAACTGATCCATTTCAATCGCGGATGTTAAGCAGTTTTATCAGGAAATATTGTCCAGGCGTTTGGGCGATCCCCATAGTATTTGATAGACTTGATATGGAAGGAAAGGTATTGCCAGCAATTAATTATACTTCGGCCTTTGTTCCTGGATTTGTTTCCATCTCAGAGCGAGAGGGATTCTGGGAGCGTTTTCGTGGGACGATGGGCAGGCGTGTAAAGGAAGAGATCAAATCGCAGGTTGTGAGTGGCGATGTTGAAACCTCAACCGGCAATTAGATCATTTTGTTAGAAGCTCCTGCGCATTTTCCAACGCGATCTTTGACGGCCTTTCTCCGCCTATCATTTTGGCGATCTCTTCAACTCTTTCGCCATCCTTGAGCAGCCTGATAGAGCTCGTGGTCTTCGCCGCTGCATTGTCTTTAAATACAAAATAATGTGCATCGCCTTTTGCCGCGATCTGTGGGAGGTGGCTAATGGTGATTAATTGATGACTTGCTGACATCATTTTCATCATGTTGCCTAGTTTCATAGCAACCTCTCCTGAAATACCGCTGTCAATTTCGTCCAGCACCAGGGTTGGCATTGAGGTTTTTTCCGCCATGACATATTTAATGCAAAACATAAGCCTCGAGAATTCTCCACCGGAGGCGACCTGTGCCAACGATTTGGGTGCGATCCCCTTATTAGCACTGAAAAGGATGTCTATCTTGTCCGTTCCTGACGGGGAAAGGGGAATTTCCCGAGCGTCTATCTGTAACGTTGCGTTAGGAATGCCAAGTTCTTTTAGCAGTGAGGTTATTTGTTTGGTCAGGGGGTTATAAACCTTTTGTCTCGATGCGCTAATTTTCCGGGCGCCGTCCTGCGCTTGCTGAAGCGCATTGTCGTGTACGCGTT
>Ga0193753_10001552_pt1 | contig 19456 bp, 22 predicted proteins | sample H1c2metaG_FD_144925 | JGI IMG/M metagenome (GOLD analysis project Ga0193753, IMG submission 144925) | Soil microbial communities from a riparian zone of the East river system, Colorado, United States - H1c2 | ecosystem: Environmental > Terrestrial > Soil > Riparian zone | place: USA: East...
GTACCTGATCGAGCAGAGTTGGATCGCCTACCGCGCCCAGCAAAGCGCGGCCGCGCACAAATAATGCTCCAGCCAGGACTCATGATGGATCGGCCCTTGCTGATCTCCAGCATCCTCGAACATGCCGAGGCGCAGCACGGCCAGACGCAAATGGTTTCGCGCGAAACTCACGGACCCGTGTTTCGCTACACCATCAAAGAGCACGCGGCCCGGGTGAAAAAGCTCGCCAACGCGCTCGCCGACCTGGGCCTGCCGCCCGGCACGGCAATCGCATCGCTCGCATGGAACAATCACCGTCACGTCGAGATCTACTACGCCGTATCCGGCAGCGGCCTGGTCATCCATACCTGCAATCCTCGGCTGCACCTCGAACAGCTGATCTTCATCATCAATCACGCGGAAGATCGCGTGCTGTTTTTTGATTCGAGTTTCGCCCCGCTCATCGCCAACATCGCCGCACGCTGCCCGAACATCATCGCCTGGATTTGCATGACGGACGCGGAAAACATGCCCGCGATGGAAGCGGTCGCCAATGTCTACTGCTACGAGACATTCATCGCATCGGAGGATGAGAAGTTCGAGTGGCCCCAGTTGGATGAGCGCGCGAGCGCGGCCATCTGCTATACCTCCGGCACGACGGGCAATCCCAAAGGCGCGCTGTATTCGCATCGCGCCATCGTGCTGAACGCCATGACCATTTGCATGCCCGGAATGCTGGGCCTTTCTGTCCGAGAAGCGATGCTGCCGGTGGTTCCGATGTTTCACATCAACGGCTGGTGTGCGCCCTATGGTTGCCTCATCGGCGGTGCCAAACTGGTGCTGCCGGGACCTCGTTTGGATGGCCCCGGCCTGTACGAAATGATGGAGAACGAGCAAGTGACGGTGAGCGCCGGCGTTCCTACCGTGTGGCTCGCACTGCTGCAGTACGTCGAGCAGCACAACCTGAAATTCTCGAGCCTCAAGCGCGTGCTGTCGGGTGGGTCGGCGGTGCCCCTCACGCTGATCGCCAAATTCGATCAGCAATATGGCATCGAAGTGCGCCAGGGCTGGGGAATGACCGAGACCACCGCGGCGGCAACCATAAGCTGCCTGACGGAAGAACAGATGCACTCGCCGCCGGCGCAGCGCCATCTCGCGGCCGCCAATTGCGGCAAGACCGTCTTCGGCATCGACATCAAAGTGGTCGCCGAGGACGGCAGCGAATTGCCCCGAGACGGCCAGTCGCAGGGCGAACTCTTGGTGCGGGGCCAGTGGATCGTCAGCGGCTACTACAAGAGCGAGACCTCGCCGCTCCGCGACGGGTGGTTTCCCACCGGCGATATCGCCACCATCGATCCGCATGGCACGCTGCAGATCCGCGACCGCGTCAAGGATCTGATCAAGACGGGGGGCGAGTGGATCAGTTCCATCGACCTGGAAAATACCGCGATCGCGCACCCTGCGGTGGCGCAGTGCGCCGTCATCGGCGTAAAACATCCGAAGTGGCAGGAACGCCCTCTGCTGTTCGTCGTTCGCAAGCCCGGCCACACCCTGGAGTCAGCAGACATTCTCTGTTTTCTGGCCGAGCGGGTGGCAAAGTGGTGGGTACCCGAGGAGGTCATATTCCTGGACTCGCTGCCGGTGGGCGGTACTGGCAAGGTGCAGAAGACTGTCCTCCGGCAAAAATACGGCAACGTTTTCGGATAACCAAGGTTACCTTTATGACAGCCAAAGTCCTCATCGCAGCCTGGCTCGGCTTGGCGCTGTCGGCGCCGTTGACCGCAAGGGCCGCCGAAGATCCACCGGCCGATACAACGCTGGCTCATGATCAAGCCAAGGCTGTGGGCGAGGCCGTCAAGCGCGACGCCAAGGTGATCGCGGATGCCGCCAAGACGGGCGCGAAGCAAGTGGCCGCAGCCGCCAAAGAGGTCGCCGCTGCGACCCAGGAAGGGGCTCAACAAGTGGGTGCCACTGCAAAAAAGGGCGCGCAAAAAGCCACGGCAGCCGTCAAGGGCGAAAAAACCCCACCGCTTCCGCCCCCGCCCCCGCCCCCATCGCCGGAGAAAACGCCCGCTCTCTAAAAAATCGCGCGCGTCTCCGCTAGCCGCTAGCGTCCCACCGCGTACAGGTATTCCACAAAGGATGCGACCGCACCGTCCAGTCCTTGAATTTTCGGATTGGTCGACTCAATCAAATAATATTCATCGGGCGCGTGTGCGCCCGTCCCGTGCCCCAGGCCAAAGTGGCCGGCGGGCAGGCTCAAAGGCGCATCGGTAAATACGTATCCCGGCCATGATCCGGCCGAGCGCGGCCACAACAGCGGCTCGAGTCCGAGTTTCCGATACGTCGCCAGCTGCGTCTGAATCAGCTTGCTGTCAGGATCAGTTTGATTCGGGTTGTAACCGCCGCTCATATTGACCTCGATATCGGCAAATCCGTGTTTCGCGAGGTGCGCTTTCAGTTTGGCGAGGGTATCGGCGGCCGTCATGTCGGGCACGAGGCGCATGTCGATCTTCGCCACCGCTTTGTGCGGCAGCACCGTCTTGCCGCCTGGACCCGTATAGCCCGCCACGAGCCCCTCGATATTAATGGTGGGCCGCGACTCGAGCAGCATCAGAGAGTCCACCCAATTCTTATCGTGCACCCAATGCTTTACCCCCAGCGCCTTCTGCACGGTCGCTTCCGCGGTCTTTGCCGCATGATCCTTGATCATTTTTTCCTGCGCGGCAGTCAGCGGCTTGGCCCGCTCGAAGAATCCTTCCACCGCCGGCGTGTGTCCGTCTTTTTCCACCAGCGTGTTCAGCGCCTGAACCAGATGCCACGTGGGCGAGTCCACTTGGGCTTCCAGGCTGGAATGAACATCATGCGCCGGGCCGCGGCCCCACTTCTCGCCGCTCGAGATCAGTTCCAGTTCGACCACGCCCTTTGCGCCCAAGGAGACTTGAACCCCGCCATCGCGATCCTGGCCGGCCTCGGGCATGAAAACGCCCACGCATTTTTTCAGTTCCGCCATGACTTCAGGATTTTTGATCACTTCCTGGAAATGCGGCGAGGCGATTTCTTCTTCGCCCTCGCAGACCAGGACCAGATTGACGGGCAGCTTTTTACCCGCCGCCTTGAACGCCATCAAGGCGCTCAAAAAAGAATTTTCCGGACCCTTTTGATTGACGGCGCCGCGCCCCATGCAAACGGTCCCGAGCCCCTCCTTCTGGACCAGCCGAGCCTCGAGGGGCGGAGAACTCCACTCCTCAGGCACGAATTGCTTTACGTCGTACATAAAGTAAATAGCCATCGTCGTGCTCGCGCCGGCGTCGATTTTGCCGAACACGCCGGGCTTGCCCGCGGTGGGTATCAGTTTGACCCCGGTGAATCCCGCATCTTGCGCCAGCTTCACCATATGCTCAGGCCCCTGCGGGAAATTCCGGTTCTCGGCGGCGATCGAAGGCAGCGCGATCCACTCCTGCAGGCGCTTGATGTTCGCGGCGTGCATCTTAGGAATCTGCGCCAATACCGCGGACTTGTCGGCGTCCTGCGCCGGGACGGCAAACGCTGCCAATGGGATGGCCGCAAGCGCCGCGCCGGATACGGCGCCTTGCACAAAATCACGCCGGCTCAATTCAATGTCTCGCTCGTTGCTCATTCGTCTTTCCCCTGTTTGGCCGATTCTAAGTTCGAGATTGAGTGCAGATGTGTTCGATAGTAGGCGCCGCGCTCCGCATAGTTCGCAGCGATCTTCAGAATATTTTCCCGCTCCTCCGGGGTCAGCTCGCGTATCGCCTTGGCAGGCGCGCCGATGATGAGAGTTCCGTCCGGGAATACCTTGCGCTCGGTGATGAGGGCGCCCGCCCCGACGAGACAGCCCTTGCCGATCACGGCGCCGTTCAGCACGATCGCCTGAATACCGATCAGGGATCCTTCGCCGACCGTGCAGCCGTGCATGACCGCCTGATGTCCGATGGAAACATCGGCGCCCACCATCAGCGGATACCCAGGGTCTGTGTGCATCACCACCAAATCCTGCACATTGCTGCCGGCGCCGATGCTGATGGTTTCATTGTCGCCTCGGAGCGTGGCGCCGAACCATACGCTGGCGTTTTTGGCGAGTATGACTTTACCGATTACAGCGGCAGTCGGCGCAATGTAGGCGCTCGCCGCCACCAGCGGCGTGTTCTCTCCCAGCGCATACACCGTCATGCGCGATCGCTAGGCGCTAGATTGCGAATGTCGGACGCCCACGGCAACGCTGATTGGCACCAGATCTGACGCGTCGGCGGCAATGCCGCACGCTGACTGAGGGTGCCTACGCGCAGAAAATAGACCTGTGGATTCTGCGCGTCAGCCGAATAAAGCGGAGTTCCGCAATTCTCGCAAAATCCTTGCGCGCGCCGGTTGCCGCTCTCCGCCGTCTTGACATAAATCTTCGGCGTGCCTGAAAGAAATGCCAGGTTTGCGGCGGCTGCCGGAACACTCACCCGATACGCCGCGCCCGTCAGCGTCTGACAGTCGGTGCAGTGGCAGACGCTCACCGTGCCGGGGTCGATCTGCGCCTCATAGCGAATCTGCCCGCAATGACAACGGCCATCAACTTTCATGGAAACCTCCGCTCACGTATCTCGACATCATCCTGGGACTGCCGATCGCGCGCAACACTTTGTGCGGCAAGCTATCATCAAGCCATGGATGACGCTGAGTCTCAGAATCCGTTCCCGGCCGCGCCCCCTGAGGCACCGAAGACGCCATCATCCGGTCTCGCTTTGCTGCTGCAGCTATGGGGCCTGCGAGCCATGCCACCCGCCGTCGGCCCATCGACGGTCCTGCTCGTTTGCCTGGCCTTCCTCTCATTGTTGCTGTGGCTGACAATCGACTGGTTGGCGGCGCTGCCCGATCCGCAGTTTCTGGCCGCCGGAGTACCGCTGCTTGCGTGGTATGCGCTCGCGATTCTGGCGATGGCGGTACTGCTGCGCTGGCGATCCAGACCGCGGCCGGCATTTGAAGCCGCACTGATGTTGTCCCTGGGGTTGGCGCCCGTTCCAATGCTGCTCGCCGCGGTCGCCGCGCCGTATTTGAATCCGCTGTGGCTGCTGGCGGCGAGCGTTGCCATACTGGTGTATTCCTACTTGTATCTCGCACGCGGCCTGCGTGCCCTGACGGGCGGGCGGCAACGCGTCGCCGCCGTTGCCGGCTTGGCCTTCCTCATTGGATTCGTTTGGATCACCGATGCGCTGGAGGTGATTCCGGATGTGTGGGCGGCACCCGAGGTCGAAGAGACGGTTGCGGGCAATGATGCTCATGCCGACGCAGAAGCCCTCATGTTCGAGCAGTCGGCACGCATTGATCAAGCGCTCGCGGCGGTTCACGTCGATGCCTCACCGGTCCCAAAAGGATTTTTTCTCGGCTTCGCCGGAGTCGGCGACCAAAAGGTGTTCGCGCAAGAGATCGGTTTGGCGTCGCGTGTGCTGTCGGAGCGTTACGGCATGGACGGCAGGAGCTTGTCGCTCATCAACGATGAGCGCGATCTTGAGCGTGCGCCGCTCGCCAGCGTCTCCGGCTTGAGGTATGCGCTTCGCGGCCTCGCCGGCCGCATGAACCTCGATCGCGATGTGCTGTTTCTGGCCATTTCCTCGCATGGCGCGCGCGATCCGGCAATCGCCGTTGCAAATTCGGATCTACCGCTCGATGAGCTGACCGATGAAGATCTCGCGGCAGCTTTGCGGGACTCGAGCATAAGGTGGCGCGTCATCGTCATTTCGGCTTGCTATGCCGGAGGATTCATCGATGCGTTGAAGGATCCGCGGACCATCATCATCACGGCGGCAGCCGCGGACCGAACTTCGTTCGGCTGTTCGAACGACAGCGATCTGACCTACTTTGGCGAAGCGTTCTATCGCGATGCGTTGCCCGAGGCGCGCACGTTGCGCGAAGCATTCGAAAAGGCCAAGGCAGCAATCGCCATGCGCGAGCGGCACGAACACGTCGATGCATCGAGGCCCCAGGCCTACTTCGGAAGCGAGCTGGAGGCCAAACTCGCCGCCATGAAAGACCATCCACTCTAGGACTGCTACGCTACCGCCATGAACGAACCCATTCATCGTACGATCGACGCGAACGGAATCCGCATTCACATTGCCGAACAAGGCAGCGGACCCCTGGTGCTGCTCTGCCATGGATTTCCGGAGTCATGGTATTCATGGCGTCATCAGCTGAGTGGACTCGCGGCCGCGGGGTTTCACGCTGTGGCACCCGATATGCGCGGCTACGGCATGAGCGATTGCCCGGCGGAAATTGAGCGCTACACGTTGCTGCACCTCGTCGGAGACATGGTGGGCGTGCTCGATGCGCTGGGCGAGAGAACAGCGGTGATCGCCGGGCACGATTGGGGCGCGCCGGTTGCCTGGCATGCCGCGCTGCTGCGTCCGGATCGATTCCGCGCGGTGGTGGGACTCAGTGTTCCATATCGGCCCCGCGGCGGCGTCGCTCCGACAACCGTCATGCCGCAAAACGCCGATGCCAGTTTCTATCAGCTGTACTTTCAACCACCGGGGGTGGCTGAAAAGGAACTCGAGACGGATGCTCGGACCTCGCTGCGCAAGATTTTGTATTCGGGATCGGGAGATGTGCCGCGGCGCAACCCCGGCCCCCCCGGCGCCGGGGGGGCCATGGTGCCGCGAGCCGGTGGCTTTCTCACCCGCATGCCGAATCCAGAAACGCTGCCGCCGTGGCTCAGCGATGCGGATCTCGACTTCTACGTGCAGCAATTCCAGCATTCCGGCTTTCGCGGCGGCCTCAACTGGTACCGCAACATCGATCGCAATTGGGAATTGCTGGCACCGTACGCGGGCGCATCCGTCACGGTGCCGGCGCTGTACATGGCAGGCGATCTTGACCTGGTGGTGTCATTTCCGCGGATGAAAGAAGTCATCGCTGACTTGGCGCGTTATATCCCCCAGCTGCGCGGCACGATCATGCTGCCGGGCTGCGGACACTGGACGCAACAGGAACGCGCGAACGAAGTCAACAAGGCGATGGTCGATTTCTTGCGCAGCCTGTAAGGCCGTGATGTGCGTAATATACGGTCAGTTTCACGGGGGACGACATGAGCGACTCGAGCACGCCTGATCCGATCGAGCCCGCAAATCGGCTGAGCCGATCGTTGCAAGGCCGTCACCTTGCGATGATTTCGATTGGCGGCATCATCGGTGCCGGCTTGTTTGTCGGCAGCAGCACCTCGATCCTCGCGGCCGGACCCGCCGTGTTCATCAGCTATGCGATTACCGGCATGTTGATTCTGCTCGTCATGCGCATGCTCGGCGAGATGGCGACGGCCCTGCCCCAGGTGCGCTCATTCACGGAATTCGCCCGCTCTGGCTTGGGCGATGGCGCGGGATTCGTGGTGGGTTGGCTGTATTGGTATTTCTGGGTGATCGTCGTGCCGGTGGAAGCCATCGCCGGCGCGAAGATTTTGGAGCACTGGCTGCCCTTCACGCAGCTGCAGATCGGCTTGGGATTGATGGCCGTCATGACAGGCGTCAACCTCATGTCGGCACGGTCTTATGCGGAATTCGAGTTTTGGTTCGCATCCATCAAGGTGGCAGCCATCCTGGTATTCGTCGTGATCGCAACGTCCTATGCTTTCGGCTGGACTGCGCCTGCGGGCGCCACCTTTGGAAATCTTCTGAGCAACGGCGGGTTTACGCCGCGAGGATGGCTTGCCGTACTTGCCGCTGCGTCGCCGGTGTTCTTTGCCATGACCGGCGCGGAAATCACCACCGTGGCTGCCGCGGAATCTGCGCAACCCGGCCGGGCCATCGCAAAAATGACCACGACCGTGATCTGGCGCATATTGATTTTCTACGTGGTGTCGGTGTTTCTCATCGTTTCGGTAATTCCTTGGAATACCGTACGCTCCGGCGAATCGCCGTTCACGCTGGCGCTCACCACCATGCACGTGCCTGGGGCGAGCACCATCATGAGCGCCATCATCCTGACCGCCGTGCTGTCCTGCTTGAATTCCGCCTTCTACGTCAGTTCGCGGGTGTTGTTCATATTGGCGGCGCGCGGCGACGCGCCGCAATCCTTCGTCAAGCTGAACAAGCGCCGTGTGCCCGTGGTATCGGTATTGATCGGCGCCGCCGCCGGCTTCCTCGGAATCATTGCGGCAATCGAAGCGCCGCAAAAGGTCTTTGATTTTCTGGTGAGCTCCTCCGGCGCACTCATGGTCTTTGTTTATATGATCACCGCCGCCGCCCAGATCACGTTGCGGCGGCAGCGTGAACGCAATGGCGTGGCGAGCCCTGCAATCACCATGTGGCTCTTTCCGTATTTGAGTTATGCGGCGATTGCCTGCATGGCAGCCGTACTGATTGCGATGGCCTTCACCCCCGGCCAGCAACAGGACTTCAAATTCAGCTGCATCACACTCATCGTTGCCATCCTCGCCTACCTGGTCGTGCGACGCATTAGGGCACCCCGCACGGCCGCCTCTCCCGTGACTTAAGGGTCCACCCTTAAGAACTTTTGCGCCTAAGCTGCTGATTCCGGGTAATTGGCGCGCCCGTTTGCCGCTCGCTCATCGATATTGATAATAAAATCAATAAGTTATATTCGTGTATCACCCTGGCTGCATTATGACAAATGAGAGAAATGCACCTATCGAATACAAAGAATACCCTTCTGTCCTACGTGGTTTTGGCAGGATGCAGCCTCAAGTTTAGGAGTACATCGCGCCGGCATTTCAGCCAACTCCCCCGCTGGTGCGACATCCCAGCGGCGTGGGCAAAACCCACGCCGTTTTTTATTCAGCCCTCCCCTTCTGGAACTAATCGCGCCGCTCTGGTATCACAGTAGTACCTCGTGAGCCGAGGTATAGGGAGTCCGCGGGAGTGCATATTGGCGCGCGATCGACCATGACCGCGCTCGCACCGACTCTGCATGATCGACCAGAACGGGCGGCGGCACGGTGGCTGCGGCCCGGCATCTTGTTATTCGTCGCCGCGCTTCACGCCGCATTCTTATTCATGGTGTCGCAATGGCAGACACGGCTGACGCTGCGGCAAGAAGAACCTCTGGTATTCCTGGCGCTGCCGAGCCGGATGCAAACGACTCCGGCCGAAACAGAACCGCCGCCGCAAGCACTGCCACTGAAAAAACCCGCACCGTCGCACGATACGCAGCTCATCGTCGTCCCGACGCCCGCGGAACCGCCCCCCGTCGAACAACCCGCCGCGCCAATCGACTGGACGACTGAGGCGGCGCGCACCGCCAAACAACAGGCGGAATTGGCAACTGAGCCCGGGCCTCGGGCGCTGGACCAACATGCTGCCGGTGCCGGCATCGACTTCGATGGCGGGCTCGGTCCCGATCCTGAGTACAGGTCAGAGTTTGGTTGGGACCACGCCCATATTCGTCGAATTGAAGCGCTGGAAGGCGGCGGCTCTATCTTGTGGATCAATGATCGCTGCTTCATCGTGATGGCGGGCGTGATCCCCTTTCCCATGTGCGGTATCGGTAAAATTCCGCCGCGCGACGATCTGTTCGATCACATGCGCGATACGCCGCCGGCGCCATCCCGACCGAATATCGCGCCTTGAGCTAGTTCTGTGCAGTGGGTCGGACAATAATCTCGCCCACGTCGACATCAGCCGGCTGCTCGATTGCGAACGCGATCGCGCGAGCGATCGCGTCAGGCGGCATCGCAAACTTTTCCATGGACGCGGCGATTTGCGCCTTTACATTTTGATTCGTCATGGACTCAGCGAAGTTCGTCCGCGTGAAGCCCGGTGAAATGACGGTTACGCGCAGTTTTTCGCCCGCTTCCTGCCGTAGGCCCTCGGAAATCGCGAGAACCGCAATCTTCGTACCGGCGTAGACCGCCATGTTCGGCACAATGCGATGGGCTGCCACGGAGGCGGTGTTTATGAAGTGGCCAAAACCCTGCTTGCGGAAAATCGGCAGCGCAGCTGCAATTCCGTAGAGCACGCCTTTGAGGTTGATGTCGATCATGTCTTCCCAATCCTGGACGCGCAGTTCGTCGAGAGGAGAGATCGGGCCGACGCCGGCGTTGCTGATCAAAACGTCGATCTTGCCGTACGTGTCGCATGCCAGCTTCACGAGATGGGAGAGATCGTCTCGCTGCTTCACGTCCGTACGGGCCCATACAGCATCTCCGCCGGAAGCGACAATTCGATCGGCCAAGGCTCGCAGCCGGTCAGTTCCGCGAGCCCCCAATACCAACTTTGCGCCTCGTTCCGCCAACAGAAGGGCCGATGCCTCTCCGATTCCACTGCTGGCGCCTGTGATGACGATAACCTTGCCGTTGAGTGTCGACATGAGCTTCTCCTTGTCGGTTCGATACTGCATGTTCGACCAGACCTGCCGGCGGAGCTATAATCGATTCAACGCAATTATTTATCGATCGTACGGAATTCGAATGGACCCCCTTTCGGATATCTTTTTGTTGCTCCGAGTCGAAAGCATGTTATCCGCACGGATCGAAGTATCAGGCCCGTGGTCGATGCGTTTTTCCGAATACGAACACATCAAGTTCGCCGGTGTCCTGGAGGGCTCATTCTGGCTGTGGTTCGAGGACGGCACGCCGCCGGTCAGGATGAATACCGGAGATTTCTATCTTCTGACCCGCGGGCAACCATATTGCACCGGAAGCGATCCATCGCTCAGACCCATCGACGGTCGCCAAGTCATGGCCAACTGCCGCGGTCCGGACGGCATCGTGCGTTATGGCGACGGCGGAGAGAAAATGAGTGCGGCAGGCGGCCGCTTCACTTTCGACGCCAACACGAGCGAGCTGTTGTTGAAGTCGTTGCCGCCGCTGATTCACGTTCCCGCAACCTCGGAAAGCGCAGGTCCTCTTCGCGCCGTGCTCGACCTGCTTCGGCTTGAAACGGACTCGGTGCGGCCCGGCGCATCGATTGCCGCCGTCACTCTTGCCAACATGGTGCTGGTGCAAATCCTACGGCAACACCTGGCGTCGGGAACCCATCCACCGGGTTGGCTCAGTGCTCTTGCGGATCCAAAGATAGGCGCAGCCCTGGGTTGCATCCACGCGGACGTGTCCCGCCGTTGGAAGGTCGAAGAACTGGCGTCCGCCGTCGCGATGTCGCGCACCACGTTCACCGAACGTTTCAAAGCACTGGTCGGAATGCCTCCGCTCAAATATCTGACGGACTGGCGCATTTCATTGGCTAGTGCGGCGCTAAGGGAAGGCAAGAGCCTCTCATCGATTGCAGAAAGTGTTGGCTATGGTTCAGACGCTGCCTTCAACTCCGCGTTCAAGCGCCAAACGGGACAGAGTCCTGGGCGTTATCGGTCACAAAGCGCGTGAGCACAGAATTTCAGATCATTTTGCGAGTGGCTGCAATTGGCGTTGGCGCGACTGTCTTGCTCGATCTGTGGTCTGCATGTTTGAAACTCCTCTTCCATATTCCCTCCACGAATTGGGCGATGGTCGGCCGATGGATCGGTCATTTGCCGCAGGGACGATTCGTGCACAACAAGATTGCGAATGCGTCGCCCATTCGCGGTGAGCTTCTCCTCGGTTGGAGCGTTCACTATGCGATTGGCGTCGGCTTCGCCACCCTGCTAGTTGCACTATTTGGCCTTGATTGGTTGCGTCAGCCGACCATTGTGCCGGCGTTGGTTGTAGGGGTAGTCACGGTCGTCCTTCCATTATTCGTATTGCAACCGGGAATGGGCCTCGGCATCGCGGCCACCAAGGCCCCAAGTCCGAATGCGGCTCGCCTACGGAGCCTCATGAGTCATACGATCTTCGGAGTTGGATTGTATGTAGCCGCATTGGGTGTCTGCGCTGCTGATGCAGCAATAACCGTAAGCACCCAATTATGATGCCTGCCGGTGGAGTACAGTGGTCCGCGTACCGCGAGGATTTATGCACGGCAAAGTCTCCTTCATCGAGCTCGGCACGTCTGATACGGAACGCTCGCGCCCTTTCTTCCAACGGGTCTTCGGATGGACCTTCACTCCAATGACCCAAGGCGGTGGCTGGTTTCAGGCACCCTCGATGCGCGTTGGTTTTCACGGTGATGATACGCCGCAGATTTATGTTTTCTTCGAGGTCCCTGACTTGGAACAAGCGATAGCGTTGGTTCGCGAGGCGGGAGGCGAGGCAGACTCTCCGCTTCCAGAGGAACCAGGATTTGGTCGAATGGCCTTTTGCCGCGACCCGCAAGGCATACGCTTCGGCCTTCACCAGCAAACCGGTGGTTGATCCGCGCGACCAGGCAAGTACACGGAGAACCTGGAATGAACAAGCGCCGCTTTCTGAGTACTGCCGGCAGTGCGTCTTTAGGCTTGATGTTCGGCCCCCGCCTGCTGGCAGAGTATGCAACGAAGCCGGTTACCGAGGTCGCGGGGGATGAGGAGTTCTGGGCGGCTGTAAGAGGCCAGTTCCGGGTGAGCGGCGACTATGTCAATCTGGAAAACGGCTACTACTGCTTCCAACCACAGCCCGTGCTCGACGCGTTCATTGACAATGTGCGCGCGATCAACCTGGAAGCGTCGCATTACATGCGCACGCGGCAAGTCGATGACAAGCTTCGGACCCGCGGAAGGCTCGCTGCGTTTGCGGGATGCTCGCCGGACGAGTTGATCATTACTCGTAATACCACCGAATCCCTCGACACGGTGATCAGCGGATTCGACTGGAAACCAGGCGACGAAGCGATCCTCGCCAACCAAGACTATGGCTCAATGATCGACATGTTCAAACTGCAGGCCCGACGCTTTGGGCTGCTAAACCGATTCGTTGACATTCCGATGGACCCGAAGTCGGACGATGAGATCGTGAAGGTATATGCCAACGCGCTGACGCAGAAGACGCGGTTGTTGATGATACCCCACATGGTAAACATCACCGGACACATCTTGCCGGTCCGCACCATTTGCGATATGGCCCACTCGCGCGGCGTACCGGTAATGGTCGACGCGGCGCACACCTTCGCCCACCTCGATTATCGAATTCCCGACTTGCACTGTGACTATTACGGGGCCTCGCTCCACAAGTGGCTGGCCACACCACTTGGCGCCGGAATTCTCTACGTGAGGCGCGACCGCATTGAAAAGCTCTGGCCCATTTATGGTGACGAAAGCATCCCCGCCGGCGATATTCGAAAATTCAATCATACCGGCACGCATCCGGTGCATACTGATCTGACGATCGAGCGCTCTCTTGCGTTCCACGAGATGATCGGCAGTGCGCGTAAGGAGGCGCGACTGCGCTATCTACAACAGTACTGGACCGGACGGGTACGCGGCTTGAAGAATATCGTGATGAACACCCCGACCGATGCCAAACGTTCCTGTGCCATCGCGAATGTCGGCGTCCAAGGCATCGCGCCGGGCGAACTCGCGCGCATTCTTCTGGAGAAGTACAAGGTATACACCGTCGCCATCGATGGCGCGGGCGTTCACGGAGTGCGCGTGACGCCGCAGGTGTATACGTCACCGGCGGATCTTGACACCTTCGTACGCGCGCTGAAGGCACTTGCGGCGTAGAGGTAATTTTTTCAATCGGCATCCGCTGATCGCCCGCAACGCAACACCGAATGGATTTGCGGACCGGATTGTTCCGGGCGTATAAGCAACAAAGCAGTGAGCAATAACGCTACGAGACACTCTCGCTGACGATCCGACCGCGATTCTTCACCCCATAGAAATTATTTTCGACGCAGGGAGAAGATACATGAACCTCAAACCGTTCCGGCTTTGGCCAGGAAAGATTCTCTTGTTTGGTCTGATTCTGAGCCTCTCTTTGGTCGGAGCGAGCCCAGTTTGCGCCCACAACAGAAGCTTCGCCTATGTGACCAATTCCGGCTCCAATAGCGTTTCGGCGTACGCCATCAGCGCCAACTCGGGCGCCCTGACGCCGGTTCCTGGATCGCCTTTCTTAACTGGGCAGCTGCCCTTTTCAGTGACGGCCCACCCAACTGGTCGATTCGTTTATGTGGCGAATGCAGGCATTCCGACGAACACCTACAATGTGTCCGCGTATGCCGTCAACGAAAAGACCGGTGCGTTGACAGAGGTCCCCGGATCACCTTTCGCAACGGGAGTGCAGCCCGCTTCCGTGACAATCCATCCGAATGGTCGGTTTGCCTATGTGGCGAATGCAGGCTTGGAAGACGGAGACGTCTCGGTGTACACCGTCAATGTGACCACCGGCGCCCTGACGCCGGTCCCAGGTTCGCCCTTTGCGGCGGGGCACGAGCCCACCTCCGTGGCCGTGAGCCCGAATGGAAAATTCGTCTACGTGACCAACAATATCGTCCAATTTTCAGACTTATCCGGCGGTGTGTCAGCATTCGTCGTCAACGCTAACACCGGCGCCCTGACACCGGTTTCCGGCTCGCCGTTCGCAGCGGGACTGGAGACATTCGGGGTGGCCATCCACCCAAGTGGTCGGTTCGCTTATGTGGCAAATGGCCTCTCGAACGACGTCTCTGCTTTTAGCATTAACGCCAAGACCGGCGCCCTGACGGCGGTTCCCGGTTCGCCGTTCGCGGCGGATTTTGGTTCCATCTCAGTGGCATTGAGTCCGAATGGTCGGTTCGCCTACGTGGCGAATGTTGCCGCCTCCAACGTTTCGGCGTACGCCGTCAATAGGACCACCGGTGCTCTGACGCCAGTCCCCGGTTCGCCATTCGCAACAGGAACGAGTCCCTTCTCGGTGGACGTGAGCCCGGATGGCCAGTTCGCGTACGTTGCCGATCAAGTCTCCTTCGATGTTTCAGCGTACGCCATCGACGCGGCTACGGGTGCTCTGACCCCAGTTCCCGACTCTCCTTTCGCGGCAGGACGTTTTCCCACTTCGGTGACCACCATCGCACCCGCGAAAAGCTGCAAGCACGACGATGAGGAACGTGATCGCGACGAGCGGCATGACGATGACGAGCAACGCGAAGGTCGCTGGCAAAATGATGAGGAGCATGGGGACCACTTCAGATTCCAGAGAAAGCACGGTTGCCACCACTTCGGCGAGACTGATTTCGAGGAGCATGACAATGCCGATGCGCACGCGAGGGAGCGCGGCGGCCTTTAGAAGTCGTGTCCGTGAAGGGTAGTGCTCACTGTTTCAATCTCGTCAAATTGGCGATAAACGACCGTACCCATGTCGTCCCGCCATCATTCGAGTACAACTCCTCGTATTGGTGCGAACCCGGTTTGATGTCGGACCACACGGCCCTCACGAGAATCGTCCTTTCATTCACGGTGTCCTGACCAGTCAGCACGATTCGGCCATCCTTGAGTTCACCGATATTCGACGACGACGCGGACAATGTTCCGACTTTGCTGTTGACGAACGACTGACTCCACTGGTGCGCGCTCGGGTTGTACAGGAAGAGCGAGAGGCCTTCCCAGTGGCCCTTCGGCCCATCCGCTTCGATCTCCTCGAGTTCCGCCTTGCCATCCCACACTTTGCGCACAGTCACGGTTCCATTCAATTCAACGGAATCCGAACCGCTCGCGAACGGATCGAGAGTTCTCTTAATGTGGGTGTGCCACACGCCAATATTGAAATCAAAGTCGTGTTGCCCGTCGTGCGCCGCGGCTGGCGGCGCAGGGGAGCCAGCGGTCTGCGCATGCCCGTCAATGAGGCTGGCGCCGGCGAACAGCAGCGCGCATAGGCCGGCGGAAAACGTCAATTTCATCGGATCTACCTCGGGTTTATCAGCGTGCCTCCTAAGGTGTTCTGTAAGGGCCCCATACAAAAGGGCCACGTTGTAAAAATATGGGTGGGCCACTTTGTGGATCCGCGGGTCGGCAGCCGCGCTCGTCTGGCCCGCGTGGTCGACTACCTAGACGAGGCCCGTATTTTCTCCGCTCGGCGGCGGGCCAAATACCAAAGCACCAAACCAGCCGCGATAGCGCCGATCCCCGTCGCAAGCCATTGACCAGAAGCGCCCTGTAACTCAGTGCAATCCGCCACGCACAATATCGGCTTGACGTGCAACACGCCGGCTCCTTGCAACGACCAAAGGGCGCCCAGGGCGATCAGCATCCCGGCGAAGACTCGCAGCGAAACATTAAGCATGAGGCAGTATACGCTCGTGTTGACGCCGATTATTCAACCAGCAACAACCCGCGTTTTTTCTGGGCAGTAGTGTCGATGGTGTTCATCGCTTCGTAGAGTCGTTCCGGCTTGACCAGCCACGGGCCGTATTTCTTGTTGACGTCGAGGATGAGCAGCAAGTCTTCCTGGTCGAGATATCCGGCAATGGGCGAGTGATGACCGGATCTTCGGGATCGGCGGGTTGATTGTTCTATTCTCGCTCTGGCTCACATTCGGATTTAAGCTCGTACTCAACAGTCAGACGGGCGCAGTGCAGCCGTGGTCTGCCGTTGGATTGGGCACGCTGTATGCGACCCGCCTTCGCCGCGTCGCTGCGCTGTCCTGCTCCGCTAACGGTCCGGCCACTGCGTCCTGTGGTGGCGTTCGTCGCGTGCGACTCACCCTGCCTCGCTGCGGCCCAGCCACTACCGAATCGCTACGCTTCCTGCTTCGCTCACGGACCCGCCGCCACTTCGTTTGGCAGCGCTCGCCATAATGTTGCTCGCCCATGTAGTGGCGCTCGGTCCGCCCTCACCTTCGGGACCTTCCCGTCTAGCGCCTCCGCTGAGTCAGCAACCAGGCCGTCAGTTCGGCATTGTCGTATGCTGGATCCCAGGCGTTATGGTCAACATCCGCAAGCTCGGTGTAGTGAACGTCCGCCCCGACTGCGCGGAGCGCGGCGGCCATTTTGCGCGATTCCTCCACGGACACATTCCGATCGGCATTGCCGTGGAAAATCCAAATCGGCACAGACTTCAGCTGTTGAGCAACCGTGGTATATCGATCGTTACCCGAGCCCGGGACTATGCTCGGATAGAACACATGACTTTGCTTGCCGGTGAAATCGGACACGAAGCCGCACACCACCACCACTGCGGCAAATCGGTCGGGATGGTGGAAGCTTAAGAACCACGCACCGTTGCCGCCCGCGGAATACCCGGTGAGATAGATCCGGGACGAGTCACCATGAAATTCCGCGACCGTCCTATCGACTTCGGCAAGCGCGGCCTCACCACCCGCCTGCTGCCAGCCTGGCGTGCCATCCGCGTGCGCCTGGGCAAACACCACAATTGCGGGAAATCGCTCCGGATGCGACCGAATCGCCTTTGCCAGCCCGCCGGTCGTCTGCAAATGGCCGTCAGAGCCGTATTCACCGCCGCCATGTAGAGCCAGAATTACGGGCCACGCCTGGGCTGGATCGTAATTCCGCGGCACATACACCTGATACCGAAACTCCGTGCCCCGCACCAAAACAACGCGATCCAAAAATCCAGTCTCCTGATGCGAGACTGCGGCGATTGATACGCCCTGCGCAGCCCAGCACAGAAACAATCGCAGCTGTTTTATCCCAATCATCGACTCCATCCTTCGCGAGCAAGTGCACTTCGCAATCGCTCCGCATACGCCGCACGAACAATCGGGTCCGCATCGACGACCGCACCAGCATACACGCGCAACAACCCATCGCCGAGCCGGCGCGGATGCACATGCATGTGCATATGAGCCACCTCCTGGAAGGCCGCGGGACCAATGGAATGCCACAAACTCATGCCCTCATTTGGGAAGGCTCGAGTCACGGCTCTCGCAATCTTAATCAAAGTATCCATGAACCCAGCGCCCGTGCGTGGCTCGAGCTCCCGGATGTCGTTAACGTGTGTCCGCGGCACAACCAATACATGTCCGGGATTGTGCTGACGCGGATCGATAAACGCGACCGTCAAGTCATCCTGATAGGCGATATCTCCGGGGGCGCGACCCGCCATGATTTCGCAGAAGACGCATTCGGTGACCATAGGCATCCATCCTTGAGATAACGACCATTCATGCAACTCGTCAGCCGCCACCCAACAGCGGCACTGTTGCGCAAGCCGGACCACCTTTTGACCACGTTGTTGGAAAGGCCCGCTTAGTCAATCTTGTCCCTGCCCCACTCCCGCGCCGAGCGCGCGAGCCGGTAACCAGCATGCCATGCGAATTGCCCGTTGGCCGTCGCGTTCAAACTCCGAGGAAATCGGGACAAATCCTACCGATCTATAAAAACCCACTGCGTATGGAGTGGAATTTAGCTCAACCGTGTTCACCTCCGGAAATCCAGCCTCGATATGTGCTCGGGCCGATTCCCATAGCGATTGACCAATTCCCATACGTAAGCACCGCGGCCGCACAAAGAGCACCCCCACCAGACTCGGGCTTGGCATCAGAATGACACCCGCCAATCTCGCTTCGGAAAATGCGCCTGCAGCAAAGGTCATCGTGCTCAACTTGTTATGGAGCAACGCGGGCGCCGTGGCCTCCAGAAATGATCCTTGAGCACTTGCGTTCCAGTCGGCGGCGGCCAGCGCCAAGAAACTCTCGCGAACGACCGCTGACGCTTCCGCAGCATGCGCATTGGTGAGAGAACGGATCTCGTATTTCATGCGCAGCGGCCTATCTTGCGCAACGCGAGATCGCGAGCCGCATCAATAGCGGGGCTCATGGGAAACTACTTCTCATCGGCACCACGAAACATGCAGCAACGACAACGGCGTGGATGACAACGAGGCCGACAATAACGGGCAAGAGGCGCGCGCACTTTGCGCCCAAGCCCAGCAACAGCCCATATATCGGCACTTGAACCACCGCGATACCCTCGAGCGCGGGAGTTATTGAATTTACGGCTTTCGCCGCCAGCATCGTGTAAGGGAACAGCACCTTGGCCCAGAAATAGGTTCCGTGTCCCGCCCCAGCAGAGGCCGCTGCCGCGTAAAGTAGAGGTGGCGCAAGAGCAATGGACACCACCACAAACGGCCAGGTGCGACGCATTGCAGTCCGGCGCCTAATTGCCTTTTAATCTACGCAACGCCCGAATCCTGAAGGCCTGCTCGATCAGTGTTTGTTCTTCTTTTTCCGACGGCTTATAGAGAAAAATAACCTCGCCGTCCTCGGAAACTCTACTCGGACCATCTACTTTATTGGTCAGAAAAACCACTTCCAGAGTATTGGGATCGCCGTCCGCCTTGTATTCGCTAGCCGGCAAATTAAGGTCCCGCACCGCGACGACCTTGGTTTGAGCCATGAGCTTCACTTCCATCTGGCGCACCTCATCCGTTGTAGGGTCTGCCGCGTAAGCCAACCCGCTTAAGCAAATCACCGGAAGAGACAAGTATTTCAGCATTTGTTCACCCATTAGCTACGTTTGATCCCCGCTTGCCGCTTCTGCAGCATCTTCTCAGTCAAATCCAAAATCTCCGCAATCGAAATGGAGGATATGCCTGAACCTCCCGCCTCAAAGGCCTGTTTCTACATCCGATATCCGTCGCCTGCGTCAAGCGTTCATGGCTTAGGTGCCAAACTCTCGATCAAAGTGCAGGCGCGCGCAACTGCAGTTTGTGAATCGATACGTGCCGCATAAGCGAG
>Ga0193753_10001553_pt1 | contig 19451 bp, 12 predicted proteins | sample H1c2metaG_FD_144925 | JGI IMG/M metagenome (GOLD analysis project Ga0193753, IMG submission 144925) | Soil microbial communities from a riparian zone of the East river system, Colorado, United States - H1c2 | ecosystem: Environmental > Terrestrial > Soil > Riparian zone | place: USA: East...
CATTCTCCGATGATGCCGAGGCCCACCTTGTTATTTGCGCCGAGGATCTGGCCATAGGATCGCGCCGTCATTGCGACTGCGGTCATGGCTGCGCTCGTTTGTAGAAAGTCTCTGCGGTTCATGCGGAGAATGCTCCCTTCAGCGCCTGGAATGCAGGTTGAATGACCGTCAGGCCCTGTTTTGTCCCGTCTTCCCGCTCCTCTTCATTCATCGCCCATCCGCTCCATTTCGCTTTCTTCAGGGCTGCTGCAACCTCCGCGAGGGGAAACCTGCCCTGGCCGAGAGGAACCTGAACGCCATCGCGAAAGTCCCTGAAGTGAACTCCCGTGAGCCTGTTCGAATGGCGGCTGATGAAATCAGGGAGATTGACGCCGGTGCGGAAGGCGTGGCCGGCATCGAGGAGAAACCAGACGAGCGAAGGATCGGTCGCGGCATAGAGTGCCTCGATCTCCTTGCCGTCGTATTTAAACTCGGGCCAATGATTGTGATAGGCGAGCTTCAAGCCTAACTTCTGCGCGAACTCGGCGGCATGGTTGAGGGCATCCGCTTTGCGACGGATCTCGTCGGGGTTGACAGCGGGGGAGCCGCTTAGAATCAACCGCTCGGCACCGAGCGCAGCGCCTGACTGAGCGACAGGCTCGTAGAGTTGTGCGGGAGCGATGTTCGTCTGCGCGTCGTACTCAGGCAGGAAGATGTGGACGCCGATGAAGGCGAGGCCTGTCGCCTCGATTTGCCTGCGCGCCTCTGGCAGGGACTTTGCCTGGCTGCGCAGGTTAATGAAGCCGGTCTCAAAGCCGGTGTAGCCTGTATCGCGAATCTCGCCAAGCGCCGATAGGAGTGTGTCGAACTTGCGAGGGTCGATGGGCCACGCGTTGGTCTGTGCGCCAAGTCGGATTTGGCCATGGAGCGGTACGGCCTGGGTGGGCGCCTCAAGAGCCGCCAATTTGCGGCTTACCGCGGAGACGCTTAAGGCCGCAAGCGAGCAGAGGACGCTGCGCCGCGTGAAAGACTGACTTTTCATTGAACTCCAAAGTTGCTTCAGGCGAGGTCGCCAGGCCTGGGACAGAGCTGGGAAATAAATGGAGGGCAGAGCAGGTGGTTGCGGCTTAGCTTACGCGACAACAACACAGGCCGCGGGGAGCGGTCTGAAGACACGGGGTACAGCTTGTCTGAACCGTGAACATATATTCGAACGATAGAGCATCGATAATTCTGCGTCAACCTGTCGCCTTGTGATGGAACTGCGGTTGACAGCCTGATTTTGTGGCGAGGGACCCCGCTTCGGGGGTGCCAAATTTCGGCTTCATGCATAATGATCGGGCTGGAAAAAACGACAGGAGCGCTCATGCCATATATGCCCAACCGCCGCAGCTTCGTTATCGCAGGCGGACTTACAGCCCTCGCCTCAACGAAAGTATTCGGTGCAAATAACGCTTTGCGCATCGGTGTCATAGGAGCCGGGGGACGGATGAGGACCCTGCTTGACTGTGCCGATGTGGCTGGTCCCGCCCATGTTGTGGCTGTGAGTGACGTGTATGCGCCGCACCGCGATGCGGTCAAGGAGAGGTACAGCGGTATCCCCACGACTCATGTCGATTATCACGAGGTGCTGGAAAAGGACATCGATGCCGTGCTGATCGCCGCTCCGGACCACTGGCACGTTCGCATGGCGATCGATGCCCTGGCTGCCGGCAAGGATGTGTATCTGGAAAAGCCTGTCACCCATACGATTGAGGAAGGTGCGGCACTGACGCGTGCGGTTCGCTCGAGCAAGCAGATTTTGCAGTGCGGCATGCAGCAGCGCAGTTGGAGCCACTTTCGAAATGCGGTTGATCTGATCCAGGGGGGGAGCCTGGGACGCATTCCACAGGTGCGAACCTACTGGTGGCAGAACTATAGCCTGAACTGGGCACCGAAGCCTATCGACACACAGGCTTTGGATTGGAAGCTATGGCTTGGGTCTGCTCCGGATCAGCTATTCAGCGAGGAGAAATATAACCATTGGCGATGGTTTTGGAACTTTGGCGGCGGCGCCATGACCGATCTCTTTGCACACTGGATCGATGTCGTGCACTGGGCCATGAAGGCTGACCAGCCGCGTGAGGCACAGATGCTCGCGAACAAATATATCTTCGAACAATGGGACTGTCCCGATACCATCCAGGCGGCCTTCCGGTATCCCGGCTTCGACGTGGTGTACGAGGGCATGATGAGCTCCTCGATTGACGACGGCGGCCTTGAATTTCGAGGGACGGAGGCAACCTTGAAGCTCACTCGAGGCGGTATGCAGGTCTATCGCGAAGGAGTGAAGGGAAACCAGAATCCTGTTCTAAGGGAAGAGAGCTTTCGCGATGGAACGATCTCGCATATGGAGAATTTCTTCGAGTGCGTCAGGACGCGCAGAGAGCCGAACGCGCCGGTGGAAGCCGGAGTCGCCGCGGCGCGTGCCGGGCAGATCGCCAATCTGGCCTATCGCCGCAATGGCCAGATTAAATGGCCGCCGAACTCGCCGTCCTAGGAGATCGTCCTGATCGCGGTTGACATACAGATATCTTTTCGAGGAGAGGTTCAGGGTTTATGCGTAGATGGCTGCAGGTTCCGCTGATGACTTCGTTCCTTTTCACGGCAGCCGTGTTTGCAGCGAGTCGTCCGGCGGACATCGCGTTTCGTGTGCAGATGATCGACCCTGGGTACAGTGAAACGGCGGCCGTGGCGGACCTCAACAACGACGGGAAGCCCGATATTATTTCGGGGGAGAGCTGGTATGAGGCTCCCGACTGGACCAAACATCCGCTGCGGCAGATCGAATACAGCCAGAACTATATCGACGATTTCAGCGATCTGCCGGTGGACGTGGACGGCGACGGCTGGATCGACATTGTGCAGTTCAGCTACTTCGCACACAACATCGTCTGGCTCAAGAATCCTGGGAAGGCAGGCGGCGTCTGGAAGGTTACGGAGATTGATAACAGTGGACCGACCGAGTTTGGGTTTCTCGTCGATCTAAACAACGACGGCAAGGCGCTGGAACTGCTGCCGGAGATTGATCGCCCCAATGTGCCGCTGGCCTGGTTTGAACTGCAGAGCGGCAGATGGGTGAAGCACAGTGTCGCGCAGAAGGGCTATGGGCATGGCATCGGCGTAGGGGATGTGAATGGCGATGGCAGGAATGACATCCTGACGCCGAAGGGGTGGCTCGAGGCGCCAGCCGATATTCGCGCGCCGGGCGACTGGGTCTTTCACGCGACAGACTGGGACCAGCACCCCATACCGCCTGCCGGCCGGACGCCGGCACCTGTTGCAGCACCGCACGGAACGGCTCGCGGCTCCCAGTTCGGCTACATGCATCTGGTCGATATCAATGGTGACGGCCGCAAAGACCTGCTGACAGGAATGGCCCATGACTATGGGATTGCGTGGTATGAACAGACTGCGGATGGGCAATGGATCCGGCATGTGATCGACAGCTCTTGGTCGCAGGCACATGCTTCGGCGCTGGTGGATCTGAATGGCGATGGCCGCCTGGATTTTGTCACAGGCAAGCGATATTTCGCCCACAACGGCAACGACCCCGGAGAGCGGGAGCCCATTGGCCTCTACTGGTATGAATACCGGAAGATGGCACCAAACGCTGCGAGTGGGCATGGCCCGGCGAACACAGACGTGGAATGGATCCGTCACATTATTGACTACGGCGGTCGCATGGGTGGAGGGATGCAGATTGTTGTGGCCGACATGGACGGCGATGGGGATCTGGATGTCGTCAGCGGTGGGAAGGCGGGGCTGTTTCTGGCAGAGAATCTGACCAGGTCGCCAAAGAGCACGAAATCCGCGCACCTGAAGAGACGCTAGGCGGTACGAGCTGAACTCCAGCAAGTGGATTTTTATGCGCGGATGGAAAGGTGTAGTGGGACAAGATTTAATGTTTCGTCAGTTCACGGCCAATCACATATTCAGTCTCTGTCGGTACGCCATCGCGAAAGTGGACCTTCAGGAGAACCTGGTAGTATTGCGGCGTTCTTCCGCCGGTGGCCTTCTTCAGGTTCTGAAGCAGCGTTTGCGCGAGGTTTGGATCAGTAAACCACTGCACTGCGGCGAGGTAACCGGCTGAGCGATTGCTGGTGAAGCTCTCGATATCGCTTTGCCCATTCGGGCCGGGGACATGGGTGATCAAAGCGTAGGCGACACCTTGCTCGCTCGGGGCTGTCGTATACGCATCGATGTAGTCGGTGGGCTGTCCGGGGGCGGGATGCAGATCGTGCACGCCAGTCAAATCCGGTACGAGCTGGGGCGCAGTGGGCATGCCGCGAAGCTGATCGAAGAAGAGATTCTCCACCCCGACGAAGACCACGTTATTGTCGGCCAACTGCTGCCAGGAAAGTTGGCTGGTTCGCACGAGCGAGAGCGCATGCTCATGGGGTTGCAGCAGACCTCCAAGAAGGAACGAAGCCTCGGCTTCCCCGAAGGCGGTATAGTAGCGGCTGGGTCTGATCTCGGATTGCTGGAGTGCATTGGTTAGAGCTTTCAGGGCGGAGGAGTTCGTTACATCGCTCCATTGGTTCATGGAGCGATCTCGAACGTAGACTCCCGGATTTGAACGAACCTCGGCGAAGAGAGGGTCCTCGATGGTAATAATCAGCGGGCGTTTGGTCTCAATAAAAGGCGCCCAGAGGGATTGCAGCTCTGGTGTCCATCTGGATAGGGTCAGGCTCTGACGGGTTGCGACTCCGTGGCCAAGAAGATACCCGAGGGCCAGCAGGACAATGGCGATGAAGGCTCGCAGCGGCCATTGCTGACGGTAGAGTCGCGGCGGCGGAATGGGTGAATCCAGCGGCAAGACAAGGGCTGAGGGGATTGGCTCTTCGATGGGAAATGCGGGAGTGGAGCGCTGCTCGAAGGTGAGGCGAAAGCGCCCCTTCGGCAGATCGATCAGAATAGGGTCGTCCTTACCCTCGTTGCGGTAGTACTCGGCCAGCCGTTGGCGCAGGCGGCCCATCTGGATGCGCACGGCGGAGTTGTGCTGCGGATCGTAGGTGGTGGCCTTGCCCAGGCCGTCTACGGCGACACTATATTCTTTCAGCTGGTCTGCTTCGCCAGAGATCACTTTCTCTGCCAGAAAGCTGAGGAGACGGCGAAGCACCTCGGAGTTACGAAACTGCTCGCTATGCAAGATGCGCTGCACCTGCACCTGCCAGAGTTCAGTCGTCATATTCTTTTCTTCTTCGAGGACCATCCATGGGAAATACCATCTGGCGAGAACCACTGTCAATTCCGACGATGGCGAGAGGGCTGCATCTGGCCGTCAGGGCCTGCGATTTGGGGCTAAATTGATGTATCTTCCCGTCACATACAGGTTGGTTGCATGTTTTCTTCGCTTCAGCCAACGGGACATGCTATTCAGGTGGAGGGAGGATTCATGTCCAGACGACGTCTCACGTCCTTCCAAACAGCGTTTAGGCAGATTGAGGTTTAAGAGGAATCTATGAACACCAGCCGTCGCGATATTATTCGGGGCACTCTCACCGCAGGTTTGGCTGCAGGTCTGCCGCCATTTGCCGCCGCCGCAGCTCCCCGGGCCGCCTCAGAGAAGTCAATCTATGCAAAACTGGATGCGGCCGCAAAGCAGCCGGTATTCCAGCGAGAGCTTTTCACCGAGCCTGTGATCATCGAGTCGGTCGAGCTGCTGCATTATCAGCGGAGCTGGATCTGCCGTGTGCGGGCGAAGGACGGTTCCGAGGGAATCTCAGTCTCCAACGCCCAGCAGATGGAGGTGCTCTATCCTATCTTCGTTAAACGGATAGCCCCCTTCTTTATAGGTAAGGATGCGCGAGACCTGGAGAGCCTGGTCGAGGCCGTTACGGTCTACGAGAGCAACTACAAGGCGCAAAGCCTGGCGATCTGGGTGCCGATCGCTACGCTGGAGTTTGCCCTGCTGGACCTCTTCGGCAAGAAGGCGAATCGTTCGATCGGACTTTTGATCTCCGACAAGATATACAACCCGGCGATTGCGGTCTACCAGGCTAACGGAGAACGGGATATCTCTGCGGAAGAGACGATTGAGCATTTGCAGCGCGACGTCGCGATCTCCAAGGCCAAGGCTATCAAGTTCAAGCTGGGCGGACGCATGAGCCACCCGGAATATCCCGTGGGCCGCAGCGAAAAGCTGATTCCCATGGTGCGCAAGGTCTTCGGCGACAAGATGGTGATCTCTGCCGATGCGAACGGCAGCTACACGCCAGAGCAAGCCATACCAATTGGCCGGCTGATGCAGGAGTACAACTATGCCTTCTATGAGGAGCCCGTGCCTTTCGATTGGTACGCCGAGACCAAGCAGGTGGCCGACGCACTTAAAATTCCCATCGCCGGCGGGGAGCAGGAGCCCAGCACGCACAACTTCCGCTGGCTGGTCGCCAATGGCGCGCTCTCGATCACACAGCAGGATATGTTTTACTTTGGCGGCATGGTGCGATGCATGCGCGTGGCCCGGATGGCCGCAGTAATGGGCAAGCAATGTATTCCGCACATCTCGAGCACCGGGCTGGGCTATCTGTACATGATGCATTTCGTGTCGTCGATTCCGAACTCCGGTCCGTACCACGAGTTCAAGGAGTTCAATAACACGCTTCCCTACGAGTGTCCTACCTCAAGCCTGCGCAGCGATGAAGATGGCGTTGTGAAGGTGCCGACCGGACCGGGCCTCGGGGTCACCATCGACCCGGCGTACATCGCAAAGCACGTTGTGGTGAAGATCTAGGCATCGAGGATGGATTGCGCAACCTCGATGCCGATTCGCCTTTACTGTAGCGAGCATCGTCGAGCGACGTACTGCATTATGAGGTTAAATATGAAGTTCTATATGAGCTTTTTCTCGTGCTCACTTTTGCTTGGAGCAGTCCTTTTCTCGGCTGGCCGCGCCGACGCTCAGTCTCCCTCGGATGGAGGTGTCGTCATCTGGGCGAAAGGGATACCGCAGGAGGGCATAAAGCACAAAGATGACTTCGGCAATCACGCCCTCTCGATCTCACACCGCGAGGCAAACGGCCGCGTTGAGGTGCACACGACCAAAGCGGACGTGTTTGTCATTCAGAGCGGAGAGGCCGACCTGGTGACCGGTGGGAAGATTCAGGAGGCTGTGACGACGGCTCCGAACGAGTTGCAGGGCAGCTCAATACAAGGCGGCGTGAAGCGGCATGTCGGGGTGGGGGATGTCATCCACATTCCTGTCGGGGTGCCACACCAGTTTTTCGTCGCGCCCGGAACACAAATAACCTACCTGGTTGTGAAGGTAGTCGATCCGCAACACGCCGCACAGTAGTCCCTGGATGATTTGAGACTCCCACGCAGCAGCCAGACAGTAGAGGACACCTTCCATTGATCATTGCCAGCCGCCGGAGCTCATTTTTCCGAACGCTTTACTTCCGCGTGCTCGTCGGCATTGTTGCCGGAGTGGCTGTGGGTTATTTCTTTCCGCGCTTCGGAGCTTCGCTGAAGCCATTGGGAGATGGCTTTCTGAAGCTTATCCGCATGCTGGTCGCGCCTGTTGTCTTCTTCACCGTTGTCTCCGGTATTGCGAATGTCGGAGATCTGCGGCGGTTGGGTCGGGTGGGTCTTAAATCGATCTTCTACTTTGAGGTGGTGACCACGGCCGCGCTGGTTATCGGGATGGTGGCGACTACGCTTATGCAGCCTGGCCGCGGCATGAACGTCAATGCGGGCTCACTGGATACGCACGCTCTGGCGCAGTTTACTGCGGCCTCTTCGCAGACAGGCACCGGCGACTTTCTGCTGAACATTATTCCGGAGACCTATCTTGGTGCGTTCACCCGTGGTGAGATGTTGCAGGTACTGCTGCTGGCCGTACTCTCCGGCATTGCGCTGGTAATGCTTCAGGGCGAGGAGCGGTTGACTGCGCTTTCCGACTCGCTCTCGCGCTTCTTCTTCAAGATCGTAGCAATCGTCATGGAGGCAGCGCCAATCGGCGCGTTTGGAGCGATGGCGTTTACGATTGGCCGCTACGGCGTTGCTTCACTGCTATCGCTGGGAAAGCTGATGCTGTGCGCCTATGTAACGAGTATCGGCTTTGTCGTCGTGGTGCTTGGAGGAATCTGCTGGGCGAACGGCATTAGTTTGTGGCGATTTCTGGTGTACATCCGCGAAGAGTTATTGATCGTGCTGGGTACGTCGTCCTCCGAGCCGGCGCTGCCTCGCCTCATGCTGAAGATGCAGAACCTGGGTTGCCCGAAGGCGATCACCGGTTTGGTCATCCCAGCGGGCTATTCTTTCAACCTCGACGGCACTTCGATTTACCTGACCGTGGCGACGCTTTTCCTGGCACAGGCGACGAACACTCATCTTCTCCTGCGACAACAGATCTTTATTTTATTCATCCTGATGTTGAACTCGAAGGGGGCGGCGACCGTGACCGGAGGCGGGCTTATCACGCTTGCCGCAACGCTCTCCGCAGTCGGGACTGTGCCGGTTGCGGCTGTCGCTCTTCTGATTGGGGTGGACCGGTTTCTCTCCGAGATGCGGTCTATTACGAACATCATTGGCAATGGCGTTGCGACGATCGTCATTGCGCGATGGGAGGGTCAGTTCGACCTTGAGAATGCGCGCGCTGTGTTAATGGATAGGCCTTCTATTGTGGAGGACAAGATTACATTGCGTGAGAAGGCCGGGGTGCTCGATTGATGCGCCGCTTGTGGAGTACATGGATACGGGCCTTTCCGTGTGTCCTGTCGCTGGTTGCAGGGGGCACGGCGCAGCAGGTTGCACGATCTGAGCCTAGCAATTTGGCGGCGGTCAGGCCGCCGACAGAGGAGCAGTTTGCTGGCTGGCGAGAGCAGGTACGGGCGGCTCTTTTCCTTCCTGAGCAGCGGCCTGAGCTTGCGCCTCGCGACTTTGGCAGCTTCTCCGCCATGCCTGGTGTCGTGGCGCATCGTGTTACCTATGGGACGCAGTTCGGCATGCGCGTGCCTGCGATTGTCTATGCGCCGGAGCATGTGCGGGGTAAGTTGCCGGCTGTCGTTGTGGTCGCAGGACATGGCGGCGATAAGACAAGCTGGTATGAGGTCTATGCGGGGTTGCTGTATGCGAGCGCGGGAGCGATTGTGGTAACGTACGACCCGATCGGCGAGGATGAGCGCAATAGCGCACAGCTCTCGGATGCGCGCGCGCATGACACCGTGCTGCCTGGGCTCATGTCGCCCGCGCGACTTGGGGGTTTGATGATCGGTGATGTCTCGCAGGCCGTGAGCTACGCGGCCAGTCGGACGGATGTCGACCCGAAGCGGATCGCGGTGATTGGCTATTCGATGGGTAGCTTTCACGCGGCGGTTGCTTCGGCGCTCGACACGCGGATTCGGGCGCTGGTGCTCTCGGGTGGAGGTGGCCTCGATGGCAACGGAGGCTCATGGGACTCGAGTTCCAAGATTATGTGCCAGAGCGGGCCTTATCGAGTGTTGAGCAAGCTGCCGGATAAGGGCGTTGTTCTCTACGCGCTGCACCAGAGAAGTGGCGAGACGCTGGTGCTGAACGGTGCCGACGATAAACTCGTTGCCTCGCCCCATCATCTGGAGAGCTTCTTTGCGGACCTCGTAGCTCGTGTTGCTGCGTTGGCCGGCCCGACGGCACCGCTCATGGAGTATCGTTTCTATCCTGGCGTGGGCCATAGGCCAAGTTGGGTGAATCGCGATGGCGCTGCGTGGCTGAATGAACGGCTGCGCTTTCCTGAGTGGCGTCACCTGGACTTGCAGGCTCTTGGTGAAACGCACATCTCCGAGTGGGCGGTGGCTACTGGTGCGCACATCAACGTGGGCTACGATACCGAGATGAGCGAAGGCGGCGTTCGCGCCCTGGGTAAGGGCTTTCCGGCGCCGACGCGAGTTCAACTACAAGCGGTACCCAAGGCTGAGTGGAAGGCGCACCTCGACCAATACACGTGGGAGAGCTGGGCGCGGCATGCGTTGATTGCTGAGGGGCTACCACCCGAGGTGCCGCAGCCTGCATCCCCTCGCGGCAGTGCGGCTTCCACGATAAGAAAGGGTTTGCCGCCTGTGCATTAGCTCCAGTTTCATCAATGCCAACGAATCGAACACCATTCACTTTTGCTTCAGAGGAGTCAGTCAACATGAACCATTTCGAAAATACCCGCCGTGAGCTGCTGAGGTTCGGCAGCCTCGGCCTTGCCGCTGCGGCCGTCCCCCCGGCTTATACCACCTCACTCCACGCTGCTCGACGTACTCCGGGCTCGGCTGTGCTGGCTCCGCTTTTTTATGATGTGCGCACCTATGGCGCTGTCGGGGACGGTAAGGCGTATGACACGACGGCCTTCAATAAGGCGCTTGCAGCCTGTTCGGACGCGGGCGGTGGCACGGTCTATGTTCCGGCAGGCACGTATCTTTGCTATTCGATCCATCTGCGCAGCAACGTGGAGCTGTACCTCGCGCAGGGTTCGACGATCATGGCGGCGGAGACTCCGACGGAGGGCGCTTCCTCCGGCCCCACCAGCGGCTATGATGTGCCGGAGCCGAATACGGCGTGGGACGCTTACCAGGACTTTGGCCATAACCATTGGCACAACAGCCTGATGTGGGGAGAAGATCTGCACGATCTTTCCATCACAGGACCTGGGCTCATCTGGGGCAAAGGGCTGAGCGCGGGCCATGGCAATCACGTGCTGCCCAATGGTGTCGGCGATAAGGCCATTACGCTGAAGAACTGCCGCAATGTTCAGTTGCGCAACTTCTCCATAAAGAAGGGTGGTCACCTTGCCCTGTTGCTGACTGCCGTTGACACGGTGAAGATCGACAGTCTTACGCTGGATACTGACCGCGATGGCATGGATATCGACTGCTGCCGGAATGTGCATGTCTCGAACTGCACCGTGAACTCACCGGAGGACGACGGCATCTGCCTGAAGAGCTCCTACGGACTTGGCTATGCGCGGGCTTGTGACAACATTACGATTACAAACTGCCTCGTTACTGCGCGGTATGAGATAGGTACCTTGATCGACGGCACATGCAAACCTGTGCAAATGGCAAATAAAAAGCTGCCCAACGGCCGCATGAAGGCGGGTACGGAATCGAACGGAGGCTTCCGCAATATTGCAATCTCCAATTGCGTCTTCGACCACTCCCGGGGGTTGGCGCTGGAGTCAGCCGACGGGGCGCTGTTGGAGGATGTGGTGATCTCGAACATTACCATGCGGGAGTGCCCGGATCTGCCCCTTTTTATGCGGCTCTGCGCGCGCATGAGAGGCCCTGCTGACGCGAAGGTCGGAACGTTGCGCCGGGTGAAGATCAGCAATATCAACAGCTATAACTCTACCGGGCTCTATCCCGCCGTCATCGCTGGTATTCCCGGCGCATTAATCGAAGATGTCAGCCTGACCGATATCTACTTCCACAAAGCAGACGGGGCGGACAAGGCGATTGCTGACTCCGAACCGGATGAGCAGGTAAAGGGGTATCCCGACCCCACGCGCTTCCACATGCTGCCCGCGCATGGGCTTTTCCTGCGTCACATCCGCAATCTGGAGATGACGAATATTGAGTTTCGTCTGGATAAGCCTGACGCCCGGCCAGCTATCTGGGCACACGACGTCGAGGGTCTGGATATCTTCCGGCTGCGGACACCACCAGCGACCGGCGCGGCGAACTTCGTGCTTCGCGATGTCTCGGGGTTCCGGATCTTCGGCAGTGCGAGCATTGCTGACAAGACAATCGCGAAGAGCGGCACCATGTCTTTTTAGCCTGCGACCGATGCCTTGATTCAACTGGAGCGCCGCGATGGAAACATTGCGGCGCTTTTCTCTGCGAAATTGCCTTGAGATAGCGGGCAGATACGCAATGTAACAGGTCTGAGACATGTTGCTTACCTGTAAATCCCCTTGTACCTATTGCATACGGACTAGAGTGAATCGCTATCCCAAGAGTCTGTTCTGCTGATGCGAACCATACGTGTGACGTAATGACTATCGCCGGAACAGACACGTCGGGCAGCCTGAACCTCTCGTATTACCAGGAGACCTATCCGTGTTGCGAACCTTCGTTTTCTCCTTCAACTTTGAGCGGGCTCTCTCGCGTCTCAGTCTTGTTGCCATCATTCTGCTCTTTGTTCCCGCTACGCTCTTCGCACAGAACGACAGGGGCGCCATTACCGGCAAGGTCACCGATGGCTCGGGGGCGATTGTGCCGGGCGCTGCGATAACGGTTACCAGCGAGAGCACGGGCGTCACCCTGACCTCCACGAGTAACGACTCCGGAGAGTTCAATTTTCTGGCCCTGATCGCCGGGTCATACAAACTTACCGCAGATGCCAGCGGGTTCAAGCGAGTGCAGCGAACACATATCGTCGTTGACGTGAACTCGAGCAAGGAAGAGGACGTGTCGATGCAGGTAGGCGACATCAGCGAGACGGTTGAGGTCAACGAGCAGATCCAGACGCTCGCGACCACCACAGGATCGCTCAGCCTAGTTGTCGAACAGCGCAGCATCCAGGAGCTTCCGCTGATCTACGGCAACCCCTTCTCGCTGGAGGTTTTGTCGCCCGGTATTCTGCCCTCTTCGGTGAACCCGAATATCCACACCTACGACAGTACCAGCGCCAGCGTCGCGGTCAACGGTTCTGCATTGAACTCGCTGGAGTACCGTCTCGACGGCGCTCCGAATAACCGCATTCGTCTCTCGGCCTATACCCCTTCTACCGAGTTCATCAACCAGTACCGCGTCGAGACCTCGAGTTACGATGCGACCCAGGGCCACTCGGCCGGCGGCTTTGTGAACGTGGCGCTGAAGTCCGGCGCGAACGCTTTCCATGGCGGAGCTTTCGCTTACTACCAGAACCCAACCCTGAACGCGAACCCGTGGTCTTTGACCCAGGTCACCTCGAAGCCTATCTGGCTGCGCGTGGGCGGTGATGTAAGCGGCCCGATCCTGCGCAACAAAGCCTTCTTCTTCGTCGGCTATGAACGGTCGCGGCAGGGTTCGCCGAATCCGCAAACTCTCACTGTACCTACTTTGGCTGAGCGTAGCGGCGACTTCTCCGCGTTGTATGCGCTGGACAAGGCTCATCCAGCGGGGGCTACAAATGCCTATCAGATCTATAACCCTACCTCTGGTACGGCCAACTCCAGCGGTGTCGTTACGCGCACGCCGATTCCCGGCAATATCATCACCAATATCAACCCGATTGCGCAGTCCATCCTGAAGTACTATCCGCTGCCGAACAATCCCGGCAACGCGGATGGCACCAACAATTTTTCTTATGCCGGCTCTGAGCCCGACTACTACTATGCCGTTGCCAGCCGGGTGGACTATACACTCACCAGTCGTCAAAACTTTTTCGCACGCTATGTCACCAGCAACAGGCTGCAGTCCAAGACGAACGCCTATTTTCTGCCAGTGAGCGGAACGACGCTTACGTATGAAAATCAGGGATTGGCTCTTGGGTACAACTTTGCCGTCTCCCCCTCGACGGTGATCGATGCCAGACTCACCTGGACTCGCTTCGTCAACACCAATGTCGTCAACTCGCAGGGGCTGCTGGATGCTACCAGCATCGGGATGCCGAGCTATCTCGTGGATGGGATGAACAGCAATGCGAGCTCCTTTCCGAACATTGCGCCGACTGGCTATCAAGCGCTGGCCGACAAGAGCAACATCTCCTCTCATGACGACGTCACGATGGGGTCGCTGCTGGTTAGCAGACTGATTAAAAATCACTTCCTGCGTACCGGGGTGGAGTACCGCATGTACAACACGAATGGAGGCTCCGGGGCAGGGAATAACGGCGCGTACGCCGCCACTGGCAACTACGCGACCGCCAACAGTAACACCACCGCGCCTACGATCGGCTTTGGGCTTGCACAGCTGGAGACCGGAATCCTTTCCACGGCAAAGCTGACGATCAACTCCGACTATGCCCTGCGATCCAATTATTTCGCTGCCTTTCTGATGGATGACTGGAAGGCAACTCCCAAGCTGACGATCAACGCCGGTCTGCGGTACGAGTATGAAGGGCCGAACTCCGAGCGGCACGATAGAGCGAATACTTACTTCGACTTTGGAGCGACGAATCCGATTGCAGCGGCCTCGCAGGCGAAGTACGCGGCCATCGCGCCGACGAACGGCGCATTGCTGCCGGCGTCGGCCTTTGCGGTGAACGGCGGACTTCGGTTCGCGGGGCAGCCAGGGAGCGGCCATGGTACTTACAATGCACGGGCGCTAAGCTTGATGCCGCGCATTGGATTTTCTTATCAGCCGGAACCAAACACGGTGGTGAGGGGCGGCTTCGGGATGTTCTTCGACTCGATTGCCACCTTCTACCTTTCGGGGGGCAATAGCGGCTCTACCAACAATGCCACGCTTACCCCGCAGCAGGGCTACAGCGCCACCACCAGCCTGAACGGCAGCGGCGACAACGGCGCCACGTTTACCAGTACGCTCGCCAACCCCTTTCCCAATGGCTTTACCCAGCCTACGGGGAACACTCTTGGACTGCAGACGTTTCTGGGACAGTCCATCACCTTCCAAACGCCTGACCCCAAGGTTCCATACAACACGCGCTGGAGCCTTGGTGTGCAGCACCAGTTCGGCAGCTGGCTTGCTGCCATCGACTATGTCGGCAATCATGGCGTGCATCTGCCAGTGAACCGCGACTTCGACGCGGTGTCACAGCAGTACCTGTCGCAGTTGAACACGGCGTATGACAAGACGACCTTCAACAGGCTAAATGCCAGCGTCTCGAATCCGTTCAACGGAATCATCCCGTCTACGGCTTCGCTCGGCTCGTCGAAGACTTTAGTGGCGCAGCTGCTGCGTCCTTATCCGGAGTTCACCGGGGTGACGGCGTATATCGACAACGGCATGTCGATCTATCACTCGATCCAGGGTCAGCTCAACCGGCGATTCAGCAACGGCCTCTCGCTGACCAATGCCTTTACGTGGTCAAAGACGCTGGATGCGACGCAGTACCTGAACGCCTCGGATACGCGGCTCTGGTACGGAATTTCAGCGAACGATCGCACCTTCCGGTATGCGCTCTCGTCCATCTACGAGCTGCCCTTCGGCCATGGCCGCCGCTATCTTGGGGGCAACCGGCTGGCTTCGGCGGTGTTCGGAGGATGGCAGGTGCAGGGGGTCTACCAGGTGCAGAGTGGAGCTCCGTTGAGCTTCAATCCAAGCTCCAGCTCGAGCCCGGTCTATACGGGCGGCGATCCTGTGGCGTCGGCCTGGGGGCGGGCGGCGTACAAGAACTCGATTCCCGCTCCGGGCAAGGCGGGTGCGTGGTTCAACACGGCGAACTGGGTGCGCACGACCTCAGCCCCGGCGAGCTGCACGACTGTCTGCCCAGGCGTTCTGCCGAACGCCTACCAGGTTCGTACCTTTCCGATCCGGTTCAATGGCCTGCGGGCGGACTTCCTGAATCAGCTTGACGCGGGGGTCCAGCGGAACTTCGTGATCTATGAACAACTGCAGCTGCAGGTACGGGGGGAGGCAATCAATATGCTCAACCATCCCGTTTATACGGCGCCGAGCACCGATTGGACGAGCAGCTCCTTTGGCCAGGTCACGACACAGGCTAATCAGCCTCGGGTCTACCAGTTCGGGGCGTTTCTGCGATTCTGAACGGGGAGTTTTAGGGGTATCCCCCCGGGGAGTACCCCTAAGTTAAGTCTATTAAATCAATAAGATGCGGAAGACTGCTTCCTCTAAACTATTGCAAATAAATAGGTTGCGTTCAAAGTCTAGTAGACGAACGAGTTACGCCGTCGATTGAAAGTCTCGGCATACGCCGGGGCTTTTCCTGCACTCTAGTTTTATTGTATGGGTTGGGGAGGAGTGAATCGGCACTGCTATGTCGTTTGCTTTTATGTGTTTAAGCAGTTTCAGCGCTTGACAGGCGGATTTATGGGAAAAATGACCTCTATGAACTCGTGAGGAGATTTTTGTTGTCCCTCTGTGGAAAAGGGAATACAAAGGGTGTGCCGGGCTGACCGGCCCAGGTTGGTTTTTGGCTGGTTTGTTTCGGGGTTAGCGAGGTTTCCTATGGCTGGTATGGTGCAGATGGTGGTTCGCGAGGTGATGGATATCCGGCAGGCGTCGGAGTATCTGGGCATCAGCGGGGATACGCTGTACCGGTATGCATCCGAGGGGTTTATTCCGGCGTTCAAGCTGGGGAACCGGTGGCGGTTCAAGAAGAATCTGCTGGATGCGTGGATGGATGAGAAGTCGGGTGTGAAGGCTGCGGCGCCGGTGGCGGTTTCGCCTAAGCAGAAGAAGCCTGTGGTGCGGGCTCGGTAGTTTTGTTGCTTCTGTGGGGATGGAGGCAGCAGCCAAGTCCTTCGCTTTGCTGCGGAATGACAAACCAAAGAACAAAGGCGAAATGTGGGGGTCTCTTCACTGCGGCGGGCAAAGTACGCCGCCTTCGGTCGAGATGACGGTTTCTTTTATTGGGTGGGGGAAAGAACAGACAGCAGCAACGGCAGAAACGGGCTGGGGAATGGTTTGCATTTCCACTTATTGCAAAGTGTGCGATGGTATGGGCGCCCAGCTTTGTTGGAGGTGTGGAAGAGAGCGGTTCGCGCTTTGCGCGAATATCCCACCTTAGCGACGATGAGACCGTCGCGAAGATGGGGCACCCGGTGTTGTGGCTGGTTGGGGAGAACAGGCAAGGGTAAGGAAGAATCAACCGCAAGAACAAACGGTTGCCTCAATTGCTTAAAGAGGCGGTGAACTGTTCGATGGGTTTCAGTTGGGCGACTTCGATACGGTCCCGGCCGGACCGCTTCGCCTTGTAGAGAGCTTCGTCGGCGGCGAGCAGAAGATCTTTGGGAGACGAGACGGCGACGAATCCCGCTATCGCCGCCCCGATGCTGATGGTAACGAATCCGCTGGTGGTGCGGTTTTTGATGTTCTGCTGGGTACGGACGGCCTGGCAGAGTTTTTCCGCCATGTGGGAGGCTCCGGTGAGATCGGTGCCGGGAAGGATGACGGCAAACTCCTCCCCGCCGTAGCGGCACACAAACTCTCCCTCGCGGGACAACTGCTGGCGAAAGATCTTCGCGATGGCGACCAGGCACTGGTCTCCAGCATGATGGCCGTAGCAGTCGTTGAGCTGCTTGAACAGATCGATATCGATCATGAGGAGGCAAAGGGGGCGCTGCGTTCGCACGGCGATGTGCCACTCCTGATTCAAGGTGTGGTCGAAGGCGCGGCGGTTGGGGATGCCGGTGAGGCTGTCTTCGACGACCATGCTTTCCAGCTCTGCTTTGGCGGTGCGAAGCTCTTCTTCGGTCTCCATGAGTTTGCCGAGGGTGAGGCCGTTGCGCAGGCCATATCCGGCCACGGCTACGACGATGGCGGCTGCCCCGGCATAGAAGTGGAGGCGGCAGACGCTGATTCCGAGCAGGACGAGGCCCAGGCCCATAAAGAGAGGGCTGCCGCCCTCGGAGAGCAGGGCGAAGGTTTTTGACGGCTGATATTCGCGAATTCGCAGGGGGAGCTGGCGAACGGCGAGACACATCAGAACGAGGTAGGGCACGTCATTGAGCAGGTCGCGGACGGGAGTGACGTTGAGAGAGCCGATGAAGAGGTCGTGGTCGAGCGCGTGGTTGTGGATGTGCATGAAGATGGCGCGCATCCAGTAGAAGACGGTCGCGACGTAAAAGAAGAACTTTTCGGATGGGGTGACTGCCCCGGCCAGACGGAGCGTGGCGCAGCAGGCAAGGAAGAAGAGCTGGGTGTCGAAGACGTTCCAGATGAAGCGATCCCCGCTGGGAGCGGAGGCCGTCGCGGTGACGACAGAGAAGACCTGAACGAAGAAGAATAGCCCGATAGTAAGGGCGAGGAAGAGATCGATGAATTTGATGGCCGTGGGTTCATCCTTGCGGAAGGTTCCGGAGACGGCGAGGAGGATGGGGATGAGAGAGATGGTGGAGAGGTAGGTGGAGTTTCCGGGAGAGATGTATCGAAAGAAGGGGTCCAGATTATGCCAGAGCAACATGCCGGTGGCAGCGGCATGGATGAGCAGGTAAAGACAGACGAGCTGCCAGCGGAAGCTGGAGGGAGAAGGCACTTTTCTGGAGACGATGTAACAGGCGACGAGGGCCACTACCTGGGCCAGAATGATGATGAGCCAGACGAAGGTGGGGGCTGCGGTATCCGGTGTACTGTAGTCCGCGACCAACTGGAGGCAGATCACCAGCGCAGCGATCCAAAGGGAAAGCCCCCGGAGGGAAAGACTCCGGACTCTCGACCTGGTTGGCAGGATCAACTCAATGTCACTCATTTGCCCTTCTAGAAGCGTCTAGAGAATCGATAGAAAAAGTGCAATGGAAATCATGCCCGGCTTTGGCTGCGCCTGAACATGCGGTCAGGTTGATGCTGATGTAGAAGTTTGTTAGCTGGCCCAGGGGGTTGAAGCTCCGCATTGCAGAGAGATCCCAAGGTTAAAGCCTCGGGCTACCTGGATGCAACGATACAGATTCGCCGGACACGCCCGAGGCCGGCTGCAGGGTGAGGAGGGTGATCTCCGGGGTGCAGTTGAGGCGAAAGGGAAGGCCCACGGTGCCGATGCCGCGGTTGACGTAGAGCTGCATCTGTTTGAAGCGGAAGTGGCCTTCGACGTACTTCTGGCCCATGGGCGGGAGGATAAGGGGGCCGAGGATGGGGAGGCGGACCTGGCCTCCGTGGGAGTGGCCGGAGAGCATGAGGTCGACGAGTGGGCCGCGGGGGTGGGCGATGACGCTGTCGGCGTAGTCGGGCTCGTGGGCCATGAGGATGACGGGGGCTCCGGGGTCGGCGGGGATGGTGAGGTTGAGGTCGGGGTGGCTGGTGCCGGGGTCTTCGGCGCCACAGATCCAGAGGCGGGAGCCGTTGCGGTCGATGGCGACGTGCTGGTTGACCAGGACCGGGGTGCCGGTGCTGGAGAGCGCCTGGATGACCATGCGGGCGTTGACGGAGACGTCGTGGTTGCCGAGGACGGCGTAGCGGAGGGGAGCGGTGAGGGTGGAGAGGATCTCGGCACAGCGGTGGGCGGCGTGGCGACCGGCGATGAAGGTGAGGGAGCCGTGGGTGACGAAGTCGCCGGTGAGAAGGACGAGGTCGGGGGCGAGGTGGTTGACGCGGCTGACGATGTGCTCGAGGAAGAAGGGCTCGGTGAACTCGTCGAGGTGGATGTCGCTGAGCTGGACGATGCGATAGCCATGGAAGGGGGCAGGCAGGTTGGCGATGGGGATGGTGCGGGTGACGATGTCGAGCTGGTGGCGGGAGAACTCTCCGGAGTAGAGGGCAAAGCCCGCAGCGGTGGCGCCGGCGCCGATGAGGAAGTTTCGTCTGGTAAAGCGCGACGATCGATCGGGTTGGGAACCGGACATAGGCCATGATAGCGGGTTGGAGGGGGTGAGGCCAGTTCGGGCGAGTCGAGGTGCGAGCTGGGCAAAAACC
>Ga0193753_10001554_pt1 | contig 19447 bp, 18 predicted proteins | sample H1c2metaG_FD_144925 | JGI IMG/M metagenome (GOLD analysis project Ga0193753, IMG submission 144925) | Soil microbial communities from a riparian zone of the East river system, Colorado, United States - H1c2 | ecosystem: Environmental > Terrestrial > Soil > Riparian zone | place: USA: East...
CGTGAGCGACAGCTCGGAGATCGCCCGCAAATCGCGCCGCTGAAATACGAACAGCACGAAGAGCAGCGTCGCCACGAGTGCGAGCAGCACACAGATCAACCCTAAAATCGACATCCCGAAGCGTTATCCCGTTATTTCTTGAGCGCTGTTTATTAGTGCATCTTGTTGTGCGTGGCATCCCTGCCCGACGGCAGAATAGACCTATCCTGTCGCCCTCTCATTCGACATTAACCATAAAAATAAGCGATGTGCCGACTGGTTCCGCGACGAAACGAAGCACTCCGCGACGCTGGATTCGGGCAGAATAAGTAGCATCCCGTTGAGGAGTTGCCATGCAGACCGAGTTCGCGCGCACACAGATGATCACGCAGCAAGTGCGCGCGTGGGACGTGCTCGACGATCGTGTGCTCGATGCCATGCGCCGTACGCCGCGCGAGTTTTTCGTTCCTGAACGCTTCGTCGAAGTCGCGTTTGCCGACACCGAAATACCTTTGCTCGCCGGCCAGCACATGCTCGCGCCAAAAGTTGTGGGACGGCTCCTGCAGGCTCTGGATGCGAGAGCCGGAATGCGCGCGCTCGTCGTCGGCTCGGGCACCGGGTACGTGGCGGCCTGTCTTTCGGCCATGGGTGCAAGCGTCCGTGCCGTCGAGATTCACGCCGAACTCGCCGCGGCGAGCCGCGCCAACCTCAAACGCACCGGATTCGGACAGGTGGAGGTTGTCACGGGTGACACTTTCAACTTGGATACGGGAAAGGACTATGCGCTCATTGCGGTATGTGGAGCACTTCCGTTGTACGACGATCGCTTCGCCCGCGCGTTAGCAGTGGGGGGCAAGCTGTTTGTCGTGGTCGGCGACCGGATCCCGCAGGAGGCTCTGCTGGTCACGCGAACTGCCGACGCGACCTGGAGCAGCGCGGGCCTGTTCGAGACCTCGGTCGACGCGCTCGAACACGCGCAGCGCCCGGAACCCTTTCAGTTTTAGGCAATCATGATTCGCGAGATTTCGGTCGAGGAGCTCAGCGCGCGGCGCGATCGCGGCGAAAAGCCGTTGGTGCTGGACGTGCGCGAAGACTGGGAACTGCAACTTGCGAGCATTCCAGGCGTCGTACATGTGCCCATGAACCAGCTTGCTGCGCGCCTTTCCGAGTTCTCGCCCGCGGACGAGACCATCGTGATGTGTCATGCCGGCGGACGGTCCCTGCGCGTGGCACACTTTCTTGCGGACCACGGATTTACGAACGTTGCCAACCTCTCCGGCGGCATTTCCGCCTGGAGCCAGGCGGTCGATGCAACCGTTCCGCAGTACTGAAACGTCTAATGCGTTCAAGGTCGTTGCATCTGCCCCCGGGCGGAAGGTGATATAGTGAACTACAACACTAAAGAGGATTCTTATTAATGCGCCGTTTACTCGCCTTGGGGCTGGGCTGCCTGGCCTCCTTCACCGCTTCGAGCGAAGACCTGTTGACGATATTCGACCAGGCCGTGGTCAACGATCCGACGGTTCGCGAAGCCGAGTTCACCCGCAAAGCCACGCGTGAGGCACGTCCTCAGGCCTGGGCCGCGTATCTGCCGCAGATCAACGGCAACTACAACAAGAGCAAGAGCGACGGCAGTCGGAGCGTATCCGGCGCGCAGGCGATCGAGGATCCCGCCGATCCCAACCGTCTCGTCCTGCAACCCTTCTCGCAGGTCAATACGCAATCGCCAGATTCGTCCGGCTGGGGCATCGAGCTGCGCCAGACAATCTTCTCGTGGGACGGCTTGGTGCAGCTCAAGCAATCGGGCCGCATTGCCGCCCAGGCCGATGCGGACTACGGCGTGGCCCAGCAGGATCTCGCGCTGCGTGTCTCCACGCGCTACTTCGATGTGCTCGCCGCGCTGGACAACGTGGAGGCCCAGCAGGCCTCACTCGATGCAATTTCCCGCCAGCTGGAACAGGCCGACAAGCGCTTCGAGGTGGGACTCATCGCCATCACCGACGTGCAGGAAGCGCGCGCCGCTCGCGACACCGCCGCCGCGGACCTCATCGCCGCCAAGCGCCAGCTCGCCACCGCACAGGAATTCCTGCGCGAGATCACCGACCTGCAATACCAGGTGCTCGCGACGCCGCGCGGCACGATGCCGCTCGCCATTCCCGAGCCCGCCGATCCGCAGAAGTGGGTTGAGGCGTCGATGGAGCAGAATCTGGCGCTGACCTCGAGCCGCATTGGCGCCGAAATCGCGCGTGACAATGTCCGCCGGGCTTTCAGCGGGCATCTGCCGAGTATCGATCTGGCGGTTGGGAAGTCCCACAGCGAGAGCAACGACATCGAACAATTTGCCCCGATCCCGGGCGTATTCGATGGCGGCAGCGTGCCCACCAACCAGGAAAACGATACCGACAAATACATCACCCTGTCGGTGACCGTACCCATCTGGGCGAGCGGTGGCACGCAGTCGCGTGTGCGCCAGCAGTCCTACGCCTGGCAGGCCGCGAAACAGAATCTCGAGCGCGTGTCTCGCGAAACCGAGCGCACCGCGCGCGACGCCTATCTAGGCGTCATGTCGGAAATCTCGCGCGTCCAGGCGCTCAAGCAGGCGCTGGAATCTTCCGCCACCGCGCTGCGCGCGACGGAGGCCGGCTACGACGTGGGCACACGAACCGCGGTCGACGTGCTGGCCGCGCGCCAGAAGCTGGTGGGGGCGCAGACTGCCTACTCACGCAGCCGCTACGATTACATGCTCAACGTGCTGACGCTCAAGCAGGCCGCCGGCATCCTCGATCGCAAGGCGCTCGAAGATGTGAATTCGTGGCTGGAAGCACCCCCGCCTCCCGCGAATCCTCCCGCCGCGCAATAACTAGCTAGGGCAGCAGCGGTTCGAGAAATTGCATGAGGCGTGCGACCGCGCCTCGATTGTCGTCGACCGCCTTCCTGCCGCTCGCACCCATGGTGGTGCGGGCGGTGGGGTCGGCCAGCAAGTCACCCACCACCGCCGCGAGCTTCGCCGAGTCGTCGACAATGCGCACCGCGCCGCGCTGGACCAGCATCCGCGCGATATCCGCTGAATTGAAGTTGTGAGGTCCGGCAACGATCGGCAGGCTGAGAGCGGCGGGCTCGAGCAGGTTGTGCCCGCCGATGGGCACCAGACTGCCGCCCACGAACGCCACGTCTCCCGCGGCGTAGAACGGCGGCAATTCGCCGAGCGTGTCCAGCAGGAAGATCTGTGTATCGGGCGTGACCGCGGCGCCGCTGGTACGCGTGACGACGCGGATTCCCTTGTTGCGGAGCGAGGCGAGAACTTCGCCGAATCGCGGTGGATGGCGCGGCACCAGGACCAGCAGCGCGTTGGAGAACCGTTCGCGAATCAGCGCATGAGCGGCCACGATCTGGTCCTCCTCCAGCGCGTGGGTGCTACCGGCCACCCACACCGGCCGATGCATGCCTAGCAAGCGGCGCAGCTCGTGGCCGCGCGCTTCCATGTCGGGTGGATAACCAAAATCGAACTTGATGTTGCCGACCACATGGGTGCGCGTCGGGTTCGCGCCAATCGAGACGAAGCGCTCGGCGTCTTCCGCGCTCTGCGCGGCAATGAAAATTCCATGCGACAGCGTCTCGCGAAACAACCCCACCAGCCGTCGATAGCTCTTTACCGAACGCGGCGAGATGCGCGCGCTGGCCAGCACCAGCGGCACGCCCAGTCGTCCACAGCGGTGGTAGAGATTGGGCCAGATCTCGGTTTCCAGGATCACGGCGAGCTGCGGCTGCACTCGCTGGAAGAACCGCCGCACCGAGCCTGGCAGGTCGATGGGCACGTAACGAACGTCGACACGCTCGCCGAATAACGACTGCGCACGCATGCGCCCGGTGGGCGTGACCGTGGTGAGCACCAGCGGAATATCCGGGAAGCGCTTGAGCAGAGCCTCGACCAGCGGCACTCCCGCCTGAACCTCGCCCACCGATACCGCGTGAACCCAGATGCTGCGGGCGGGCGTTTTCGCGCCCAGCCCGAATCGCTGCGAAAATCCCCGCCAGTGCACGCGATCGCGGAAGCCGCGCAGCGCCAGCGCGCCGATCACCACGGGCGAGATCAGATAGGCGATGCAGATGTAGAGGAAGCGCAAGCGGCGAGCTTCAGGCGAAGGAAGCTTGCGGAAGGCCGGCCGATTCGCGATAGCCGGCCAGCAGCGAATGCCAATCCTCGTCGGTAAAGCTCTCGGGCGCGGCCAGCAGCGTGATTTTTTCGAGCGAACGGTACAGTCGCACCAGCGTGGTGTCGGCCCACCAGCCGCGCTTGCGCAAGGTCCCGCGATCGAAGTCGATGAGGTAGACCTGCTCGGGTGTGAGCAGGATGTTGTGCGCGTTCAGATCGGCATGGCACACACCGGCGTCATGAAAACGCCGGATGCAACGCCCCACCGCGATCCACTGCGTGAGTGACAACGGCCCTTTGAGCAACCGCGCCGCGAGCGGCTCACTGTTCTCGATGCGCTGGGTGATGAGATCGGCGCGGTAGAACAAACCGTGACGCTGGTAGCGCGCCGCTATGGGCGTTGGGACGGGAAGACCGGCGCGATGCAGGTGGTAGGTGAGGTACCACTCGGCAAACGACCGGGTCTCTGACTCGCCGCTCCACAGATAAGCGTCTTTGGAAAATTTTGCCATCAGCCCGCCACGGCGGTAGTGACGCAGCACGAAGCTGCTGTCACCGGTGCGAATGAACCAGGTTGTGCCGCGGCCACGTGCCGTGCCTTCGATGGAATCGTGTTTGCGCCAGTATTCGGGCTCGAAAAACTCGGCCGAGAAATTGCTCGTGCGTTGGGTGTCGTATAGCATCCGGCCGCCCTCGAAGGCGGCCTCGCTGACCTCCGCTCCCACCGGCCAGTGACGTTTCATTCACTCATTCCCATGGATGCACCGGAAAAAGTCTGCCTGCTCCGTCTGTCGGCCATAGGCGATACCTGCCATGTGGTGCCACTGCTGCGCGCGCTGCAGGACGCGTGGCCGCGCACGCGCTTCACCTGGGTGATTGGCAAACTCGAAGCGAAATTGATGAGCGTCATTCCGGATGTGGAGCTTATCACCGTGGACAAGGCAGCCGGTCTGTCCGCATACAGCCGGCTGCGGACCGAGATGCAGCGGCGAGGAGCGTTCGATCTGCTGTTGCATCTGCAGCTGTCGATCCGCGCCAGCGCCGCCGCGGCGTGCATTGCCGCGCCTATCAAGCTGGGATTCGATCGCGCGCGCGCGCGCGAGCTGCAATGGCTGTTCACCAACCGGCGGATCGCGGCGCGTTCCCGCGAACACGTGCTGGACAGCTTCATGGGATTCGCCGACGCGCTCGGCATCGAGCGGCGGCCGCCGCGTTGGGACGTTCCGCTGCCGCCTGCCGCGCAGACGTACGCCGAGCATCTGATCCCCGACTCCCAGCCGACGCTGCTGATCAGCGCGTGCTCCAGTCATCCCGCGCGCAACTGGCTGCCCGAGCGCTACGCCGCGGTGGCCGAACACGCGGTGCGCAATCACGGCATGCGCGTGATCCTGTGCGGTGGTCCGGCCTCCATCGAGCGCGACATGGCCGCCGCGATCGCCAAACACGCTTCCGTGCCGCTCGTGAATCAGGTCGGCAAGGACACGTTGCCGCAGTTGCTGGCACTGATCGCGCGCGCCACTGTGCTGCTGACACCCGACTCCGGGCCCGCGCACATGGCGACCATGGCGGAGACACCGGTCATCGGGTTGTACGCGGCGACGAATCCACAGCGCAGCGGGCCGTACGAGTCGCGCCGCTGGTGCGTCGACGCCTACGACCAGGCCGCGCGCACTTTCCTCGGCAAGCCGGCGGCCGACCTGCCCTGGACGCGCAAGATCGAAGTGCCCGGCGTCATGGAGCTCATCAGTACCGCGGCGGTCACCGCCAAGCTCGATCAGCTGCTAGCCTTGCTCAAATGAAGGCCACTCCATGAAAGCCACTCCATGAAAGCCACTCCATGAAAGAGATCCTCGTACCCGTCAGCCCCGGCGAGATGCTCGACAAGATCACCATCCTGCGCATCAAGGCCGCGCGCATGAGCGATGCCGCAAAAGTCGCCAACGTCAAGCACGAACTGTCGCTGCTCGAGAAGACCTGGAAGGACTCATTCGCGGCCGCCGTCGATCTCGGCGCCGAAGAAGCCAATCTCACCCGCGTCAATGAAGCGTTGTGGGTCATCGAAGACGATATCCGCGACGAAGAGCGCGCCGGCCGCTTCGGTCAGAAGTTCATCGAGTTGGCGCGCGCGGTGTACATCACCAACGACGAACGCGCCGCCATCAAGAAGCGGATCAACACCTTGTCAGGCTCGATCATCGTCGAAGAGAAATCGTACAGACCGTACAAGGCGGAGTGAGGCCATGAAAAGGCGCGATGTATTGTCCATGGGCGCCGCTGCCGTACTGGCGTCCCTTGCGCCCCGCCGCGCATTTGCCGCGGATGCCGCATCCGGCTTGAAATCGATGACGGGCGGCATCACGCCGATCGGTCGCAATGAATATCTGGCACGCATCGCCAAGGCTCGCGCGCTCATGGATCTGCACGGCATCGGCGCACTGCTCATCGAGCCCGGCGCCTCGATGGTGTACTTCACCGGCGTGCATTGGTGGCGCAGCGAACGTCTCACCGCCGCCATCCTGCCGCGCGAAAGCCTGAAAGTTCCCGCCGAGGTGCGTGTGTGGAACGAGGACGAAGACCCGCTCGCAACGGTCGCCGGCATTCTGCGCGATCGAAAAGTCACCGCGCCCGTGGCCGTCGAAGAGACCGTGCGTTTTTTCGCGGTGGACGCGCTGCGTCGCGCGATGCCCCGCGTCGACATCCGCAATGGCGCGCCCGTAGTGCGCGGCTGCCGAATGATGAAGTCCGCGACCGAGCTCGCGCTCATGCAGACGGCCTCCGACATCACCATCGCCGCCTATCGCCACACCGCGCCACGCATCAAGGCCGGCATGACGCCCAAAGACATCGGCGCGATGATGGATGCGGCCCATGAAGCCCTCGGCGCCGCGCCCGAGTTCGCGCTGATCCTGCTCGGGGAAGCCAGCGCCTATCCACACGGCTCGGGGCAACCGCAGGCGGTGCGCGAGGGCGAGGTGGTGCTCATGGACTGCGGCTGTTCCGTCGAAGGCTATCAATCGGACATTTCCCGCACGTTCGTGTTCGGCGCGGCGACGCCTGAGCAGCGCAAGGTGTGGCAGCAGGTGCGCGACGGCCAGCAGATCGCCATCGAGACCGCACGCGTGGGCGTTCCCGCGGGCAGGGTCGACGATGCGGTGCGCGCGCAGTACGTGAAATGGGGCTATGGCCCGGGCTACAAACTACCCGGGCTCTCGCATCGTACCGGCCATGGCATCGGGCTCGACGGTCACGAGCCCGTCAACCTGGTACACGGCGAGCAGACCATGCTCGCGACGGACATGTGCTTCTCGGATGAGCCGGGAATCTATCTACCCGGGAAGTTCGGCATCCGGCTGGAAGACTGCTTCCACATGGGCCCCGAGAAACCGGTTTGGTTTTCGCAGCCCATCGATTCGATCGACAAGCCCTTTGGCTGAATCGGACGCCGCCGCTTCGGCGGCTTTGAATCCGCGCGTCAGCGCTGAAGAATGTACTCGGCGCCGCAGTACGGACACTTCGCCCACCCGGTTTCTTCAATCGCCAGATAAACGCGTGGGTGCGAGTTCCAGAGATACATCTCCGGCATCGGGCACGCGAGCGGCAAGTCGCCGGCGTCCACTTTGTATTCGTTCTGCGCGTTGGGCTGGATGAGCGGTTTGGTAGCTGGCATACGCCGCGGATTATAAGTGGTCAGTCAGCCATCGTCGCGTTCCAGATGGCGGTCACGGCGGCGCGCTCGTTGGTGAATTCTCCCGCGTCGACCACGGGCTCGGCTTGTTCGAGCGAAAGGTGATGGGATCGCTCGCGATACCTTCTATAGGCATGGGTGAGCACGTCGACCTTGCTCTGGGGTACCAGGTCTGCCGAAGCGACCGACTCGAGCTGCCGGATGGTGTCGGCGAACATCACCACCGGTGGATGGGTGGCCGCATGCAACAGTGCCCAGTACTGCGCCAGGAACTCGATGTCGGCAGTGCCGCCGGCATCCTGTTTGATATCGAATTTGCCCGACCCGGAACGCGACAGCTCCTTGCGCATGCGTAATCGCATATCCCGCACTTCGACGCGCAGCGTGTCGCGCCGCACGCAGCGCACGAGCACATCGACGCGCAGGCGCTCGAACTCGGCGCGCAGGGTCGCATCGCCGGCCACCGCGCGCGCATGCAACAGCGCCTGGTGCTCCCAGGTCCAGGCTTCCTTCTCCTGGTACTCGGCGAACGCTCCGATGCGCGTGATCAGCATGCCGCCCTTGCCGGAAGGGCGCAGGCGCACGTCCACTTCGTAGAGCCTTCCCGCCGCCGAGTGCATCGTCAGCAGGTGCAAGACGCGCTGCGCGAAGCGGATGAAGAACACCTGGTTATCCACCGGCTTCGCCGCGTCAGTCTCCGCCTGTTCCGCGCGCGAGTCGTGCAGGAACACCAGGTCGAGGTCCGACGCATAGCCGAGCTCGTTGCCGCCTAACTTCCCGTATCCCACGGCGCAGATCTTCACGGCGCGGCGGGCGGCGCCCGCCGCGCTCTTGTCCAGACAGTGGGGCACGCCGAACTGCGCGGTAATCTGTGCCCAGCCGAGCCGCATGGCCTGCTCGACGATGATTTCCGCGATCTCCGTGAGATAGTCGCTCACCCGCATGAGCGGGATCATTCCGGAAAGGTCCGCCATGGCCACGCGGAAGATCGCCGCGCGCTGAAACTGGCGCAGCACTTCCACCTGCCGCTCGGGTTCATCCTCGGTGAAGTGCGCGAGCCGCGCCGCCACTTCGCGCTCCAGATCGGCACGCGGCGCCGGCAGGCCGCCGGTTCTCTCGTCCAGCAGTTCATCGAGCAGCAGCGGATGCGAGGCGATCTGCGCCGCGAGGAATTCGCCGTGCGCCGCAAGCTCGACCAGCTTGCGGCGCACCTGCGCGTTTTCATTGAGCAGGGCGAAGTATGCCGAACGCGAGCCGATGGCTTCGAGGATCCGGAGTACGCGACGCAGCACGTCGATCTGCGGCGACACGTCGGCCCTCTGATCGGCAATAGCCGCCAGCAACCTCGGCATCAGGGTGTCGAGCCGCGCGCGCCCCGGTGCATCGAGCCGGCGCAACGTCGCATTGCCGCGGAACTCGGTGAGCAGCGCAGCAGCCCGCGCCGCGTCCGTGAAGCCGCGCGCTTCGAGCGCACCGGCCAACTGCGAACCTTCGGCACCGCGCACCCAGGCTTCGACGATGCCATTTACGCCGGGCATTTCCGCTGACGCGGCCTCGTTGCGCGCGAACATGACATCCTGGAATGCGTGCGTCACTCGCGCGCGATGCCGGTCAAGCTCCGCACCGCAGGCTACCCAGTCGTCGAAACCCATGGCCACCGCGATGCGCTCGCGCGTCAGGGCGTCGGCCGGCACGGTGTGCACCTGGTTGTCACCGAGCATCTGCAGGCGGTTCTCGATGCGGCGCAGGAATACATAGGCCGCCTCGAGCTCCTGCGCGACGCGCGCGGGCAGCAGCTTGCCGCCGGCGAGTTGCGGGAGGACCGCCAATAGCGATTGCGTCTGCATGCGGCGGTCCTGCCCGCCGCGGATCAGCTGGAATGCCTGCACTACGAACTCGATTTCGCGGATGCCGCCCGGGCCTAACTTCACATGGTCGGCAAGATCGCGGCGCGCGACCTCCTTCTGGATCAACGCCTTCATTTCGCGCAACGCCTCGAACACTCCGAAGTCGAGGTAGCGCCGATAGACGAACGGACGCACGCTTTCGGCCTGGATGAGCTTGTAGGCGGCGGCGCCCGTAATGGCGCGCGCCTTGACCCACGCATAACGTTCCCAGTCCCGGCCGTGCGTCTGCAGGTAGTTATCCAGGAACAGCGCGCTCACGGTCAGTGGCCCGCTGTCGCCGAAGGGGCGCAGCCGCATGTCGACGCGAAATGCGCTGCCGTCAGCCGTGCGTTCGCCCAGCAGGCGGATGACCAGCCGTCCGAGGCGCGTGAAGAAATCCTCGTTGTCGATGCAGCGGGCGCCCGAGGTGGTGCCCTTGTCCGGGAACATGAAGATGAGATCGATGTCCGATGAGAAGTTGAGCTCTTCCCCACCGAGCTTGCCCATGCCGAGAACGATCAACGGCTGCGCGATGCCCGCCACATTGCGCGGCTCTCCGTACATGCGCGCCAGGTCCAAGCTCGCGAATTCCACTGCCGCCTCGATGGCCGCGTCGGCGAACGCGCTCGTGTCGGCCAGCGTCTCGTTCAAACCGGCCCATTCGGCGAGATCGCGCCAGGCGATGCGCACCATCTCGCGTTCCCGCTGGCGCCGCAGCCCCCCCATGAATCCCGCGAGATCCGGTTCTCCGCCAATCGCCGCCTTGAGCCGCTGCGCCATCTCGCCGCGCGCCAGCACCCGCGTGAGCGCCGCTTCGTCGATCAGCCACCGCGCCAGGCCATGATTGGCGTCGCGCGCCAGAGCCGTACCGACGAAATCGCTGGCGGCGAGCACTGCCGGCAGAGCATCACGAAGTTCGGGGGCCGCCGCCTCGAAAACCGCGAGCGCGCCCGATTCGCGAACGCGAGTCAGTTGCTGCTCACAGTAGGCGGAGAATTCAGGTGTCACAGCTCGCGGACTGTACTAGAAATACCTCCTTTACCCCTTGCGGATGGCGTGCAAGCGCCTACGATTCGCCCATGAAAACCCGTCTATACGCAGGCGTTGCCATCAGTGGTTTGGTCCTTCTCGGCGCCTGCGCCCGGCAGCAAAGCGTGCGTGAGATCGACTGGGCGAAGGCGGCGCTGGCGCGCAACCCGGCCTTCGAAATTGTCGCCACCGATGAAGGCGCCGGTGTGTTCACAGTCCGCGACAAAGCGAGCGGCGTGATGCAGACGCTGCGGGTCAAGGACCTGATTGCGGCGCCGTTGCCGGAAGCGGCCGCGAAACCCGCGGTCGCGGCAGCCGCATCGCCTGCCGAAGTGCCGGTCGAATCTCCGTCGGTTCCCGATGACACCGCGGGCACGCTGGCATCGAGCCAAACTACTGACACCGCCACGACTACCAGCGAGTCCACGGGCAAGGCGCTCGCCGAAGGCCCGGGCTACAGCATCACGCGCGGCGAATCTGCAGCGCCGCAAAACGCGCCGGTGACTCTCGAAGGTCCGGGATATTCCATCGCGCGGCATCAGACCGCGTCGCGTAACGCCGAACAAGCCGCAGCCGCGCAGGTCGCCGCCAATGTCGAGCGCCGCACCGATCCCATCATCTGCCAGGGCGACCGTCTGATGCGCATCGACGGTGCGACGATTGAGTTCAGCGGCGATGCCGTCATTGCCGAAAAGGGTTGCGACCTCTACATCAGCAATTCGAATCTCAGTGCCGGCGGCGTCGGCATCATCGCGCGGCAGGCGCGAGTGCACATCGTCAACAGCAGCATCGGCGGATCGCGCGCGTCCTACGAAGCGTCCGAAGGCGCCGAGATCTATGTGGCGCGTTCCACCATCACCGGGGTCGGCCGCCGATTCGATTCGGCGACCATGAACGACCTCGGCGAAAACCTGTACCCGGCAAACTAATACGATGACGTATTGCGTCGGCGTCCAAGTCGATGAAGGCTTGGTATTCCTGTCCGATTCGCGCACCAATGCCGGTGTGGACCAGGTCAGCACTTTCCGGAAGATGACGTTTTTCGAGATGCCGGGCGAACGCGTCATCGTGTTGCTGTCGGCCGGCAACCTGGCCGTGAGCCAGTCGGTCGCCGGGCTACTGCGCGAACGCGTCACCAGCGCCAAAGGCAGCCTGCTCACGGCGCGCACCATGGCCGACGCCGCGCGCCTGGTTGGCGACGCCGTGCGCGACGTGTTTCACCGCGACGCCCAACCGCTCAAGGAACACGGCATCGAGTTCAACCCCACCTTCATCATCGGCGGCCAGATTGGCGGCGAAGCCCAGCGGCTGTTTCACGTGTACTCGGCCGGCAATTTCATCGAGACCACGTCCGACACGCGCTATTTCCAGATCGGCGAATCCAAGTACGGCAAGCCCATCATCGATCGCGTGGTGAAAGCCGATACTTCCCTGCCGGCCGCGGCCAAGTGCGCGCTCATTTCCATGGATTCCACCATCCGTTCCAACCTGTCGGTGGGCATGCCGCTCGACCTGGCCATCGTGCGCCGCGATGCGCTGCAGGTTTCGCTGCATCGAAACATCGGCGCCGACGACGCGTATTTCAAAGTCATCCGCGACGGATGGGGCGAGTCCTTACGTAATGCGTTCCACGCGCTGCCGGACCCCTCGATTCCCTGAAACGGCAAAACAGTGCCATAAATGGGACACCGCACCGTGCGGCGTGCACGTTTTTATGGCGACGGAGTTTCCTTCAACCTGAATCAGGCGTAGGTTGTTTGCCCATGAGGGATTGGGAGACTAACCGTCGCACGACGCTGCAGGCGCTGCTCGCTCTCGGCAGCATGTCCTGCTCGCGTTCCCTCTTCGCCGAACCGAATATCGCGACCCGTGTTCCCGGCTCTCCCGAGGAGCTGTCGGGTGCCCTCGCCGATCCTGAGCCTTTGTTCGCCGCGCCCACGCGTCTCGATCGCATCGGCCGCGTGATGACGCACGTCATGGTCAACGGCAAAGGCCCGTTCCGCTTCGTCATCGACACGGGTGCCAGCCGCTCGACGCTGGCGCCGCACCTCGCCAGGGCACTCAATCTCACGCCCTCGGTGGGTCGCAATGTCATGCTCAACGGCGTCACCGGCGCCGCCGAAGTCACGACCGTCGCGGTCGACAGCCTCGAGATCGGCGCGCTGCGGTTCGACAAGCAGAACTTGCCGGTCATCTTCACGTCCATCATGGGCAACGCCGACGGAATCCTGGGCGTCGCCGGTTTCCAGGATCAGCGCATCGACGTCGACTTCAAACGCGACCGCGTCAGCGTGACGGAATCCAACGGCAGGCGTCCCCACTACAGCATGGTGACGGCGCGCGCCACGCGTAACACGAACGGACTCATGATCGTCGACGTGCGCGTCGGCCGCCACATCCGCGCCAAGGCGGTGATCGACACCGGCGCGGAACGCACGCTCGGCAACCTCGCGCTGCAGAACGCGATGAACAAGCATCGCCGCAAGAAACGCGAGGTGGTCCAGGCGATGGTGCACGGCGCGACGCCCGACATCACCGACGGCGACGTGCAAGAGGTCAAGGAAGCGACGATCGGCGACATGACGCTTTCCAATCTCGAAGTGATCTTCGCCGACTTCCACGTATTCAAACTGTGGGGGCTCGACCAGGAACCCGCGATGCTGATCGGCATGGACATGCTGGGCGTGCTCGAGCGCCTGGTCATCGACTATCGTCGCAATGAAGTGAGCATGTACGGCGAACGGGCGTCCTCGCGAATCGTCCAGCGTTGAATTTCAAGAAAAAGTAGCTCTCATATGGGGTACTCGCGCCATACTGTGCCCCTCCATGTCGACTCCCGAGCCCACTCCAGTGCGCGAATGGCGCGATGTCAGCGCCGAAACCTTTCGCGACGAAATCCTGCCCGCCCATCAGCCCGCCCTCATCCGTGGAGCGGTACGCGATTGGCCGTCGGTCCGTGCCGGGCTCGAATCGCCGCGCGCGTTCGCTAACTACCTGCGTGGTTTCGATACCGGCGCGTCGGCCGAGACCATGTTCGCCGACCCGGCGATCGACGGCCGCTTCTTCTACAATGACGACCTTTCCGGCTACAACTTCGAACGCCGTCCCGAGCGCATCACCAGTTCGCTCGATCGGCTTCTGGCGTTGCTCGAGGTCGGAGCGCCGCCCGCCGTTTACATCGGCTCGCTACCCACGCCGGCGAGCCTGCCGGGCTTCGCGCGCGAAAATTCCCTGACGTTGCTCGATTCCAATATCGTCCCGCGCCTGTGGCTCGGCAACCGCGTCACCGTGCAAACCCACTACGATTTGTCGAGCAACTTCGCCTGCGTGCTGGCCGGCCATCGGCGCTTCACGCTGTTTCCTCCCGAGCAGCTGGTGAATCTGTATGTCGGGCCACTCGAGTTCACGCTCGCCGGGCAACCGATCAGCATGGTGCGGCTCGATGCGCCCGATCACGAGCGTTTTCCGCGGTTTCGCGCGGCGCTTGCCGAGGCGCAGGTCGCCGACCTCGCGCCCGGCGACGCGCTGTTCATTCCCTACATGTGGTGGCATCACGTGCAGTCGCTCGATGCGTTCAATGCGCTGGTGAACTACTGGTGGGACGAATCGCCGCCGTGGAACGGATCGCCGTTCGAGGCGCTGTGCCATTCGATCATGGCCGTGCATTCACTGCCGCCGCACAAACGCGCCATCTGGCACAAAGTCTTCGAACACCACGTGTTCGAGTCCGATGGCGATCCGGTTGCGCACCTTCCGGCAAACCGGCGTGGCATCCAGGGACGCATCGACCAGCGCATCGCCGATAACATTCGTACGTGGCTGCTGCAGGTACTGGCGCGCCGCCGCTGGTGACGCGCCCAACTACTGGCGCGCTGTCGCCAGCTTCAACCCGAGCGCGATGAACATGGCGCCGGCGATTTTGTTGAGTACATTGGCCATCGACGGCCGGCGCAGGAACGCGCCACGCAACTTCGCGGCGCCGATCGCCAGCACCACGCACCAGGCGACACCCAGCGTCACGAACGTCAGCCCGAGTGCCAGAAACGCCATCACTTTGTCGGCGCTCGCCGAGTCGATGAACTGCGGCATGAGCGCGAGGAAGAACAGCGCCACCTTGGGGTTCAGCAGATTCGACACGATCCCGGAGCGGAAGGCCGCCCAACGCCCGTCACCGGCGTTGCCGGCCTGTTCGCCCGGCAGGCCGCCCGCGCGACTCAGCAGTGTGCGTGCGCCGATAAACAGTAGATAGGCGGCGCCGGCGAACTTCACCGCCATGAACGCGTAAGGTGAGGTCGCGAGCAGCGCCGAAAGCCCGAGCGCCGCCGCGAACGTGTGAATCATGCTGCCGGCGCTGATGCCAAGCGCGGCCGCGATGCCGGCGCTTCGGCCGCCCGACAGGCTGCGACCGAGAATGAAGAAGGTGTCTTGCCCCGGCGTGATGACCAGTACCACGGCCGTAGCGATGAAGAGCCAGTAGTGATGTATGCCAAGCATGGGCGGCACTGTGCCGCGCGAGCCCATGCCTGGCAAACAGGGATTTCCTGCCCCAGGAAACGAATGCCGCCGGCACGGGCTCTTCGCCGAGCGCGTTGCGCAGCACTGCTCAGTGCATGGCCTCATCGCTGCACTGCGATTTCGCCACCACGGCCTTGCCATCGAGTTTGCCCACGGTCGAAGTGAGTACGTCGGCGTGCTGCGTGTGATGACCCTGGATGGTGGTCGCCAGCGCGAGCACCGTACCTTCGAGCAATCCGCTCCGCGCGCCGACACCATAGGCGGCGATCGCCTCTAGCTCAGCCGCGAGGGCGGTATTCAGGATGGCGACGTCGTTGGCGGGATTGCCAGACTTGTCCTGCGCCGCGGCGAGCGTGTCGCGTCCGGCGCGCGATCTATGGGCTGCCAAATTGAGCAGGGTCGAGGAAGGACATGGATTTTCTCCGGTGGATTGGCGTCATACATCCAATGACACCGGCGCACCGAGTGTTCCCGGCGGGGTCCGAAATAAACGGTTTCGGCCGGGAACCTTGGTCCGTCGACACGCAACCTACACTTCAGGCCTGGGAAATGGACTAAGCATGCTTTCGATACTTGTTTGCCACTCATATTTCCTGCGCTTCGACCAAAAGCAGGTTCAGCGCGCCAAGCCGTATCCGCCGCTCGCGACGCTGCAGGTGGCGTCAATGCTGCGCAAGGCCGGTCACGAGGTGTCGTTCTTCGACGCCATGCTCGCCGACGACCTGTCGCGCTTCGAGCGGCAGCTCGATCTGCTGCGCCCACAGCTGGTGCTTTTCTATGAAGACAACTTCAATTTCCTGAGCAAGATGTGCCTGGGGCGCATGCGCCACGCCTGCTTCGAAATGGTCGGGCTGGCACGCGCGCGCGGCGCGCGGCTTTTCACCGCCGGGTCAGACGCTTCCGACTCGCCCGCCGCCTATCTAGCCGCGGGTGCTGACGCCGTGCTGCACGGTGAAGGATTCGCCGCGTTGCTTGCGCTGGTCGACCGGTTAAGTGCGGACATCGCTCTCGACGCACATGCACTGGCGACGGGTCTCGCCGATGTGAGCGTCGCCGGGGCGGCGGGCCCGCAGCGCGCGCGCGCGGCGGCGCGCCTGCCCGAGCCCACGCTGGCGCCGCTGCCCGCGTGGGATCTCATCGACATCGAAAAATACCGGCGCGTCTGGACCCGCGCGCATGGCTACTTCAGCCTGAACATGGCTTCCTCGCGCGGCTGCTCGTTTCGTTGCACCTGGTGCGCCAAGCCCATCTGGGGAAACCAGTACCTGCAGCGCCCGGCGCGCGAAACTGCCGCCGAAATGCTGTACCTGCGCCGGCACTATCGGCCGGATCACATCTGGTTCGCCGATGACATCTTCGGTTTCAAAGTCGACTGGGTGCGGGAGTTCGCGGCGGCGCTCGCCGAAGGCGGCGGCGGCGTGCCTTTCACCATCCAGCTGCGCGCCGACCTCGTCAACGCGCGCATGGCCGAGGCGCTGGCCACGGCCGGCTGCCAGGAAGTCTGGCTGGGCGCGGAAAGCGGCAGCCAGAAAATTCTCGATGCCATGAACAAGGGGACGCGCGTCGCTGAGATCGTCCACGCGCGCCGGTTGTTGGCCGCGGCCGGCATCCGCGTCGGGTTCTTCTTGCAGCTCGGCTACCTGGGAGAAGAGCTGGACGACATCCTTGCCACGCGCCGACTGGTGAACGAGGCGCGGCCTGACGACGTTGGCGTGAGCGTCTCCTATCCACTGCCCGGCACGAAGTTCTACGACCTGGTCAAGGAACAGCTCGGCGTCAAACGTCATTGGCACGAGAGCAACGATCTCGAAATGATGTTCGCCGGCACCTACACCTCGGAATTCTATCGTCGGGTTCGCAACCTGCTGCACGACGAGATCAAACAGGCTGGCGCGCCGGCTCATCGAGCGCGAAGAGGAATTCCGCCAGGAACGGCCGCTGCCGCAGGTCGAGCTGAGCATCGCGAATGCCTGACATCCTGCTCACGCACGGCTACTTTCTCGCCGAGGACGAGAAGGAGCGGCAGATCATGAAGCCGTATCCGCCGCTGGGCCTGCTCTACCTGTCGGCATTCCTGAAACGCGCGGGTTTCGCCGTCGAGGTATTCGACAGCACGTTCGGCGAGCTGGCCGAGCTCACGCGGCGATTCGCCGCCGCGCCCGGCGGCGTGACCGGCATCTACACCAACCTGATGACGCGTCGCAATGTACTGCGGATCATCCGCGCCGCCAAGCTGCATCGCTGGACTGTCGTGCTCGGAGGGCCCGAGAGCGCTAACTACCTCGCCGAGTACCTCGACGCTGGCGCCGATGTCATCGTCACCGGCGAAGGTGAGATGACCCTGGCCGAGCTGCTGCCGGCGCTGGCGCGCCACGGACCTCACCGGCTGCAGGGCCTGAATGGAATCGCGTTTCGTGACGAAACCGGCGCCATCGTGCGCGCCGCCGAGCGCGCACGCGTGCCAGACATCGACAGCCTGCCATTTCCAGATCGCGAAGCCATCGATCACGGCCTGTATCTGAATGCCTGGAAGACCCATCACGGCGCGAGCAGCATCAATCTCATCACCGCGCGCGGCTGTGCGTATCGCTGCAACTGGTGTTCGCATGCCGTGTACGGCCACTCGCACCGGCGGCGCAGCCCCGCCAATGTCGCCGACGAAATGCAGTGGATCATCGATCGCTACGACCCCGACCAGGTCTGGTACGCCGACGACGTGTTCACGATCAGCCATCCCTGGCTCGCGAGCTACACGGCGGAGCTCGCGCGGCGAGGAATCCACAAACCCTTCGAGACCATCACACGCGCTGACCGACTGCAGACCGAAGGCGCCGTCGCTCTGCTGCGCGAGCTCGGTTGCTATCGCATCTGGATCGGCTCGGAGAGCGGCAGCCAGAAGATTCTCGACGCCATGCAGCGCGGCGTGAGTGTCGAGCAGGTGCGCCGCTCCTGCCGCATGGCGCAGGCGCATGGAATCCAGGTCGGCATGTTCCTGATGTGGGGATACGAAGGCGAAGAGCTCGACGACATCGCCGCGACCGTGGAGCACGTCAAGGCAAGCAACCCGGACATCTTCTTCACCACGGTTTCCTACCCGATCAAGGGCACCGGCTATTTCGACAAGGTGCGCGAACGCCTAACCATGTCGGTCGACTGGGCGGAAGGTTCCGATCGCGACTACGTCGTCGCCGGCCGGCACGGCAAGGAATACTACAAGCTCGCCGACCAGTGGCTGCGCGGCGAAGTCGAGGCGTCGCGCCTCGAGTCGGTGGATCCGCTGCGGTCGGCGGAGTTGTTAGGCCTGGCGCACCATGCACGAGACAGCCTGCGCGCCTGGAGGACAGCGTGAGCGCGGCACATTCCGGCCTGCCGCGGTTCGGCGTCGTGCGCGATGCGTTGCGTACCGTGACGGAAAGACTGGCTCGCGAAGTCGTGAACCCCACATCCCATGCGCCCGACTGGAATGAGTTCGAGTGGGCAGTCGCCAAGGCGGTCTGCGCTCTGCAAGGTATTGCCGCGCTGCTCGCCACTCGTCTCCAATGGGACGTGCCGACCGGGTTCCGCGCGTTCCTCGATTCGCAGCACGCACACGGGATAGAGCGCCATGCGATAGCCGACGCATTGCTGGCCTCACTCGATCGCTCGTTCGGCGAACGAAAGATCCCCGCCGTGGCCCTCAAGGGCTCGGCGCTGCGCAAGCTCGGCATGTACCTGCCGGGTGAGCGGCCGATGGGCGACGTCGATCTGCTGGTCCGGCCCGATGACACCTCCGCATGCGCCGAAATCATGAGGTCGGTGGGCTATGAGCCGCTGTTTTCGGTGCGGCGGCACGCGGTATTCGCACCCGTGGACCGCAAGCACGTGCACGGATTCGCCGAGCATCGCGACCATCCGCTCAAGATCGAAATCCACACCCAGGTATACGAAGAACTGCCCCTGCGCAGAATGGACATCACGAAGGAAATCTGGCCGAACTCGCCGAGACCCGGGCTCAATCTCTACGCCAGCGCCGCGTCGCGGCTTCGGCATGTAATGCTGCACGCCGCCGGCGGCATGCGCGTGAACGCTTTGCGGTTCATTCAGGTACATGACATCGCCTGGCTGGCTGCTCACATGAGCGTCAGCGACTGGAGTGAGCTGCTCGGCGATGGGCCGGCCGGCGAGCGGCCATGGTGGATGTTTCCTCAAAGAACCGCAAAG
>Ga0193753_10001555_pt1 | contig 19445 bp, 15 predicted proteins | sample H1c2metaG_FD_144925 | JGI IMG/M metagenome (GOLD analysis project Ga0193753, IMG submission 144925) | Soil microbial communities from a riparian zone of the East river system, Colorado, United States - H1c2 | ecosystem: Environmental > Terrestrial > Soil > Riparian zone | place: USA: East...
GCTGGTCCCGATCGAGCGCGCGATCCCGGACGTGGTCGCGCTGTCGGCGGTCTACATCGGGCTGGCCGCGCGCGAGCGGCTCGCCCCCGCCATGCTGTCGGCGGTGGTGATGGGCTACCTGGCCGATCTCCTGATCGGGACGCCGACGGGGCTCCTGTCGACCAGCGCCGGCGTGATGTGCCTGCTCGGCCACTTCGTGCAGGGCCGGCTCATCGTGCGCGGCCCGCTGGTCACCGCGGCGTTCGCCCTGGTGGTCGGGCTGGTCTCCGCGGCGGTGCTGATGGCGCTGCGCGCCTGGCTCGGCGTGCTGTCGGCCTCGTTCTCGTCCGAGGTGGTGACCGCGCTGCTGTCGGCGCTCTTGACCGCGCTGGCCGGGCCGCTGGTGTTCCGCCTGTGCCGCCAGACCGACGCGCGCTTCGCCCGCACCCGGCGCGAGCGCGACGCAGCGGCCGAGGGGCTCATCCCGTGACCGGAGCCGGGCCGTGCTGATCCGCAGCGCGCCGGGCGGCCACGAGCCGCGCTCGCCCGAGCTGCGCCGGCGGCTGGTCTGGCTGCTGGCGGTCATGGCGGTCTCGTTCACCGCGCTGGTCGTCCGCCTGTGGCAGCTCCAGATCGTGCGCGGCAACGAGTACTTCGAGGCGGCTCGATCCAACGTGGTCGACGAGCGCTTCCTGCCGTCGGTGCGCGGCAAGGTGGTGGACCGCAACGGGGTGGCGCTGGCCGACAATCGCCCCGCCTTCAACATCTACGTGGTGCCGCGCCTGTTCGACGCGGCGGCCCGCGCCCGCCTCATCGATCTGCTCGGCCTCGACGGCGAGGAGGTCACCCGGCTCGACCAGCGCCTGGCCACCGCCCGCAAGCGCCGGTCGACCCGCGCGGTCATGGTCCTCGAGGATCAGGGGCGCGACCGGGCCGGGCTGGTCGCCCAGGCCCGCCCCGAGCTGGGCGGCGCGGTCCAGGTGCACGACGAGCCGTACCGGACGTACCCGTTCGGCACCCTGGCCGCCCACCTGGTCGGCTTCATGAACCAGCCCAGCTCGCAGGAGATGGCCGACCTCGAGAAGCAGGGCTACGACGCCACCGAGTTCGTGGGCCGCTACGGGGTCGAGCGGGGCTGGGAGAGCTACCTCCACGGCAAGAAGGGGATCGAGCGCTTCATCATCAACGCGAGCGGCGACCGCATCGACGACGCCGAGGCCGAGAAGCTGATCGAGGGGGCGCGCTTCGAGCCGCCGATCGCCGGGCACGACGTCGTCCTCACCATCGATCTCGAGCTGCAGCGGCTGGCCGAGCACGCGGTCGGCGCCCACCCGGCCGCCGCGGTCGCGGTGGTCGAGGTCGAGACCGGCCGCATGCTGGCGCTGGTGTCGACCCCCTCGTTCGACCCGAACGTGATGACCGGGCACCTGACCCGGGTCGAGCACGAGCGCCTGCAGGGCGACCCGCGCCACCCGTACGTCGACAAGACGCTGCAGCAGCACTACCCGCCCGGGTCGACCTACAAGTTCGTGGTCGGCGGCGCCGCGCTCGAGGACCACCTGGCCTCGCCGTCCGAGCACCTGACCTGCCCCGGCTCGCACCGGGCCGGCGGGCGCCTCTTCTACTGCATGCACACCCACGGCTCGGTCGACTTCCTCGACGCCCTCCAGCGCTCGTGCAACGTCTACTTCTGGAAGCTGGCCGAGCGGGTCGGCATCGACCGGATGGCCGCGGTGGCGACCGACTTCGGCTTCGGCGCGGTGACCGGGCTGGGCCTGAACGGCGAGGTGCCCGGGCGGGTCCCGACCCGCGCGTTCTACGACGACCGCGGGGTCCACACCCTCGGTCACACGCTCAACACGGCCACCGGCCAGGGCGACGTCGAGCTGACCGTGGTGCAGCTGGTCATGGCCTACGCCGCGCTGGCCAACGGCGGGCGCCTGTACGCGCCGAAGGTGGTCGAGCGGGTCGAGAGCGCCGGCGGCGAGGTGGTCGCCGAGGTGAAGCCGGAGCTGCGCCGCCGGATCGCGCTCTCGCCCGCCACCCTCGACGTCATCCGGCAGGGCATGTGGCGGGTGGTCAACGCGCCGGGTGGCACCGCGCACCGCTTCGGGCGCAGCGACCTGGTCGAGATCGTCGGCAAGACCGGCACCGCCCAGGTCCACGGGCGCCGACCCAAGGACGACGCGGCGGCCGCGCCGCAGGAATGGGATCCGAACGGCGACCACGCCTGGTTCGCCGGATGGGCCCCGGCCAGCCGGCCCGAGATCGCCATCGTGGTCCTCATCGAGCACGGCGGCGGGGGCGGCGCGGTCGCGGCGCCGGTCGCCCGCGAGATCATCGAGGGCTACTTCACCAGCGTGAAGCCGCGGAGGGCGGCCCTGTGAAGCTGGGCGCGTCCGCCTCCGAGCTGGCCCGTCCGGCGATCGGGACCAGCGGCTGGCGGCGCTTCGTGCGCCGGTTCGACTGGCCGCTGTTCGCCCTGGTGCTGGTCCTGGCCGGGATCGGGCTGCTCAACCTGTACAGCGCCACCGCCCGCACCGCGCACTCGGCCAAGTTCGACAACCAGATCATGTGGACGTCGATCGGGGTCGGCTGCTTCTTCCTGTTCGCCGCGCTCGACTACCGATCGCTCCACCGGCTGGCCTGGATCGGGCTGGCGGTCACCCTGGTCGCCATCGCCGTGGTCCGCGTCCTGTCCGACCCGATCAAGGGCTCGGTGCGCTGGCTCGACCTCGGCGGCGTGCACTTCCAGCCGTCGGAGATGGCCAAGCTGGCGGTCATCCTGTCCCTCGCCCGTCTCCTCCACGACCGCGCCCGCGAGGAGCTGGGCCCGGGCGAGATGGTCGCCGGGCTGGTCGGGATCGGCGCCTCGGTCCTGCTCATCGCCTCGCAGCCGGATCTGGGCACGTCGATCCTCCTGGCCCTCATCATCGGGTCGGTCACCGCGCTCCTGGTGGTGAGGATGTGGCCGCTGGTCTGCGCCGCGGCGCTCGGCCTGGCGATGACCCCGCTCCTGTGGGAGCGGATGGAGGAGTACCAGCGCTCGCGGGTGCTGGCCTTCCTCGACCCGGCCGCGGATCCGACCGGGGCCGGCTGGCACACCCAGCAGTCGATCTTCGCGGTCGGCTCCGGGCGGGTCACGGGCAAGGGCTTTCTCAGCGCGACCCAGAACCAGCTCAACTTCCTGCCCGAGCACTGGACCGACTTCCCGTTCTCGGTGTGGGCCGAGGAGTGGGGCTTCGTCGGCTCGGTCGTGCTGCTGGCCATCTTCGCGTTCCTGGCCGTGTGGGTGGTGAACGCGGCGGTCCGCGCCCCGGACCGCTTCGGCACCGCCATCTGCCTGGGCGTGGGCGCGATGCTGTTCTGGCACGTCGTGGTGAACGTGGCGATGGTGGTCGGGCTCGCCCCGGTGGTCGGGGTGACCCTGCCGTTCATCTCCTACGGCGGGTCGTCGACCCTCACCTTCTTCGTCGGCCTCGGCCTGGTCGCGTCGGTCTCGCTCCGCCGCCAGCCGTTCTGATCGCATCGCCCGCGCCGGCCGTCCGGCGCGAGCTCGCGGGTCGCTACCTGTCGGCTCCGGCTCAGCTGGCCGGGGCGAGGTGCTTCTTCAGCTCGTCCTCGATCTTCGAGCGCGGCGCGGCGCCGACGATCTGGCCGACCACCTTGCCGCCCTTGAACACCAGGAGGGTCGGGATCGAGCGGATGCCGTAGCGCTGCGGCACGATCTGGTGCTGGTCGATGTCCAGCTTGCCCACCACGATGCGGCCCTTGTACTCGGTCGCGAGCGCGTCGACCGACGGCGCGACCTGCTTGCACGGCCCGCACCAGACCGCCCAGAAGTCGACCAGTGCGGGCTTGTCGGAGCGGAGGATCTCGGACTCGAAGTTGTCGTCGGAGAGCTCGAGGACGTCGGCGTTGGCCATGGTGAACATCTTCCTTTCGGGCGTGTCGAGTATTGATAAACACCTGGCTGCACACCTGCAAGTGCGACAACCGGCCCCTGGCCACTCCGCGCGGTCGGGGGGGTACGTTGCGGTCGGCGCGCCCCCCGCATATCATGGCGCTTTCGCCCCATGGCGCAGCTCTTCATCTCGCACGACCGTCTCGACGCCTGGAGCGCCGAGCAGCGCGTCTCCGTGACCGGGGACATCATGACGCTTTCGGACGATGGCCGCGCCTTTCGCATCCGCCCGGCGGTGCGCTTCCTGCGGGTGGCCGGAAGCGACGAGGATCCGCACCAGCTGCTCGACACCGTGCGCGACGAGCGCAGCCTGGACGAGATGGGCGCCGATCATTACATGTACTCGGTGATCCTGGGCGAGACGGCGTACGACGTGCAGCCCGGCTTCCTGGGCGAGCCGATCCCGCGCGGCACCGAGGGCTCGTGAGCGCCCCGTGACCGACGCGACGGTCATCACGGTCGCGCCATCCCCGGCCTTCTACGTGGCGCTGATCCTCTACGGCGTGGCCGCGCTGCTCTACGTCAGCGCGTTCGTCGAGGCGCCGCGCTGGATGGTGCCGGCCGCGCGCTGGGCGCTCCTGGCCGCGTTCGTCACCCACGGCATCGACATCGGCTGGCGCGGCGTTCTCCACGTCCATCCGGCCACGTCGGTGCGCGAGGCGCTCGGCTTCCTGTCGTGGGTGATGGTGGGCGGATATCTGTGGTGGGCGTGGCGGGTCAAGCTGGCCATGCTGGGCGCGTTCGTCGCGCCGGCCGCGCTGGCGATCCTGGCCCTGGCCCGGCTGTCTCCATCCGGCGAGCCGATGGCCGGCCTGTCCGCGCTCGGCCGGGTGCACATCTCGCTCGCCACCCTCGGGGTCGCCATCTTCGCGCTGGCCACCGCGATCGCGGTCATGTACCTGTTCGAGGATCGCAGCATCAAGCGCAAGGAGTTCGACCGCGTGCTGTTCAAGCGCGGCGCGGCGCTCGAGACGCTCGACCGGCTGTCGCACCGCCTGGTGGTGATCGGGTTCCCGATCTTCACCGCCTCGGTGATGCTGGGCGTGGTGTGGGGGGCGCAGCGCGCCGAGCTCCTGTCCCGCCCGGAGTGGTGGATCGCGCTGGTCACCTGGGCGTCGTTCGGCGGCCTCCTGGTCGCGCGCACCACCCACGGCTGGCGCGGGCGCAAGGCGGCGGTGCTGACCATCATGGGTTTCACCGCCTCGGTCGCGGTGCTGGCCATCTACCTGGCCCGCCGGGCGCTGGGAGGGTGAGCGGGTGGCCTCGGCCGGCGGAAGCGGCGAGCTGTTCGTGGTCGGCCTGTCGTGGCGGACCGCGCCGGTGGCGGTGCGCGAGCGGCTCGCCTTCCGCGACGAGGAGGTCGCGCCCGCGCTGGCCGACCTGCTCGGCTCGCCCGACATCGACGAGGCGGTGATCCTGTCCACCTGCAACCGGGTGGAGATCTATGGATCGACCCCGCCGGCCCAGCCGGGCGGCAGCGCGGTGGTGGCCGCGGCGGTGGCGCGCAGCTTCCTGGCCCGCTCGCGCGGGGTCGCCGCCGAGGGGCTGGCCGATCACCTGTACGAGCGGGTCGATGTCGACGCGATCCGCCACCTGTTCCGCGTCGCCGCCGCGCTCGACTCGATGGTGGTGGGGGAGTCGCAGATCCTCGGCCAGCTGAAGGGCGCCTACGGCGCGGCGGCGCGGGTGCAGGCCACCGGCGCGGTGCTCGGCCGCAGCATGGAAAAGGCGTTCCAGGTGGCCAAGCGGGTCCGCAGCGAGACCGGCATCAGCCGCGGCGCCGCCAACGTGTCGTCGGTCGCGGTCGAGCTGGCCCGCCGCGTGTTCGGCGACCTCGACGGCAAGACGATCCTGGTCATCGGGGCCGGCAAGATGTCGGCCCTGGCCGCGCGCCACCTGCGTGTGGCCGGCGCCCGCTCGATCCTGGTCACCAACCGCTCGCCGGAAAAGGCGGCCGAGCTGGCCGCCGAGGTCGAGGGGACCGCGCGCCCGTGGGCCGAGTTGCCCGCGCTCCTGGCCGAGGCGGACGTGGTGCTGAGCTCGACCGGCGCGACCCAGCCGATCCTCGATCCGAAGCTGATGAAGGGCGCGATGAAGGCGCGCCGCTGGCGCCCGCTGGTGGTCGTCGACATCGCGGTCCCGCGCGACGCCGATCCGGCGATCGGCAAGCTGGACGGCGTGTACCTGTTCGACATCGACGACCTCGAGCGGGTGGTGTCCGAGAACCTCAAGGAGCGGCAGAAGGAGGCGGACGCGGCCCTGTCGATCGTCGAGGTCGAGGTCACCGAGCTGCGCCGCTGGCTGCGCGCCCAGCGGGTGGTGCCGACCATCCGCTCGCTGCGCGAGCACTTCCACCACGTCGCGATGGGCGAGGCCGAGCGCTGCATCACCGGGCTCGGCCCGCAGGCCAGCGCCGCCGACGTCGAGAAGGCGATCCGGCGCATGAGCGAGCTCATCGCCAACAAGCTGCTCCACACGCCGCTGTCCGCGCTCAAGGCCACCGAGCAGGACCTCGACACCATGGTGCAGGTGACCCAGCGCCTGTTCGCGCTGACCGACGCGCCCGAGCCGGCCCCCGCGGCCGCGCCGGAGCCGTTGATCCAGGGAAAGAAGGGATGATGTCGGAGGCAGGACCCCGCCCGCGCATGACCATCGCCACGCGCGGCAGCGCGCTGGCCCTGTGGCAGGCCGAGCACGTCAAGGCGCGCCTGGTCGCCGCCCAGCCCGGCCTCGAGGTCGAGCTCCTGGTCCTCAAGACCACCGGCGACAAGATCGTCGACCGCCCGCTGTCCGAGGTCGGCGGCAAGGGCCTCTTCGTGAAGGAGATCGAGCAGGCGCTGATCGACCTCGCCGCCGACGTCGCGGTGCACAGCATGAAGGACGTGCCTGCCGAGCTCGCCCCCGGGCTGATCATGGCGGCGGTGTCGGCGCGCGAGGATCCGCGCGACGCGCTGGTCAGCCGCGGCGGCGAGGCGCTGCTGTCGCTCGCGCCGGGCGCGCGGGTGGGGACCTCGAGCCTGCGGCGGGTGTGCCAGCTGCGCGCGGTGCGCCCGGATCTCGATCTGGTCCCGCTGCGCGGCAACGTGCCGACCCGGCTCCGCGCGGTCGAGCGCGGCGATCTCGCCGCCGCGGTCCTGGCCGCGGCCGGGCTGCGCCGCCTGGGCCACGAGGAGCGCATCAGCGAGCTGCTCGATCCGTCGGTGTGCGTGCCGGCGGGCGGGCAGGGCGCGCTCGGGATCGAGACCCGCGCGGGCGACGCCGCGGCCCTCGAGCTCTGCCGCCGCGCCATGCACAGCGACGAGGACGCCGCGTACGTGGCGGCCGAGCGCGGCTTCACCGGGCGGCTGGGCGGAGGCTGTCAGACCCCGCTGGCGGCGCACGCCCGCCCGTCGGGGGCCAGCGGCGAGCTCCACCTGGTGGCCCTGATCGGGCGCCCGGACGGGACCGAGATCATCCGCGGCGAGCGGCGCGGGCCCCTCGGCGACGCCGCCCGGCTCGGGGCCGATCTGGCCGTGGAGCTGCTCGGGCGCGGCGGGGCGCGCATCCTGCGCGAGCTCGGCGTGGAAACCTAGCGCCGCCGCGCGGGGACGGTCCAGGAAACAGGCCGGCCCTCGCGCCGTGCGCGCCGTCTGGTCATCGCCGGCGGAACCTGCTCTAATGAAGGTTGGGGGTAGCGCGGCTCATTTGCTGGCCTGCGCGCACATTGCTATGACCGTGGGGAGAAGCCTCGGGCGCAGGGTCGCCGTGGCGGTGGTGGTGGCGGGGATGGCGGGGACCGGTTGCACCGGCGCGAACGAGCGCTGTGCGCGCGGCGTCAGCACCACCCAGCTCAACTCGGAGCATCGCCGGGACCGCCACACCATCCGCAATCTGGAGAACGAGATCGTGCTCCTGCGCGCGCAGCTGCACGATCGTCCGCCGCCCGGGCCGGGCGAGGTGGCCGCGGCGCCGGTGCCGCCGACCCCGCCGCCCGCGAGCGCGGCCGCCGGCGAGCCGCTGCCGGCTGGATTCGGCGACTCGCCGTACGGCGGCGAGGTCGAGGTGGTCTACGAGGGCGAGGCGGCGGTGGAGAACAAGAACCGCCCGCGCATCGTCCTGCACGAGACGCACCGGGACGACGAGGGGCTCACCCCGGACGGTGACGACGCGGCGGTGGCGCCGGAGGCCGCGCCGTACCGGCAGGTGGCCCCGCTGCCCGAGACCGGGTCCGAGCGGCTGTCCGTGGTGCCGGGACGCATCCCGACCGTGGACGAGCAGCTCCGCCGCGCGCGGGCCGCGACCGGCGCGGAGGGCGGTGTGGTCGCGTCGGTCAGGCCGGCGAGCGGGCTGGTGCCGCGCGCGACCGCCTCGAGCATGCGCGCGAGCGCCGCGCTGGCGTCGATCAAGCCGTCGGCCTCGCCGGCCGCGCCGTCGCCGGCCGGGTCGTCGCCGTTCGCCGCGGCGGCGGCCACCCACGCCGCCGAGGTCGCCGCCGGCAACCCGATGGCCGACTATCGCCACGCCCTCGCCGCGCTGCGGGCCGGCAAGTCGGACGAGGCGGTGGCCGGGTTGCGCTCCTTCCTGGAGCGGTTCCCGCGCCACTACCTGGCCGACAACGTCCAGTTCTTCCTGGCCGAGTCGTTCTACCGGCGCGCGCGCTACGTCGACGCGCTGGGCGAGTATCACCACCTGGTCGAGCGCTACTGGCGCGGCAACAAGCTGCCCGACGCCCTGCTCAAGATCGGCCTGTGCGAGCTGGCGCTCGGCCGCCACGAGGCCGGGGTCGCGTCGCTTCGCCGGCTGGTCTCGCGCTTTCCCCGCACCAGGCCGGCCCGCGGCGCCCGCGCCCGCCTGTCGGAGCGGGCACCGATCTCGGGTGTCGCCACCTCGGGTGTCAATCAATGACGAATGCATCCATCCTCCGCGTCGTCGCCGGCGGCATCGCGCTCGCCGCGGCGCTGGCCGCGCCGGCCGCCGCCCAGGTCCCCACGGTCGCCCCCGACGGCACTCTGTCCGATCCAGCGGCGCCACCACCCGCGCCGCCTCCGGCCCCGATCATCATCAACACGCCGGGGGCGCAGCCCGGCGCTGCGGGCGCTGCCCAGGGCGGTGACGCCACCGGCGCGGCCGCGCCGTCGGCCAGCGGCTACTACCACACCGACGAGTACGGCGGGCCGGCCGAGGACGAGGCGGGCGGGGTGCCGGCCGGCGCGGTGCCGGAGCTGCACGTGGTCCGCTCGGGCGACACGCTGTGGGACCTGTGCGCGGCCTACTTCAACAGCCCGTGGGAGTGGCCGCGAGTCTGGTCCTACAACCCGGAGATCACCAACCCGCACTGGATCTACCCGGGCGATCAGGTCCGCATGCGCCAGGCCGGGGCCGCGGCGGAAAAGCCCGGCCAGCCGGTCGCGCGCGGCAGGGCGCGCAGCACCGCGCCGCTCGCCGACACGACGACGGGCCTGAGGCAGCTCGCGTTCATCGCCCACGACGACCTCGCGTTCGCGCTGAGCATCGACGGAGGCCCGGACGAGAAGCTCATGCTCGCCACCGGCGACGAGGTCTATCTCAGCTATCCGAAGAACAGGCCGCCCCGGGTCGGCAGGCGCTACGCCATCTACCTCGAGAAGCAGCGGATCCGCCACCCGACCCGCGACGAGGAGGTCGGCGCGTTCGTCCGCGTCGTCGGTGAGGTGGAGGTGATCAGCGCGGCGGCCGGCAAGCGCGCGCGCGGGGTGCTGGTCGACAGCGTGGACGTCATCGAGCGCGGGATGAAGGTGGGCCCGGTCGTCCGCCAGTACCACGACGTGCCGTTCGCCCCGGCCGAGGCCAACCTCGAGACGATCATCGTGGGGGAGATGCAGTCGGTGCAGCTGATCGGCTCGCTCCAGATCGTCTTCCTCGACCGCGGCGCCGCGGACCGCGTCCGGGTCGGCAATCACCTCCACGTGGTGCGCCGCGGCGATGGCTACCAGCCGGTCATGAGCCGGCCGAGCGGCATCGGCCAGAACGACGAGCGCTACCCGGCCCGCGCGGTCGGCGAGATCCTGGTGGTCGAGACCGGCAAGCACAGCGCGGTCGGGATCGTGCTCGGCTCCGACAAGGAGCTCGGGATCGGCGATCGCGCGCTGCTCAGCCGCGGTCGCTAGCAACGAAGCCACCTCAGATCGCAGCCCGAGCCCTGCTCGGAACGACGCCCCGGTCCATGCCGGCCCGGGTCGGCCTGGCGGGGCGCCTCGACGATCCGAACCCACCATCTTCCCTGTGTCGGCGACCTGGGGGGGCCGGGTGGCCGGATTCGCGGCCCTCTCTAACGCCTGAAAATCGTTCGGTCGTGAACCGAGTCGCTTGACGCGCCGGTCCCGGGTGGCTAATTGCTTGAACCCTCGTGACCGCCGCCACCCAGCTCCTGGCTCCCGACTACCCGGCCCGTCTTGCCGGGACTCCGGACCCGCCGCGGCAGCTGTTCGTGCGAGGGACGCTCCCGCCCCCCCGGCCCGAGCTGGTGGTCGCCATCGTCGGAGCCCGGGCCGCGCAGCGCACCTCCATGGATCGAGCCCGCCGCCTGGCCGCCGATCTGGCCGGTGAGGGCGCGGTCATCGTCTCGGGTGGCGCGATCGGCATCGACGCCGCCGCCCACCAGGGCGCCCTCGACGCCGGCGGCACCACCGTGGCGGTCCTGGCCGGCGGGCTCGACGACCCGTACCCCGCGCGCAACCGCCCGCTCTTCGATCAGATCGCGTCGCGCGGGGGAGCACTGGTCTCGGCCGAGCCTGCCGGCACCCCGCCGCTCCGCCGGCTGTTCGTCGGGCGCAACGCGGTCATCGCGGCGCTGTCCGACGCGGTGGTGGTGGTCGAGGCCGAGGCCGGCTCCGGCAGCCTGCACACCGCCCGCGCCGCGCTCCGCTACGGCCGGCTGGTCGCGGCGGCGCCCGGCTCGCCGGCATGCGAGGCGCTCCTGGCTCGCGGCGCGGCGCTGGTCGAGAGCGCGGCCGATCTCCACGCCGCCCGGGCCGGGCGTCCCCGGGCTCCCGGCGCCCAGCTACCCGCGCCGGGCAGTCGCGAGGCCCTGGCTCTCGACGCGCTCGACGGCGGCGCGCCCCGCACCGGAGCGGCCGTGGCCGCCATGAGCGGCCTGGCCGTGCGCGACGCGACGCGCGCCCTCGCCGGGCTCGAGCTCGAGGGGCTGGCGCTCCTCGTGCCGGGTCAGGCGTACCTGCGTTCCCCTCTCGCCGAGCGCCTGCGGGCAGGCCCGGCGCAACCGTAGAAAGGTATTCGCACGCGGATGGCCACCAGCAAGAAGATCAAGGCGCAGCGCCCGGCACCCGAGGCCGCGACGCAGGCCAAGACGCAGGTCAAGACCAAGGCCGCGGTCGCCAAGGCCGGCAAGGCCCGCCCGGTCAAGCCGGACAAGGCCGAGCAGCCGGAGCAGGCCGCGACGCCGGAGAAGACGGTCAAGGTGAAGAAGGGCGCCGCGGTGAAGCCGCCCGCGCCGAAGCGCCCGGCCGCCAAGCGCGCGTCGGCTCGCAAGGGTCGCACCGACGACGACGCGCCGGACGAGCTGGAGACCGCCGACGGGTCGGCCGAGCCGGAGCGCAAGCGCGGCAAGACCAGCAAGGCCAGCAGCAAGGGCAAGTCGCTCGTGATCGTCGAGTCACCGGCCAAGGCGCGGACGATCAAGAAGTACCTGGGCGCGGGCTACACGGTGAAGGCGTCGGTCGGGCACGTGAAGGACCTGCCCAAGTCGCGCCTCGGGGTCGACGTCGCCAACGGCTTCGAGCCGGAGTACGTCGTCCTGCGCGACAAGAAGAAGATCATCAGCGAGATCCGCGCCGCCGCCGAGGCGGTCGAGTTCGTCTACCTGGCGCCCGACCCGGATCGCGAGGGAGAGGCGATCGCGTGGCACATCGCCGAGGAGCTGCGCGACATCAACCCGAACATCCAGCGGGTCCTGTTCAACGAGATCACCCGCAAGGGGATCACCGAGGCGCTCAAGCACCCGACCCAGGTCGACACCCACAAGACCGACGCGCAGCAGGCTCGCCGCATCCTCGACCGCCTGGTCGGCTACGAGATCAGCCCGATCTTGTGGAAGAAGGTCCGCCGCGGGCTGTCGGCCGGCCGCGTCCAGTCGGTCGCCGTCCGCATGATCTGCGACCGCGAGGTCGAGATCGGCATCTTCAAGCCGGAGGAGTACTGGACGGTCGACGCCGACTGCCAGGCCGGTGAGCCGCCGCCGTTCACCGCGCGCATCTGGCGGTGGGACGGGATCAAGGCCGAGCCGAAGACCCAGGTCGAGGCCGACGAGATCGCGGTCGAGCTCCGCGCCGGATCGGCCCAGGTCGCCCAGGTCGAGCGCAAGGAGCGCCGCCGCCGGCCGCAGCCGCCGTTCATCACCTCCAAGTTGCAGCAGGAGGCGGCCCGCAAGCTGCGCTTCTCGGCCAAGCGGACCATGGCGCTGGCCCAGCGGCTGTACGAGGGCCTCGAGCTGGGCGAAGAGGGCCCGGTCGGCCTCATCACCTACATGCGTACCGATTCGACCCGCGTGTCCGACGACGCGCTGATCGAGGTCCGCCAGTTCATCGCCAACCGCTACGGCGCCGAGTTCATGCCGGAGGAGGCGATCGTCTACAAGACCTCGAAGAGCGCGCAGGACGCGCACGAGGCGATCCGGCCCACCTCGATGGAGCTCACCCCGGACCGGGTGGCGTCGCTGCTCGAGACCGCCGGGCACCCGGAGGCGGTCGAGCTGGTCAAGCTGTACACGCTGGTGTGGAACCGCTTCGTCGCCTGCCAGATGGCGCCGGCGGTGTACGACCAGACCACCGTGGATCTCAGCCGCGGCCGGGCCACGCTGCGCGCGACCGGCCAGGTGATGAAGTTCGCCGGCTACACCGCGGTCTACACCGAGCAGGAGAGCGACGACGAGGCGGCCGAGAAGGCAGCCGACAGCGATCGCCTGCTGCCGCCCCTGGCCGAGGGAGACACCGTCACCCTGGTCGAGGTGCGGCCCGAGCAGCACTTCACCCAGCCGCCGCCGCGCTTCACCGAGGCGTCGCTGGTCAAGGAGCTGGAGGAGAAGGGGATCGGGCGGCCGTCGACCTACGCGGCCATCCTGTCCACCATCGTCGACCGCGGCTACGTCGAGCGGCGCGAGCGCCGGTTCTTCCCGACCGAGCTCGGCACGCTGGTCAACCAGCTCCTGGTCGAGTCGTTCCCCGAGATCATCGACACCGAGTTCACCGCGCTCATGGAGCAGGACCTCGACAAGGTGGAGGAGGGGCAGCGCGACTGGCGCGATCTGCTGGGCGTGTTCTACAAGCCGTTCGCCCTCGACCTGGCCAAGGCCCAGGAGCAGATGCGCGACGTGAAGCGCGAGGAGATCCCGACCGAGTACGTGTGCGAGAAGTGCGGCAAGCCGATGGTCATCAAGTGGGGACGGAACGGCTCGTTCCTGGCCTGCCAGGGCTACCCGGAGTGCCGCAACACCAAGGAGATCGATCGCAAGCCGGACGGCACGGTCGAGATCCGGCCCGAGGAGACCACCGACGAGGTGTGCGAGAAGTGCGCCGCCCCGATGGTGGTGAAGCGCGGCCGGTTCGGCTCGTTCCTGGCCTGCTCGCGCTATCCCGACTGCAAGACCACCAAGCCGATCTCGCTCGGGGTCGCCTGCCCGCGCGAGGGCTGCGGCGGGTTCCTGACCGAGAAGCGGTCGCGGCGCGGCAAGACGTTCTTCGGCTGCTCGAACTACTCCAAGACCGCGTGTGACTTCGTGACCTGGGACCGGCCGATCGCCGAGCCGTGCCCGGAGTGCGGCGCGAAGTTCATGGTCAAGAAGGAGAACCGCAGCGGGGTGCAGGTGCGCTGCCTGACCTGCACGTTCAAGAAGAGCGAGGGCGCGGAGGCCGCGTAGAGCGCGGCGGATCGCCATGGCCTACCGCGAACCGGAGGTGACCGTCATCGGCGGGGGCCCGGCCGGGTGCGAGGCGGCCTGGCAGCTGGCCGAGGCCGGCGTGCGGGTGGCGCTGGTCGACATGAAGCCGGCGGCGCTGTCGCCGGCCCACCAGACGCCGCTACTCTGCGAGCTGGTCTGCTCCAACTCGCTGCGCTCCGACGAGCCGACCGCGCCGGCCGGGCTGCTGAAGCGCGAGCTGCGCCGGGCCGGCTCGCTGGTCATCGCGTCGGCCGATCGCCACAAGGTCCCGGCCGGGGCCGCGCTGGCGGTCGAGCGGTTCGGCTTCGCCCGCGAGGTGACCACCCGGCTCGCGCTTCACCCGAACGTGTCGATCGAGCGGCGGGTGGTCGAGCGGCTGCCGGACGGGCCGACCGTGCTCGCCACCGGCCCGCTGACCGGCGGCGCGCTGGCCGACGAGCTGCGCCGGCTGTGCGGCGGCGAGCGGTTCTACTTCTACGACGCGATCGCGCCGATCGTGGCCGCCGAGTCGGTCGATCCGGCCGCGTCGTTCCGCGCGTCGCGCTGGGACAAGAACCAGGCGCCCGGCTGCGCGGAGGACGCGTGCGGTGACGGCGGCGGCGACGTCGGAGTCGGCGACTACCTCAACTGTCCGCTCGATCAAGCGACCTACCAGCGCTTCGTGGCCGAGGTGCAGGCGGCGCGCCGGGTGGCGCCGCGCGACTTCGAGGAGGCGCGCTACTTCGAGGGCTGCCTGCCGATCGAGGTGATGGCGGACCGGGGCGAGGATGTGCTGCGCTACGGGCCGATGCGCCCGGTCGGGCTGGTCGACCCGCGCACCGGGCGGCGCCCCTACGCGGTGGTGCAGCTCCGCCCGGAGAACCGCTACCTGACCGCGTACAACCTGGTCGGCTTCCAGACCCGCATGGCCTACCCGGAGCAGCAGCGGATCTTCTCGCTGATCCCGGCCCTCCGCGAGGCCGAGTTCCTCCGCTTCGGCTCGATCCACCGCAACACCTACCTCGACTCGCCGCGCCTGCTCGGGCCGGAGCTGGAGCTGCGCTCGCGGCCGGACGTGCGGGTGGCTGGCCTGTTGACCGGGGTGGAGGGCTACATCGAGTCGTGCGCGATGGGGATGGTGGCGGCCTGGTTCGCGGCGGCCGCGCTGCGCGGCGAGACGATCAGCCCGCCGCCGCTCACGACCGCGCTGGGCGCGCTCCATCATCACGTGGCGCGGCGGCGCGGGCAGGGCGAGAAGTTCGGGCCGACCAACATCAACTTCGGCCTCCTGCCGCCGCTCGACGGCAAGGTGAAGAAGCGCGAGCGCGGGGCGCTCCACGCCGAGCGGGCCGGTCGCGATCTCGACGCGTGGCTGGCGGCGACGGGTCGCGCGGCGGGTCGCGCGGCGGCGAGCTGATCCGCGGCGAGCTTTATCCGCGGGGTCAAGAAAAGCTCAGAACAGGTCTCCCTCGCCCTTCGGGCTCGGTCGCCTGGCCGGACCCATGTCGCCTTGCTAGGCTCGCTGAGCATGGCCGCTGTAAAGGAGAGTCGATGGACGGCCGCGGTGGGCGAGCTCTCGCACCACCTGGCGGTGGAGCGGGCCTGTTCGCCTCGCACGGTCGATGCCTACCAGCGCGACCTCGAGGAGTTCCGCCGCCAGCACCTCGGCGCCCACGGCGCCGACCCGGACCCGGCCAGGGTGAGCGTGGCCGACGTGCGCGGGTTCGTCGCCTCGCTCTACCAGGTCAACGACGCCAGCTCGATCGCGCGCAAGCTGTCGGCCCTCCGCACGCTGTTCCGCTTCCTGACCGCGCGCGGCGTGGTCAGCGCCAACCCGGCCCGCCAGGTCTCCAGCCCGAAGCGCAAGAAGGCGCTGCCGCGCGCGCTCGATGTCGACGCGGCCAGCGCGCTGGTCGAGGCGCCGACCGCGCCGCCGGAGCAGGGCGGGGCGGGGACCGCGCCGGCCGGCCTGCGCGACCGCGCCCTCATGGAGGTCCTCTACGCCTCGGGGCTGCGGGTGTCGGAGTGCTGCGCGCTCGACCTGGACGACATCGACCGCGACCGCTATGCCGGCGACGGCTGTCTGGTCCAGGTCCGCCGCGGCAAGGGCGGCAAGGACCGCCTGGTCCCGCTCGGTTCGGCCGCGGTCGCCGCGCTCGACGCCTACCTGGCCGACGCGCGGCCGACGCTCCGCCACCCCAAGAGCCGCGCCCAGGACGGGCGCGCCCTGTTCCTCAGCGCCCGCGGCGGCCGGCTGACCGCGCGCTCGGTCCAGCGCCTGGTGTCGCGCTGGGCGCTGGCGGCCGGGACCGAGGCGACCCCGCACGCGCTCCGCCACTCGTTCGCCACCCATCTCCTCGACGGCGGCGTCGACCTGCGCTCGATCCAGGAGCTGCTCGGCCACGCCAGCCTGTCGTCGACGCAGATCTACACCAAGGTGTCGCTCGACCACCTGATGAAGGTGTATGACGCCGCGCATCCGCACGCGCGCGCGCCGGCGGGCACGGGCAAAGGAGAGCGGTCGTGACGCACCAGAGACCAGAGATCCACTCGACAACCATCCTCTCGGTCCGCAAGGACGGCAAGGTGGTCATCGCCGGCGACGGCCAGGTCACCCTCGGCAACACCATCGTCAAGGGCAGCGCCCGCAAGGTCCGCCGCATGGCCGACGGCGCGGTCATCGGTGGGTTCGCCGGCTCCGCCGCCGACGGCATCTCGCTGTTCGAGCGGCTGGAGGGCAAGCTGCGCGAGCAGGGCGGCAACCTGCGCCGCGCCGCGGTCGAGCTGGCCAAGGACTGGCGGACCGACCGGGTGCTGCGCCGGCTCGAGGCGATGATCCTGGTGGCCGACAGCCGCGACACCTTCCTCCTGTCCGGCACCGGCGACGTCATCGAGCCGGACCTCGGGGTGGCCGCGATCGGCTCGGGCGGCGCGTTCGCGCTGGCGGCGGCGCGCGCGCTCCTGGCTCACTCGTCGCTCGACGCGCGTCAGGTGGCCGAGGCGGCGATGAGCATCGCGGCCGACATCTGCCTCTACACCAACCACCAGGTGGTCGTCGAGGAGCTGGGCTCGTGAACGCGCGCGACGCCGCGCTCCTCACCCCGGCCGCGATCGTGGCCGAGCTCGACCGCTACATCGTCGGGCAGAAGAAGGCGAAGCGGGCGGTCGCGGTCGCGCTGCGCAACCGCTGGCGCCGACAGCAGGTCGAGGGCCACCTGCGCGAGGAGATCGCGCCGAAGAACATCATCATGATCGGCCCGACCGGGGTCGGGAAGACCGAGATCGCGCGCCGGCTGGCCAAGCTGGCCGGCGCTCCGTTCCTCAAGGTGGAGGCGTCCAAGTTCACCGAGGTCGGCTACGTCGGTCGCGACGTGGACTCGATCGTGCGCGACCTCATGGAGGTGTCGGTCAAGCTGGTCAAGGACGAGGAGTCGCACAAGGTCCGCGGCCGCGCCCGCGAGGCGGCCGAGGAGCGCCTGCTCGACCTGCTGCTGCCGCCGCCGCAGCGGGCCCGCTCGTTCTCCGACCGGCCGGCGGTGCCGGGCGCGCCGGCGTTGCCCCGCCCGCCCGAGGAGGTGAGCGACGGCGGCACCCGCGAGAAGCTGCGCGCGCTCCTGCGCGACGGCAAGCTCGCCGACCGCGAGGTCGAGGTCGAGATGACCGAGGACCAGAGCCCGTTCCTCCAGATCTTCGGCGGCGCCGGAGTCGAGGAGATGGGCCTGTCCGGCATCAAGGACATGCTCGGCAACATGGGCAAGAAGACCCGCCGCCGCAAGCTCAAGATCCCGCAGGCGCTCGACGTCCTGACCGGCCAGGAGGCCGAGCGGCTCATCGACGTCGACTTCGTCAACCGCGAGTCGGTCTCGCGCGCGGAGAACGCCGGCATCGTCTTCCTCGACGAGATCGACAAGATCGCGTCGGGCAGCGGCGACCACCGCCACGGGCCTGACGTGTCGCGCGAGGGGGTGCAGCGCGACCTCCTGCCGATCGTGGAGGGCTCGACGGTCACCACCAAGTACGGCCCGGTCCGCACCGACCATGTCCTCTTCATCGCGGCCGGCGCGTTCCACATCGCCAAGCCGTCCGACCTCATTCCCGAGATGCAGGGCCGCTTCCCGATCCGGGTCGAGCTCGACCCGCTGACCGACGAGGACTTCGTCCGCATCCTGACCGAGCCGCGCAACGCGCTGACCAAGCAGTACGAGGCGCTGCTCGCCACCGAGGGGATCGAGATCACCTTCGAGGAGGAGGCGATCCGCGAGATCGCGACCATCGCTGCCCAGGTCAACGGACGCACCCACAACATCGGCGCGCGCCGGCTCCACACCGTCCTCGAGCGCCTGCTCGATGAGCTCTCGTTCTCGGCCCCCGACATCGGGCCGCAGAAGGTGCCGATCACCCGCGACTACGTGCGCCAGCGCCTGTCCGACCTGGCCGCCGACGAGGAGCTGTCGAACTACATTCTTTGACACCGGAGGTGTCAAAGGATGCCGCTGAGCGGGCCGGACCCGCCGCGCTCAGGTCTACGGCAGCCGATTTGTCTCCTGAACTGTGCGGCGACCGGTCGGTGCTCGCTGCCCCGGCCCCGCGAGCATTCGTAGCGCTAGGGACGAGGACGACCACCTCCGGATCGGGTGACAGAGACGTCCCCGGACCGTCGGCGACTTTTCCGGGTGGTCGTGGCGGCCCAGAAGCAGCTCGTCGTCTTCCCCGCCAAGAAGCCGTCGCCTACAGTTGTCTCGGCCATGAGCTCTGGCAAGACGAGATCGAGACGGAAGCTCGAAGGCGCCTGCGTCATGCCGGTCCCAGTGCACTCGGATCAGTTGCCGCGGCTGATGGTCGCGGCTCAACCCGAGCACGAGATCATCGAGATCCGCGACTACTTCGAGCGGCAGGGCCGAGAACCGGTGGTCCACCTCGAGAAGGTCGCGTCGGAGCGCATCTTCGGCAACCGACACGACGTGTGGGACATCCACACCGCCACCGGCCGGTGGTGGGTCGTGACGAAGCCGACCAACCTCTACTCGCAGAAGGACTTCCCGAGCCTCGACTACATTCTGTCGTTCCATGTCGGGCTGTGTGCCCGGTTGATGGCGAGGAGCGCGAGCAAGGCCAGTGTGTCCGATGAGGAGCAGGACCGGCTGGCCTCTCCGCTACGACGGTGGGAGCAGGCGGCCGAGGCTTTGAACTCCGCCGAGGAGGCGGAGGACTTCCAAGCCGTTGGCATGCGTTGCCGCGAGTGTCTCATCGAGCTCGTCCGAGGAGTCGCGAGACCCGAAATGGTTGCTACAGGAGTCGAGGCGCCCAAGAAGGCTGACTTCGTGCAATGGGCTGAGGTGATCGCCAATGCGGTGACGGCAGGAGCAAGCGCGGCCGAGCTCCGGGGCTACCTGAAGGCCGTCTCGAAGTCCACCTGGCAGCTCGTGAACTGGTTGACTCACGCCAAGAGCGCCACGCGACTGGATGCCCAGATCGCTCTCGACGCCACGGAGAACGTTCTGGCTGCGCTCGGTCTCCTGGTAGTCCGGCACGAGCGGGGAGCGCCGGACCGTTGCCCAGCTTGCGGGTCCTATCAGATCGGCACGCTCTATCGACCCGAGGTTGGCGCCGAAT
>Ga0193753_10001556_pt1 | contig 19440 bp, 18 predicted proteins | sample H1c2metaG_FD_144925 | JGI IMG/M metagenome (GOLD analysis project Ga0193753, IMG submission 144925) | Soil microbial communities from a riparian zone of the East river system, Colorado, United States - H1c2 | ecosystem: Environmental > Terrestrial > Soil > Riparian zone | place: USA: East...
GAGAAACCCTGCAGCCGATAGCTGCAATCCGCCCGCGATCCGAAGACGGTCTGCAACCTGATGGAGGTAGTCATGGTCCGGCTGCGAGTTTTGGAGCCGCCAACAGTTGATCTGTTCGAGCTGTTGACGGAGTTGCAGACCGCGGGCATGCGCTGGTCGGCGGAGGGAGGTTTCGGTCTCCACCGCCGGGGTGGCGCGGGGCCGTCGGATCACAAAGCCGTGAAGCTCGGGGGCAAGGTCGTGATGGTGCCGATTCACACGGCACCGGCGACGACTTCGCGATTCGAAGTGCGCGGTGCACTCGGCGAGACGCCGGCGTTGTTTCGCGACGGTCAGGCCCTCTTGCCGATCGAGGTTGCGCCGGTGCCGCGGTTTTACGAGCGCAGCACCGCCGAGGGGATTCCGTACTGGAAGATCGCGGCATTGCATTCGACCGACGTGCTCGCGAGCACACTCCTGCAAAAGTGTGTGCGGTACGGCAATCGCGCGAAGAGCTGTCAGTTTTGTGCGATCGGTCAGTCGCTCGCGAGTGGTGCGACGATTCTGGAGAAGACGCCCGAGCAGCTCGCGGAAGTCGCGCGCGTCGCGGTGGAGCTAGACGGCGTGAAACACGCGGTGCTGACGACCGGTACGCCGCCGACGTCGGATCGCGGCGCAGAGAAGCTCGCGCTCGCGACGGCGGCAATTCGTGATGCGGTGAACCTTCCGGTCCAAGCGCAGTGCGAGCCGCCGGCGGACTTCGGTTGGTTTCGACGTTTACACGATGCAGGTGTCGCGACGCTCGGGATGCACCTCGAAGCGGTCAGCGAGCCCGTGCGCAAGCGCATCATGCCGGGTAAGGCCGAGATTCCGGTGTCGGTCTACCTCGAAGCGTTCGAAGCTGCAGTCGCGGTGTTCGGTCGCGGCCAAGTCACGACCTACATCCTCGCCGGGCTCGGCGACACCGAAGACGCGATCGCGTCGCTCTGCGAGCAGGTCGCGGAGCTCGGTGTGTATCCGTTTGTCGTGCCGTTCGTGCCGATCGCAGGCACGCCACTCGAGAGCCACTCGCCGCCATCAGCGGCAATGATGGCGAGCCTGTTGCCGAGAGTCGCCCAGAGTCTGTCGCGCCATGGGCTCGCTAGCTCCGACATCGCCGCTGGCTGTGGGCGTTGCGGAGCTTGCTCGACGCTTCGCAGTGCGGAGGTGGCCCGTGCTTGAAATCACGCGTCCGTTTGGAGCGCCGGTGCGCGCATACGTGAGCCCGTTGATCGCGCACGGCGTCGCGCGCGAGGCCTGGGAGATCGACGCGTACTGGCAACTGCGGCGCGAGATCTTTTGCGCTGAGCTCAACATCTTCGCCGGGCCGGCGAACGAACGCGATCCGCACGATCTGCGCGCAGTGCCGATCGTCGCGGTCTCGCACTCGGCGGGAAACCCGGAAGCGGTCGTCGGTGTCGTGCGCATCTATCCGGCTGATGCCGGCATTTGGTACGGCGGGCGACTCGGCGTCGTGCGCGAATACCGGGCGCGACCGCAAGTGGGCTCCGGGCTGATCGCCTGCGCGGTCAGAACTGCTGCAGCGCAGGGCTGCGAGCGGTTTCTCGCCCACGTGCTCGCCGAAAACGCGACGTATTTCGGCCGGCAGCACTTTCGCGTGCTGAACGAGCTCGAGCTCTGGGGTAGGCCGCACGTGCTGATGCAGGCGGATCTCGCAGCTTTCGGCGCTCGCACTGTTCGGACTCGATCCGGGCCGCGTCTCCAGACGCAAGGGCAAGCCGCGTGAAGCTAGCGCCGCATACGTTTCGGCCGCTGATGGCTGCGTTGCGCGAAGCGCGGGGCCTCGCTGGTAAGCGCGAGATTCAACCGGCGGCGCGCGCGTTTGGTCGCAACCCGGCGGGGATTTTGAACGGAGACGACGCGGCGGCCCTGCCCGATGTCGACGGTGGGTACACCCTGCTCGCGGCCGAAGGCATGCAGCCGAGCTTCGTCGATGCCGAGCCGTGGTTTGCCGGGCTGTGCGCCGTGCTCACGAACGTGAGCGACATTGCAGCCATGGGCGGCAGGTCGCGCGCGATCGTGGATGTGCTGCTCGCGAGCGACTCGGCCACACATACCGAGCGTGTGCTCGAAGGATTGCAGGCCGGGGCGGAGCTGTTCGGTGTACCGATCGTCGGCGGCCACACCGGCCGGAGTGCCGGCGGAGCGTGTTTGAGTGCGGCCGTGCTCGGCAAAGCGCAGCGGCTCATCACGAGCTTCGATGCGCGTCCGGGCCAGCAGATCGTCGCTTGCATCGATCTCGGTGGAAAGTATCGCGGCGACCGGCCGCACTTCGACGGGCTCACCGGTGGTGATGCGAAGCTCGCCCGCGCGCGGCTCGAAGTGTTGCCGCAGCTGGCGGAGGCGGGCCTCACCGCCGCCGGCAAAGACATCAGCATGGCCGGGCTCGTCGGGACCTTGCTGATGCTCCTCGAGACTTCGGGCTGTGGTGCTCGCCTCGACCTTGCGGCGGTGCCTGCGCCGGCCTGTGCTGAAGCCGAGCCAAAGCGTTGGCTCGAGTGCTTTCCGAGCTTCGGCTACTTGTTGGCGGTCGAGCCGCACGATCTGGCCGAAGTCACTGCGCGCTTTGCAGCCGTGGGCGTCAGCGCGGCCGCGATCGCGACCGTCGACGATTCGCGCGCGCTCGAGGTTGCGTACGAGGGCGCGGCTGTTTGTTATTGGGACCTATCGAGCGAGTCGCTGATGGGTTTCGGAGTTCTGGAGACTGCCCATGCCTGAAGTTCACTTTCGAGTTCAATGGCCGGATGCGAAAACGGCCGAGTACTACTCGCCGTCGACTGCAGTGCACGCACACTTCAAGACTGGTGAGTCGTATCCAGTGCCGGAGTTTCTCGAGCGCAGCCGCAAGGCGATGCAGCAAGCCTCGGAGCGGGTGCGGTCGAAGTACGGCTACTACTGCTCGTCTGCAATGGACACGCTCTCGCAGATCGAGGCGACTGCTGGAGCATTTGAGAGCCAACCGGACGCCCGCGTGAAGATCCTCGCTTGCGGTTAGTCAGGGCGGCGTCTGCTGCAAATCAGGCGGCGCGACGGGCGGCGGAGGCGGCTCCGGTGGCTTCTTCGCATACACGGTGAAGTCTCCACGAAGGTTCCGCACGATCGTGAACTGCTCGCGGAGCATGGTCTTCAGCGGGTTCACGATGTGCGTGCCCCTCTGCACGATCACCGCATCGGCTTTGATGACTTGCTCGTGCCAACGCCTTTTGTCCTCTGCGAGCGGCTCCTCCGGCGCAGCGTAGCGGCGTTCCCACTCCGGTAAGAACCGAATCGTATTGAGCGCGGTGATCGGATAGAGACCATCGGCATAGCCCCGTTGTCCGATACTGATGACGCGGAAGGGTGCAGCTTCTGGCGGCGGCACATCCGGCATCCGCGTGATCCGCAGCGCACCGATGTCCTGCACGGGCACGGCGTACTTCGTGACGAACGTGTCCCACAAAACCTCTTCTTGCGAGGTGGGTGCTGCGGTGCCGTCCGGCAAGTCGATCAGGTGCGTGATCCCGAACGTTCGGAAGTACTTGTACAGCTCGAGCGGCGTCTGAAGATGGTTGTAGTGGATCAGACCTTGAAAGCCCGTCATGTCGAGCAGCACTTCCCGCTTGATTCCGAGGCTCGTGAGCTCGGAGTGCAGGAGCACGCGCGCATCCGGCGGTAGCGCCTTTGACGCGTTCAAGTGCCAAGCGCGATAGTCGGAGAAACGCTTGTGGGCGTTGCCTTCGTATCCCGACTTGATCAGGTCCATCGCCTGATTCAGGCGCTCTTGCTGGCTGAAGAAGAGCGCGTCGCCGCCCCAGAAGAGCTGGAACCCGACGAGAGGCAGAATGCCGATTCGCGCCCAAACGCCCATGCGCCAGCACGCGACGACGATCGCGCCCGTCACGCACACGAGCACGGGAAAGAACGCCTGCAAGTTGCGATCGACGTTGTAGATCATGCCCCACACGAGCACCGAGCCCGCCGCGATCGCGCCGAACAACCACAAGCGCGGGTTGCGAATGAACGCGATGCACGGGAAGAGCAGGGTGAAGAGCGATCCGAAGATCGGCATCTCTTTCGTGAACGAGTAGTGCGGAATGAACGAGAACGTCACGAACAGCTCGGCGGCGTGATAGAGCTTTTCGACGAACGTGCCTTGCGGTTGGTAGAGCGGATCGGCGAGCGCGCGCGTCACCAAGTACGCCGCGTTCGGGACGGTCGGCGTGCTGCGCAGGAACACGTCCTGCAGAAACGGATAGAACGGGTTGTTATAGAACACGAGCGCGCGGATCGCGTGCGGTGCAAACGTGCCGAGTCCGACCACGATCACGATCGCCGGCGCCCACCACAAATCGCGCAGCGAGCTCGGAGGCGGCTCGGTGTGTCTACGTCGCGCGCGAATCTGCCGCGCCATCTGCAACAGCCAGTTGAACGCGAGGACTAGGCTGACCGGCAAGACTAAAAACAGCGCTTGCAGCTTCGTCAGCACGGCGCCCGCGCTGACGAGCGCGAGTAACGCGGCCCAACCGGGTTGGAAGCGCTCACACGTTCGCAAGGTCGCGAGTGCGATCGGAATCGCGAAGAACCCGCATACGTGATCCGACGCGCCGCCGAGGTTGTGGTCGTAGACGAAGATCACCGGGAACAAAAAGAAGCTGACCCAACCACGCCGCAACGACGGGTCGTTCAGGATCGCGCGCAGCGCTGCAGCCACGCCCGCGAGCGTCCACAGCCAGAGCGAGAATTCGCTGTGCAGCACGAACATCCAGCGCAGTGCTTCCTTCGTCTCGGGAAGCAGGTAGCCCCACGTGTAGATCAAGCTCGCGAGATGCGGGACGTTGCGGTTGTAGTCGGCGAGGAACGGGATGATGCGTCCGGCGCGCGCGTATTCTTGCGCGATCACGACGTGCGACCAGGTCGCGTCGTAGTTGAGCGCATCGGGGCTCAGCACGCCGAGGTACACGATCCCGGCGCACACGACTCCCGCGACGCCGATCAAGCGTGCGAGCAGGCGTGGCTCTTCCGGGGCGTGCCACTCGGCCCAGAGTTGTTTTGCAACGGGCCAAAGATCGCGCGCACCGATCGCCGTCATCAGGAGAGTGAGTGAGATCGCAAAGAACGTCGTGTACCAGCCGAGCGCGCCCCCCGCGTACATTCCGAGCGCGAACATCACGACGCCGCTCGCCATCGAGAGCACGGCCGACTCGAGCGCGGGCACGTCGCGCAGCTTGAGTACACGCGTCAGTAAGAACTGACCGAAACTCAGACAGCCGAGGTTCCAGAGAAGGGTCCAGAACCAGAGTGCCGCGAGTCTCCAGACTAACCAGAGTCGGATCGCATAAATATCGTCGACGAATCGCGCGAACGCGTAGACCCCCAGGAGGCTGACGACCGTCACCCCCAGTGCTGCAAGTCGCGGTCGCCCGCCCAAGGCTTTCCACCGCTCTTGGAGTTCCCCGAACACCGGCACGCGTCTAACCCGTTGTTCCGTAATGCGCAATTCTCGGCTTGTCTCCTAGAGCGGCATACATCAAGCTGGCCGACAGAGTTAATTTCAGGTGACTGCGAAACGTGTGCAATCGACGTCGATCCCCGCCGTAAGCCGTGGGCTGAGGACCGAGGGACTCTCCTCGGATGGGGATGAGGTGGTGCCACTCGCGGGCCCGCCGCGAGTACGAGTTGCCGATCGCGTTTTCGAGGCGCTCCTCGGCGCCATTTTGCGGGGTGAGCTCGAGCCGGGTGAACCGGTGCCGACTCAGCGCGCGTTGTCGCGCGAGTTCGGTGTCTCACCGCTCGTCGTGCGGCAAGCGATTCATCGGCTCGAGGAGCTCGAGCTCGTGCGTGTGCGGCAGGGCAGTCCGACGATCGTGCTCGATCCGAATCAAGCGGCCGATGTGCGTTTGATCCAGTTGCAGCTGGAAGCGGCGACACCGGGCGATGCACTCGCGCTCGCGGGTCTCGAAAATCGCGCATTGTCGGCGTTGCCGCTGCTCGTGCTCGCGTCACGTCGCATCACGGACGAAGAGCTGCTCGAGTTGGATGATCTCGTCGCGGGCCTCGGCGATAACCCCTCTGCGCGCCAGCTCGAAGAATTCGAGACGTTGTATTGGACGGCGGTCGCCAACGCGACTCGCAATCCCTTGATGCAGCATCAGGTTCGGTGGTGGTTTCACACGTTGCCCGGGCTGCGGAAGTCCACGACCGGGCAGGTCGAGTGGGTGCCAGCACCGCTGTATCGCAAGTTGAACGACTCGATGCGCGCGCGGGCCGCCATCTTGGAGTCGTGGCTCGCGCTGCTCAGGCAGCTGTTCGAGTGGACCGAAGCGCAGCCTGGGCACGCGTTGAATCAAGTGGCCGGCCCCGATCGCGCGCGTGTCCGTTTTCCGCGCGCACGGTTCGCGCGGGCACGCGATCGCGCGCCAGTGTCCGAGCGCTGAACGCCTCGTACGCCGTGCGTTTTCGTGCGGCGTAAAGTTGATACCGATTTGCTTGACGCCCTACCTTTGGCGCGTACTGCAGCCGCGTGGACCACTCGCACTGCCAACAACACACCAAGGCATGTGGGCTCGCGGATCACTCGCACGCCGCAAATCGCATGGTCTTTGTTGAACGCAAAGCGGCCTCTGGATCACACTGTTCGTTCGGGGATCCGCAACGAGTTTGGTATCGTCCGCGCCCCTGAACGCATTGGTGTGTTGTTGTTTTCCTGCGAAGTACGAGCTGTAACTTGCAAGTGAAGCTTGCAACGGCAGTAACCCTTGTCCTCGTGACCGTCACGAGCCTCGCGAGCGCGCAGCAGCGGTCAGCGGCGGCCACCACACAGGGCTCTAGCGGCGCGTCTGTCCGCGTCGAAGAGTCCGCGTCCGCTGCAACAAACGCGGCGTCTGCAAAAGCAAAGCCGAAGTGGAAGCCGAGAGCGGCACCCACCGAGCCGGTTGCGGCTGAAGCCGAGAGCGGCGGCGACGAAGTCGACTTGAATGTGATGGCCGTCCCCGGGCCTGTGGCACCGAAAGAGCCAAAGCGGCGCACGAAATCAAAACAGGCTGCGGCAAAGCGGGTGCCCCGCGAACGCCAGCCCACGGCCGAGTACGTGAAGATGCGGGACTCGTGGCACGCGCCGGTCGAGCAATACCTCACCCCGACCCTGAAGGTCACCGGCCGCCCGCCGCTCGTGCTTTCGCGGGTCCTCGGTGGCGACGCACCGGTCACCTTGGTTCCGCAGCGCGACGACGGCGGCTTCAGCGACGAAGACCTCGAGCGTGCATCGACTGCGTTCTGTCCAAAGGAGGCGAAGAAGATTCACGCGATCTCGCCGCGCCTGTTGGACCTCGTGTACCGCGCGATGCTGCACTTCAAAGCGCCGCTCGTGCACGTCGTGAGTGGTTACCGACCGGACCGCGCAGGAAGTCGCCACACGCAAGGTCGCGCGATCGACTTCGTGTTGCCTGGCGTCACGAACGAACAACTCGCGGACTACGCTCGCACGTACGGCTTCGTCGGCGTCGGCATCTATCCGAAGAGCGGGTTCGTACATCTCGACGTGCGCGACACGAGTTACTTCTGGGTCGACAACTCGTTGCCGGACGAGCGCAGTCGCGGCATTCCCGTCCTGCCCAACTTGGCCGTGCAGGCCGATCGCGCTGCAGCTGCGCGCGGCGATGCACCCGACACCTGGGTGCCCGACAACGATCGCGAAGATCGCGCTGCAGCAAAGTCGTACGCACGACGTGCGAAGGTGAGGCGCGACCGCGCACTTCGCCAGCAATCGGCGGCTGCTGCGCCTGCGAACGCGAGCAGTGATTCTCAGCCGGCGAAGTCCGCAGCAGCAAAGCCGAAGACGCCGGCGTTCAATGCTGCGGGCATGCTCGATTGAGCTGCAAGAAACTCTGAAGAAACCGCTGTGTACTGATGTCGACACGCCGTGTTTGCGAACTGTCGCAGTCGAGCGTGTGGGTAAGATCACGCTCGAGTTGGGGGCTTGTGCGAGGCTAGTTGGCGAGCGATCTTGAGGGATTACTACCAGCGCGGGAGCCGTCGACATGAAGACATTTGGTGTGATCGGGGCCGGTCAGATGGGCGCGGGAATCGCGCAGGTCGCAGCAACGTCGGGCTTGTCCGTTCTGTTGATCGACGCGCAGCGCGACTTTGCAGACAAGGGCAAAGCCGGCATCGCAGCGCACCTCGGGAAGCAGGTCGAGAAGGGCAAGCTCGCGCGTGCTGAAGCGGATGCGATCGTGGAACGCATCACTGCGTCGAGTGAGCTCGGTGCGCTCTCACAAGCTGACTTCGTCGTCGAAGCGGTGTCGGAGAACCAAGCGGTGAAGGAGAAGATCTTCAGCGAGCTCGACAAGATCGTGCCTCCGGCGGCGGTGCTCGCGTCGAACACGTCTTCGATCTCGATCACCGCGCTAGCCGCGAAGACGAAGCGCCCGACGCAAGTCATCGGCATGCACTTCATGAACCCAGTTCCGGCGATGAAGCTCGTCGAGATCATTCGCGGCTTGCAGACGAGTGACGCCGCGTACGACACGACGAAGTTACTGGCCGAACGGCTCGGGAAGGCGACCGTGCTCGCGAAGGAAGCGCCGGGCTTCATCGTGAATCGCATTCTGATTCCGATGCTGAACGAGGCGGTCTTCGTGCTCGAAAACGGCCTCGCGTCGGCCGAAGACATCGACTCTGCGATGAAGCTCGGAACCAATCAGCCGATGGGACCGTTGCAACTTGCAGATCTCATCGGGTTGGACACGGTCCTGGCCATCCTCGAGTGCCTGCACAAGGAGCTCGGCGATCCGAAGTATCGCCCTGCGCCGCTGCTCCGGCGTTACGTCGCGGCCGGTTGGCTCGGGCGCAAAGCCGGCCAAGGTTTCTACAAGTACAACTAGTGCACTGTGCACTAGCGCTTTATTACGGCGGCCCCCACAATTGTCCGAGTTAGTGTCATAAAATCGCGAAGCGCGATCACAATCCGACAAAACCTGGACTATCACGGGAGCAAATGCGTCAGATCGGCGCAGCGTTGAGACGCGCTCTCTTGGCGCCACTGATCCAAACTGATAGCACTGGCGCGATGGCCGAACAGGATTCGCGGGTCGAGGATGGTCGCGTAGCGCGACGCCTAGAAAATCGCTCTCGTATATTGGATGCCCTGTTCTCCTTGATTCGCGCCGGTCGGCCGCATCCGACACTGCGTGAGATCGCGGCCAAAGCGGGTGTGACATCACGCACCCTCCTCAATCACTATCCGGACGTCGGAACGTTGCTGCTCGCAGCGGCGGCGCGCGGTCGCGACTTCGCGTACTCCGAGTTGCCGGTGGTGTCGGATCACTCGAACCCCGAGACACGCGTGCGCGAGTTTTTCCGCGGCGCGATCAATTTCTATGAGGCGTACTCGGCGGTGCGTTGGGCGGTGCTGACGTTTCCCGGGGAGTTCGCGAAGCTCGATACCCGTCAGACCAAGGGCGTGGTGCTCAGCCTCGTCGAGAACCGCGTGGCTGAGTTGCTCTCGGGCTTTGGCGTGACACTCGAGAAGGACAAGCAGCTGCGGCAAGCCGTCCTGGTCGCGATCGATCCGATGGCGTGGCGCCTGCTTCGCGTGCAGCAGCGCATTTCGAAAGCCGACGCGGCCGAGACCATGGCGCGCACCCTGCTCGCACTCGCACGCGACGCGAAGGCATCTCAGCGCAGCCGTTCGTGAGGTCTCACCACTCGGGTTGATAGGTCGGGTCCAGGTCCTCTTGCGCCGGCCGCTCGGCTTCCGGCACGTGTTGCAAGTTGACACGGATGCGCGTCCAGGTCGTGAAGCGGCCGCGCATCGAGTCGACTAACACGTCGGCCGGTTGCAGGTGCTCGGCGGCTTTCGGGTGGCGCTCTTTCCAGCGCTCCAAGCCCGCGAGTGCATCGGCTTTTTTTGCGGCCCGGCCGATCTCGATCAGCGGGTGTTTTGGGACCCGCCGGTTGGCCGTGCGAGCTCGATCGGCGCCGCCTTTGGCTGCAGGCGAGCCATCGCTTTTCGCGCTGCCCTTCTTCTTCGCGCGCGACGGTTGGACCCGCGGAGGCTCGTCGTCCTGCTTTTGATAGTGCGGCGGCCAAGGCGCGTCGCCGAGTCCCTCGCCCTCGTGCCGGTCTGCGAGCTCTAGGAGCGCCTCGAGCGAGCCCGCCGACTCGTCGATCGCGGCGTGCCGATCGCCGATCGCAGCAAAGCGCGCCGGCATCGTCTTGAGCGTGAAGTCACTCGGATTGCAGCTCGCGAGCTCTTCCCACGTGACCGGCGCGGACACGCGCGCTTCGCTGACCGGTCGAACCGAGTACGCACTGCAGACCGTGCGGTCCTTCGCGTTTTGGTTGTAGTCGATGAAGACGCCGTGGCGCTCTTCCTTCCACCACTTGCTCGTCGCGATCTGCGGCGCGCGCTTTTCGATCTCGCGTGCGAGCGCGAGCGCGGCACGACGCACCTGATCGAACGTCCAACGTTGCGCAATGCGCACGATGACGTGAATGCCTCGCGACCCTGAAGTCTTCGGCCAGCCGACCAATCCGAAGTCCGCGAGCGCCACGTGCGCGACCTCGGCGACTTGCTGTAGCTGCGGCCACTGCACACCGGGCACCGGGTCGAGGTCGACGCGCAACTCGTCCGGGTGATCGAGATCCTCCGCGCGAACTGGATGCGGGTGCAGCTCGAGGCACGCCATGTTCGACATCCAGACCAGCGCTGCCGCGTCGCGCGGCACGAGTTCTTCTGCGGTGCGACCCGACGGAAACTTCAAAGCCACGACTTCCAGCCAGTCGGGCCGCGTGTTCGGGACGCGTTTTTGGTAGAAGAACTCTTCGCCGATGCCGTTGGGATAGCGAACCATCACGTTGGGTCGCCCAGCCGCACCGCGAAGCGCGCCGTCTGCGACCGACAGGTAATACTGCACGAGGTCGCGCTTTTTGATGCCGAGCTCGGGGAACAAGAGCTTGTCAGGGCTCGAGATCGACACCTCACGCCCGGCGACCTGGAACGTCTCTCTCTCGGCTTGTTTGGCCACGGGCGATCCTTAGCGCCCAAGCCGGTCCTGAGGCAAAAATCGCTAGGAGCGCAACTAAGTACTAGGCTTGGGCGATCACGCTGTGGACGATTCCTCGCCGCCAGCCGGGCATGGCTGCGAGCTGCACGCCGTCGAAGCCGGCGTTTCGCAGCCGCTGCTCGAACTTGGGCAGATCGTCGAATTCGTTCACGCTTCGCCGCAGATATTTGAACAGCTCGCCGGAACCGGTCAGCGCCGTCCCGAGCGGCACGATCACGGCGCCCGCCACCGCGTTCCAAATCGCGCGGCTCACGAGCGAGCCGGCGACCGAGTACTCGTGGAACACCGCCCGCGCGCCGGGCTTCAAGCGCGTGCGAAGGCGCGCCAGACACTCGTCAGGGTCGGGCACGTTGCGAATACCGTAGGCCATGAGCACGCCGTCGTACGGACCGTCGGCGCCGCATTTGTCGAGCTCCATCGCGTCGCCCGCGATGAAGCGCACGCCGTGCAAACCGGGTTTCTTGCGCGCGGTTGCGAGCATGCCGGTCGAGATGTCTACCGCCGTGATCTGCGCGTTTGGATAACACTGGCGCAGCGCTTCGGTCGATAACCCCGTGCCGCAGCAGACGTCGAGAATCCGACCGTGCTCCGGCGCGTTCATGCGACGCGCGCTCAACACGAGGTCGCTGCGGTAACCCGGGTTGAACTGTTGGAGCAAGTCGTAGCGCGCGGCAATGCGATCGAAGTCGTGCGCGAGCTGTAAGGTATGGCCATCGGCAAAACGTTGCATTCGGGGCATCAGACTAACACGACTAGTCTCGGGCCCTCAGGCCGCTTAGCCGCGCGCGCCGAACACCTTTTCCAGCTCGAACGGCGTCGTCACTTCGAGCTGATCGTATCTGCAGTCGCTCGTCGGCTTGTCGGGGCGCCAGCGCAAGAACGTGGCCGCGTGCCTAAAGCGATCACCTTGTAAGTGATCGTATTTGACTTCGGCGACACGCTCGATCCGCAGCGGCTCCCAGGATAAATCTTTGCCCGCGCTCCAGCGGCTTTGCCCGCCCGGCATTCGCCCGTCCGACTCGCCGGCGCTCGCCCAGTCTTTCCACGGATGTGAATCGAGTGCGCCTTCACGGAGCGGCGCGAGCTCACTCGCGAGCTCCTTGCGCCTCTGCATGTTGAACGACGAAGTCACCCCGACGTGCTGCAGCGCACCTTCGCCGTCGTACAAGCCGAGGAGCAACGAACCGACTAGCTCGTTCGGGCCGTTCTTGTGCCAGCGAAAGCCGGCGACCACGCAATCGGCCGTGCGCGCGTGTTTGATCTTGAACATGCTGCGCTTGCCGGCTTCGTATCGGCCGCTCTCGAGCTTCGCGATCACACCGTCGAGCCCGGCGCCTTCGAAGTGCTCGAGCCACTCGACGGCGAGCGCGCGGTCGCGGGTGACTGGAGTGAGATGCACCGGTGGCTTCACCCCAGCGAGCGCTTGCTCGAGTAAGCGCCGGCGCTCGTGTTGCGGCTCGGTGCGCAAGTCCCGGTCTTCGAGCGATAGTGCATCGAACGCGACGAACGACGCCGGGTTTGCCTGCGCAAGCTTCGCGACGCGCGACGCGGCTGGGTGCAACCGCATCTGGAGCAGGTCGAAGCTCAGGCCGTTCGGCGTCGTGATGACGATCTCGCCATCGAGCACGCAGGAGTCGGGCAGAATCGAAATCAGCTGCTCGTGTAGGTCCGGGAAATACCGGTCGAGCGGGCGGAGGTCTCGACTCTGCATGTAGAGAGACCCGCCCTTGCGGTATACGATCGAGCGGAAGCCGTCCCATTTAGGCTCGAATAGGTAGCCATCTTGAGTCGGCAGAATCTCTGCGACTTTCGCGAGCATCGGTTCGATCGGCGGTGGTAACGGGAACGCGCTCGGATCGATTGGCTCGGGTTCGGCAGCCTTTCCAGGTGTTCGTTTACGTGTCGCCATACGGTTTTGCGGGAGCACAGTAGCCCACTCGGAACCGGCCGACCGGCTCAATCTTGAGCTCTCATCGCCTCCGCCGGACATTTTGCGAGAGGTTCGGGTAGCTTTGTCTGCGCCAGACCCTTCCACGGCGGGACCTGGAACTTATAAGTGCTACGACGAAAGCGGCGGGGGCCGCCGCTGAGGGTTGAACGCAATGCATCCCGAGCACGAAGCCGCTTCCAATGGTTCCAAGCTGTCGCTGCGCGTGTTGATCGCGGACGACAACGAAGACGCCGCTGACATGTTGGCGATGATCCTCGACTCGAAGGGGCATGAAGTGCGCGTCGCGCACGATGGCCTCGAAGCGGTGTCGAGCGCGAAGGCGTTTCAGCCGGATGTTGCGTTGCTCGACATCGGCATGCCCGAGCTCGATGGCCACCAGGTGGCCGCGCAGATTCGAACGCTCTCGGGTGGGTCGGTCATGCTGGTCGCGATCACGGGTTGGTCGGAACCGGGCGTCCCGCAATCGCAGGAGTACGCGGGCTTCGACCATCACTTGGTGAAGCCGATCGATCTCGATCGGTTGACCGCGTGCTTGCTAGAGCATCAGAAGTACAAGCAACAACAGCTGAAGCGGACCGAGGCCTAGGGAAAGGCCCCGTCAGTCGTCGTCCCATCTCATTCAGACCGAGCTTCGGATCACTTTCCGCTGCCGAACACGTTCGCGCCGAGCTGCTGCGAGATGTACTCAATTGCAAGCGTCGCGCGGACGCTGTTGCCTGCTTCGTTCACGCGCGGTGAGAAGCCGACGATCGCCAGCTTGCCCGGCACGACCGCGACGATTCCCCCGCCGACTCCCGTCTTCGCCGGCAAGCCTGCCGTGAACGCCCACTTTCCGGACTCGTTGTAGAAGCCGGCCATCATCATGATCGCCAGCACCTTTGGGACGTACTTCGGATCGAGCACGCGCTGCTTCGTGATCGGGTTCACGCCGCCGCTCGCGAGTGTTGCTCCCATCACCGCCAACTGCTTTGCGGTTACGCCGATCGAACACTGCCGCGTGTAGACGTCGACGGCCTCCATCGGGTCCGAATAGATTCGATCGTTCACCGACAGAATGTAGCCGTGCGCGCGGTTGCGTTGATTTGTGGCTGCTTCGGATTCGTAGACATCTTCGATCACGGTCAGCTTGCTCGCGGACAGTCGCTCGAAGAACCCCAGAATCTTGTCGAACCGTTCACCGGCGCTCGTCGCGCCGACTAAGCTCACCGTCGCGATCGCACCGGAGTTTACGAGCGGGTTCACCGACACCGGCGACAAGACCTGCGTCGCGAGAATCGAGTTGAACGGTAAGCCGGTTGGCTCGACGCCGACCTTGTCTGCAATCGCGGCCTCGCCTTGCTCCTGCATGACGAGCGCAGCCGTGAACGGCTTCGACACCGACTGAATCGTGAACGCGTAGTCGACATCACCCGCGACATACGTCTCACCGCGCACAGTCACGATCGCCACGCCGAACAACTCGGCGGGTACGTTTGCGAGCTCCGGGATGTAATCGGCTGGAGCGCCGTCTTGGTTGCTTTTGTACATCGCCTGGGCCGTCGTCACGAGCTGCTGCAGCGACGAGGCGCTTTGCGCGCGCACTCCACAGGGCGCGAACACGAGTACCAGCGTGCAGCTGAGGGCTGCGAGACGGACTGACAACGAAGTCATCGGAAGCCTTTCTCGCTCGAGCGTTACGAGGGCGACTCGAAGAGAGTCGCCTTGCGTCGAGCGAGATCAGAATCGCGTGACGAGCATTCGACAGCGCATCACGCCGGCGTCGATGACATTGCCAGCGTGTTGCGCCGCGTGTGCCAGCCCACACTGCTCAAGGTGCGATGAACGTCGGACCGGGCACAGTGTTGAAGCTGATCTTCTCGACCGAGCCGATCTCCGCGCTGTGCAGGGTCGTGATCTGCGGCACCTCGAGTGACAGCTGGTCCTTCGCAATTCGCGATACGAACCCGAGCGCACCGGGCAACCAGAGATTGCCGCTCTCATCGAGCGCGAGCCCCGTCACGAGAGCGTCCACGCCGACCTTGAAGTGCAGCGATGGCGTGAGCGGATTGGCCTGCAGCGCGCTCATCGCGAGCTCGGCTTTGGTGAACCGTACGAGGTCGCTGCCGCCGAAGTACCCGACCCACAGGTTTCCGTCGCCGTCGACGACCAAGCTCTCCGGCCCACCGAGCCCGAGGGTCACCGGCCCAGGCTGTTGCGCGAAGATCACCAAGTCCGCCGCGGTCGAGATGTTTGCGCTCAAACGGGAGGCTGCGAACTTCACGACTGCGCCGCTGTCGTCCGCGACCCACAGGTTGCCGGCGGCATCGAACGCGAGCGCGCGTGGGCCCGCCGCATCGGAACTCTTGATCGTGAGCGCAGCTGCGGGGGAACCGGAGGCATTCAGGTTCGCCGCTGCGAGCTTCACGATGCGCGTCAGAGTCGAAACCCACAGATCGCCCTTCGCATCGAACGCGATCGCATTGGGACCGCACGGCACCACGTCTTCGCAGATCGCCGGGCCCTCTACGACGATGTCCGGTGCCGCGGTGGTCGTCGCACCGAGTTGCGATGCGTTGTACGCAACGAGCTTGCCCGTGTTGGTCGCGATCCAGAGCCTGCCCTTCGCATCGACCGCGAGAGCGCCCACGTTGTTCAGTGCCGGCGACAAACTCACGCTCGGCGTTTGGTCGCCGCGCTCCGCGAGCTGATTGGCATCGAATGCCATCACTTGCGCGCCGTCGCCGTTGCTTTGCGTCAGCCACAGACGTGCGCTGCCAGGCTCGCGGACGTAGTTCACGGTCGCCGTCGTAGTCTTGCCCGCGAGCACGCAGAACTGGTTCGTCGCTGCAACCGTCCCTTGGAACGCAGGGCCGACGATGTCCGCCGACTTGCGAACGCGGTGCGCCGTCAGCGTGTAGATGCCGGCAGTTACCGATGCGCTCCCGCTCGCGGTAAACGCTTCGCCGATCGCTGTCGCGCCGCGAAGCACGTCCACACGCGCGTCGACGTCGGTCTCGAGATCGATGTTGAGCTTGAGCATGCCGGTGCCGCCGCCAGTCGGGCAGCTCCCCGCGTCGTCTTCTTCACCTGCGTCGTCGCCAGGTTGCTCGACGCGTGCATCGCGCACGTTCGCATCGGGTGTGTTGCCGGCGTCTTTGCCCGCGTCGTCGCCGGCAGTGGAGTCGTCGCCACACGCTGCGGCCAACAACCCGATGCACAACACCAAACCCGTTCGTCGATTCATCGGGCGATCGTACTAGTGCGACTGAACGGGTAGCGACGGCAAACCTGGCGTCGACGAATTTACGCGGGTCCACTTCGCACAGCCCCGCAGGTGGACTCACCTACTGCGAGTCGCCTCCTGACGACTCGCATCGCGAGGCGTTTCAAGCGGGTCCGGCGGTGGGCTCTATTTCGGGCCTGAAACAATCTGCAGTGCCCTCTTCCCGAGGCGCCCCGGTTTGACTACATCGCGTGCATGGATCTGTCGCCGCGTGAGAAGGACAAGCTGTTGTTGTTCACCGCCGCGCTGCTCGCCGAACGCCGCAAGGCGCGCGGGCTCCGGCTCAACTATCCAGAAGCCGTCGCGTTCATCTCCGCTGCGATCCTCGAAGGCGCGCGGGATGGCCGCTCGGTCGCCGAGCTCATGAGCTACGGCACGACGCTTCTGTCACGCGAGGACGTGATGGACGGCGTCGCCGACCTCATCCCCGACGTGCAAGTCGAAGCGACGTTCCCCGATGGGACGAAGCTCGTGACCGTTCACAACCCGATCGGAGCACGGCCATGATCCCTGGCGAAGTGATCCCCGCAGCGGGTTCGATCGAGATCAACGTCGGTCGCAAGACGCTGACGATCAAGGTCAGCAACACCGGCGACCGCCCGATTCAAGTCGGCTCGCACTACCACTTCGCGGAGACGAACGGCGCGCTCGACTTCGATCGCAAAGCAGCCCGCGGCTTTCGTTTGAACATCGCTGCGGGTACCGCCGTGCGATTCGAGCCCGGCCAAGAGCGCACGGTCGAGCTCGTCGAACTCAGCGGTGCGCGCAAGGTGTATGGGTTTCGCGGTCAGGTGATGGGCGAATTGGATTCCAAGTAACTTGCTTCGAGCTGGAGGTAGAGAGTGGCTAGCATCACGCGCGCCGCATACGCGGACATGTTTGGGCCAACGACGGGCGATAAAGTCCGCCTCGGCGACACGGAGCTCTTGATCGAAGTCGAGAAAGACTTCGCGATCTACGGCGAGGAAGTTAAGTTCGGCGGCGGCAAGGTGATCCGCGACGGCATGGGTCAGGCGCAGAGCACGCGCCGCGAAGCCGTCGATTGCGTGATCACGAACGCGCTGATCTTGGATCACTGGGGCATCGTCAAAGCCGACATCGGCATCAAAGACGGGCGGATCTTCGGGATCGGTAAAGCCGGCAATCCAGACATCCAACCCGGTGTGACGATCATCGTCGGGCCCGGAACCGAAGTGATCGCGGGCGAAGGCTCGATCGTGACGCCCGGTGCGATCGACTCGCACATCCACATGATCTGTCCGCAGCAGTTCGAAGACGCGCTGATGAGCGGCGTCACGACGATGATCGGCGGAGGCACCGGGCCCGCGACCGGCACGAACGCGACGACTTGCACGCCGGGGCCTTGGTACATCGCAAAGATCATGCAGGCGTGCGACGCGTTGCCGATGAACATCGGCTTACTCGGTAAGGGTAATGCGAGCTTGCCGTACGCGTTGAACGAGCAAGTCGAAGCAGGCGTGATCGGCCTCAAGCTCCACGAAGACTGGGGCACCACGCCGGCCGCGATCGATTGCTGTCTCGAGGTCGCGGACAAGTACGACGTTCAAGTTGCGATCCACACCGACACGTTGAACGAGTCCGGCTTCGTCGAAGACACGTTTGCGGCGTTCAAAGATCGAACGATTCACACCTATCACACTGAAGGTGCGGGCGGTGGGCACGCGCCGGACATCATCAAGGCGTGCGGGCAGTTGAACGTGCTTCCGTCGTCGACGAACCCGACGCGGCCGTACACGGTGAACACTGCCGACGAGCACTTGGACATGCTGATGGTGTGTCACCACCTCGATCCGAGTGTGCCCGAAGATGTCGCGTTCGCGGAGTCGCGCATTCGGCGCGAGACGATCGCGGCCGAAGACGTGCTCCACGATCTCGGCGCGTTCAGCATGATGTCGTCGGACTCGCAGGCGATGGGTCGCGTCGGTGAGGTGATCACGCGCACCTGGCAGACTGCGCACAAGATGAAGGTGCAGCGCGGGGCGCTCGCGCCCGACACGCAACAGAACGACAACTTCCGCGCGAAGCGCTACATCGCGAAGTACACGATCAATCCGGCGATCGCGCACGGCATCTCGCACGAAGTGGGGTCGCTCGAGGTCGGCAAGCGCGCGGATCTCGTGCTCTGGCGGCCGGCGTTTTTCGGCGTGAAGCCGTCGCTGATCATGATGGGCGGGTTGATCGTCGGCGCTCCGATGGGCGATCCGAACGCGTCGATTCCGACGCCGCAGCCCGTGCACTACCGGCCGATGTTTGGTGCGTTCGGCGGTGCGGTCGGCTCGGCAGCGTTGATGTTCGTGTCGCAAGCGGCGGCGGACGCGAGCGTCGGGAAGAAGCTCGGGCTGCACAAGCAGACGTCAGCGGTGAAGAACACGCGCAAGTTGACCAAGAAGAACCTGATTCACAACGACTACCTGCCGAAGATCGAAGTCGACTCGCAGACGTACGAAGTGCGAGCGGATGGTCAGCTGCTGACGTGCGAGCCGGCGAAGGTGTTGCCGCTCGCACAGCGCTATTTCCTGTTTTGAGGTCGTATGCTGCGAATCGAACGCCGTGCCCAAGCCGAGAGTGAACCGAGCGATACGCTCCGGCTCGCTTACGATGATCGGAAGAAGAGCCGGATGCGGGTTTGGTCGGAGCTCCGGAAGGAAGTTGGGATCTTCCTTCCGTGGGGCAGCGTGCTTCGCGAAGGGGATCTGCTCGTCGCCAATAGCGGCGAGGTGCTGATCGTGCGCGCGGCGCCCGAGCCGCTGTCTGAGGTCCGCACACGGGATTGGCATCTGATCACCCGGGCGGCTTATCACCTCGGGAACCGGCACGTTCCGTTGCAGATCGAGCCCGGGATCCTTCGGTACCAGCGGGACCATGTGCTCGACGAGATGCTCGAGCAGCTCGGGTTGAGCGTGCTTGCGGTCGAAGGGCCGTTCGAGCCTGAGGCTGGGGCGTACGCGGGGGGGCATTCGCACTCGCATGGTGAGAGGGAGAGCGAGGACGTGCAAGAGGACGAGGACGTGCACGAGGACGAGGACGTGCACGGCAACGAGGACGCGCACGCGCACGGCAACGAGGACGCGCACGAGCACGAGCACGGCCATGAACACGATCACTCGCATGGGCACTCGCAT
>Ga0193753_10001557_pt1 | contig 19419 bp, 14 predicted proteins | sample H1c2metaG_FD_144925 | JGI IMG/M metagenome (GOLD analysis project Ga0193753, IMG submission 144925) | Soil microbial communities from a riparian zone of the East river system, Colorado, United States - H1c2 | ecosystem: Environmental > Terrestrial > Soil > Riparian zone | place: USA: East...
CTTATACCGGCTACTACATCGGGCTCCGCACCCTTAACGATGCGTTCTTTGTCGGCCGCGCGCGCCACGGCTGGCAGGAATACCCGGCAAACACCGTGCCCGGCGGCGTGAAGCCCTTCGAGTGGTATCACCTGCATGTCGCGGTAGCCGGCTGCAGAATTGAAGCCAAAGCCACGTCGCGGCGGACCGGCCAGTCGAGTTCCTTATCGTTGCTGGCTGATGAATGCTACGCCTCCGGTAAGGTCGGCTTGCGCTCCTATTCCGCGGGCGGCGTCTGGCGCAACGTAGCCGTCACCGCCATTCGCGATCGACGAGGGCAGCAGCTTGCGGCGCGCGATTCCACGCTTCCCGTGACCGATCCATTGGCTCTTGCGCGCAACATTCGCGGCAGTTATTTGCGCAGCTACGAGAATACGAAGAATACCGCGGCGCCCGGAATTAGGCCAGCCGTACAGCCCATCAGTACGCTCCGCCTTCACACCGGCGGCGACGGCACCTCAGTTACCGTGCGCGGCGTCGTCATTCTCTCCACAGCGGGTTTGTACATGCAGGACGGCACGGGCGGAGTGGCAGTCGAGAAGCTCTCCGGGCCGCCGTTGAAGGTGGGCGATGAAGTTGAAGTGGAAGGCCGCCCTATAACGTCCGGTTTTCATTCTGTGCTGCGGGAGGCCCGCGTTCGTTTGCTGTGGGAAGGCGAACCTCCGCCGCCCTACTCGGTCACGCTGAATCAGGCTGCCGCTGGCGCCTACGATTCGATGTTAGTAGAGCTGGAAGGTTTGCTCCGGAGCAAGCGTAAAGGGCCCGGCGATCGCCTGCTGCTCCGGATGGAAGTTCGGCTCTGTTTCAAACCCTCGGTTCGGGCAGCACATTGCGATTGCGCGGCATCTGTGTGGTCGATCCGCGCTACACGCGCAACGTCGATCCTTTCGCTTTGCTGGTGCGCTCCGTCGAAGACGTTCAGGTTGTCGCTGGACCGCCGTGGTGGAGTTGGCACTTTCTCCTGCGTGTGCTGCTCGCCTTGACAGTGCTGCTTCTGATTGCCTACGTGCTCTACTTGCGGGCGCGCAACTGGCGCATGGGTGCGGTGCTCGAAGAACGCGGCCGGCTGGCTCACGAGATTCACGACACGCTGGCGCAGAGTTTCGCGGGCATCGGCTTTCAGCTGCAGGCCATACGCAAGCGCCTGCCCGCCGGCGACACGATGTTAAACGAACAAGTGGAGCTTGCCTGCGCGCTGGTGCGCCATAGCCATGAAGAGACGCGCCGGAGCATTGCCACTCTGCGGCACGGGCCTGTTACTCCATCCATGCTGAGCGAAAGCCTGCGCGAATGTGCAAGTCGCATGGTGGGCGGCGGTTTGCTTGCCATCGACTTCGATACCCGGGGACAGGCGTGCATTCTCCCGCTCGACGTGGAAAGCGCATTGCTCCGCATCGGTCAGGAAGCCTTGGCTAATGCGGTTAGTCATTCCGGCGCGGCGCACGTGTCGGTCCGGATTCATTACCGCAAGGAAGCCGTGACGCTGCGCATCGAGGACAACGGCTGCGGCTTCGGTCCGGAACGTGAGACCGGCGGCTTCGGGCTCTCGGGAATGCGCCGGCGTGCTGCCGGCATCGGCGCGGCTATTCGGATCGACAGCGCGCCTGGCCGCGGAACGTGTGTGGATGTAGCGGCGCCGCTTCCACGCTCTCGCCGCTGGCCTGATTGGTTCTGGCTCCGCCGCCGCCCGGCCGCCTCCTTTGCGCGAAAGGAGCCTGCAGCCGGATGATCCGTGTTCTGATTGCCGACGATCACCCGGTCGTTCGCGCCGGATTGAGCAGTATGTTGGGCATGTACCCTGACCTCCAGGTTCTTGGCAGCGTGGCAAGCGGCGAAGATGCGCTGGCTTCGCTCGAGCAGTGGAAACCCGATATTTTGCTGCTCGATTTGCGCATGCCGGGCATCGGCGGCTTGGACGTGCTGCGCGCGCTCAAAGGCCGCGCCGATGCGCCCAAGGTGATTGTCCTCACCAGCTACGAAACCGACGAGGATATCTATCGCGCGGTAGAGGCGGGCGCGCGCGGCTACCTGCTCAAGAATACGTCGGAGACTGAGATGCTGAGCGCCATCCATGCCGTGCATGGCGGTCGGCGATTCTTTCCTCCCTCCGTTGCGGCGCGGCTCGTGGAACGGCTTGCGCGGGCAAGTCTCACGGCACGCGAGAACGAGATTCTCGAACTGCTCGCAAAGGGCCTCACCAACCGGCAGATTGGGAACGCTCTGCATATCAGCGAACACACGGCCCGGAACCACGTGAACAGCATTATCGATAAGTTGGGCGTCTCCGACCGCACTGAGGCTGTGATCACCGCGCTGCAGCAAGGCCTGGTCATGCTCCAGCCATGAGATGCGCTGCTGCTCTTCTTTTTGTCTCCGCCGCCTGCGGCTTCGCACAGAATCCGGTAGTCGATGCCAGTGCGCTGCTCAGAGCCGGCAAGTTCGCCGAGGCCCATCAACTGCTCGCCGCTGCCGCGCGAGACACGCCGGGCGACCCTCGGCTGTTCACGCTCGACGGTTTTGCTCTCGCGCGTCTGGGCGAGGACCGCGCGGCCATTGCGTCCTATCAATCGGCGCTTGCGCTTGCGCCCGGTTATCTGCCCGCGCTTGAAGGCGCGGCAGAAGCGAAGTTCAAGATTCGTGCGCCCGATGTTTCTGACGCGCTTACGCGTCTGCTTGCTGTCCGTTCCGCGGATCCCACCACGCACGCCATGCTGGGCATTTTGGCGTTCGAGCACGGTGACTGTGCTGCGGCGGAGAGCGAGTTCAAACAGAGCGAAGAGGCCATCGCCCGCGAGCCTAAGTCGCTTGAAGCGCGGGGAGCGTGCCTGCTGCGCTTGCAGCGTCCGGCCGCCGCCCGGTCGGTATTTGCTTCTCTTGTGCAGCGCGCTCCCGCCGAAAACCGCTTTCGCTATGACCTGGCGATTACTGAGTTGGCAGCGGGACTACCTCGCGAAGCCATTGCGGCCCTGGAAGCTATGCCGTCTCTTGAGAACGATGCCGACGCGCTGGACCTCCTTGCCGACGCACGCGAGCGATGCGGCGAGACTCCGGACGCGATTGCGGCGCTTCGCAAAGCCATCGTGCTGCATCCGAAAGACTCGCGCCTCTATCTGCATTTTGCGGATGTGGCACTCACCCATCATTCGTTTCAGGCGGGCGTCGATATGTTGAACGCAGGCATCTCTCAGTCGCCCCACCTTTCGTCGCTCTACCTCACTCGCGGCATTCTGAAAGTCCAGTTAGCTCAATATGCGGAAGCCGAACAGGACTTTGCACAGGCGGAAGCCATCGATCCCTCTTCCCGTTATTCAGCCGCTCTTCAGGGAATGGCGAAACTGCAGCAGAACCAGCTTGCACCTGCTGGAGAGGAGATTCGCCGGCGCGTTGGCAAGCATCCGGACGATCCGTTTCTGTACTACTTACTGGCCGAAACGCTCACCCGCCGCGGCGCAGTGGCCGGAACGCCGGAGTTTGCTGAGGCTGTGGCAGCGGCCCGCAAGGCCGTTTCGCTTCAGCCGCACTTCGCCCTCGCGCGCGATGTACTCGGCCGTCTGTATCTGCAGAAAGGCGATACCACCGAAGCAGTGAAACAAAGCCGCCTTGCGATTGCCGACGACCCAACCGACCAGACAGCCCTGTATCATTTGATCCGCGCTCTCAAGAAGGCCGGGCAGGATGCCGAAGTGCCGGCGCTCATCGCAAAGCTCGCCCAGCTTCGCACGCAGGCACAGCAGAAAGAGATGCAGGAACGGCGCTACGCCATCGTTGTGGGTAACAGCCCTGGGGCACAACCGTAAACACGGGATCCCGGCCCCTCCCCAAACTGCGCGCCTGCAAGATGCCCGACTTACCAGCCGCTCAGGGCCGTATTGCGGTCTGCTGAGAAGCATGATAGCGGCGCTGGTTCAATAATACGGTCAAGGACACTGTCAGCGAGCACGAACGTTTCCTGTGAGCCTAAGTAGAATTAGGGCGTGGGCCAGGAGGGTCGAAGTCGTCGAACGTGACACCAGTCGCGTTGCCGGTCGGAATCGCTCTGTCGACGGTTCAGAAGTATTTAACCGGTCACAGCATCAACCTGCTTCGAGCCTTACTCGTACCGCAGCGCCACCATCGGATCCACCGAGGCGGCGCGCCGCGCCGGCAGCAAGCAGGCCAAACCCGCCACCGCAATCAGCACGACCGTAACAGCCCCAAGGAGGAGAGGATCTCGCGAACTCTCCGTGACCCATTTCGCGGCAATCGAGTCGAACAGAATGCTTAACACGAGCCCCGCCGCTAACCCAGCCGCGACGTGGACGAGCATCGCCGAGACCACGATTCGCACGACATCGCGCGCTTTCGCCCCCAGTGCCATCCGAATCCCAAATTCGTTCGTCCTCGTCGCCACACCATAGGAGACGACGCTATAGAGCCCTGCCGCGCCAAGCACCAGGGCCAGAATCGAAAAGATCGCGAACAGCATCGCTATGAGCCGCTGCTGCGCGTACTCTTGAAGGTTCGTGATCCATCCCTCCAGGTCTCGCACTTGCATCACCTGTTGCTCTCGATCGATCTGGACGATCTCGGCCCGTGCCGCGCGCAGCAGCGAGAGAGGAGCTACCCGAGTGCGCACCAAAATCTGTGTGAACATCCGCATTTTTAACGAGTAGGGTACGTAGGCCGCCGGTTTAATCGCGTTGCGCAGCCCGTCGTTGCGGGCGTCCGCCGCCACACCCACGATCTGCAGCCAACCGTCACTTCCCTCCGCCGCGGGCGAGTAGGGCGGCTCGCTCTTCAGGCCAATGATCCGAAACTGCCGTCCGATCGCGTCTCCCTTAGGCCAGTATTGCCGTGCCATGGTCTGGTTGATGACCGCCAAGCGCGCCCCGCGGATTGTCTCTATGTGGTCCCAGATCCTCCCTTGCGAAAGCGGGATGCGCAGCACTGGAAAGTACTCGGGGCTGATAAAATTCACACGAACGACCGGTTTCTCCAATTCGGTCCTTCCCGCGATTTCAATGCGGTTGTCCCCGCCATTTGAGGGCGGCGTCGCATTCGTCGAGATGCCCGCCGCAACGACCTGCGGCATGGCCGCGATCTTGGCGCGAATCTGCTCGAAGTATTCGGAGCGCTGCTTCCAAGTTGGGTAGGTGTTTTCATGAACCGGAATCGGCAGAGACATGGTCTGATGCGGGTCGTAGCCAAGGTCTGCATGCAGCAGCCGCAGGAACCCTTTACCGGCCGCGCCTGCGGCGGCGAGTATGAACAAGGTCAACGCTACCTGCGCGCTCACCATTACGCTATGCGTGCGCTTGCTGTGGGCGCTTCCCATGATCCGGCGTGTAGTTGACTGCATCAGCCGGCCCAAATCCGGCCGCGAAAGCTGCAGCGCGGGCGAGATGCCGCATAGGATCGCCGTAACAATCGCTACACCGATACTGAAAAGGAGAACCGGCCAGTTCATCTTGATCACCGCTTCCGCCGGGTAAGAGTTTTCGGGAACCCAGGCGATGAGCAGCGCCAGGCTCCGCCACGCGAAGAGAACACCCAGCGCCGCGCCCCCCGCGGCGATCACCAGCGACTCGGTCAACAGTTGACGTATGATCCGCGGCCGGTGCGCTCCGAGAGCCGCCCGAATAGCAAGTTCATGTTGGCGCTGCGCTCCTCGCGCCAGCAACAGTATCGACACATTCGCGCATCCGATCAGCAGCAACGAGGCCACTGCGCCGAACAACAGATAAAGTTTCGCCTCCATCGGCTTGGCATACAGATCGATGATGCTCCGCAGATCCACGCGGAAGTTATCCGGATACCGGTCCGGAAGCTGTTTGGCGAAGCGTTCCAGAATCGGCTGCAATTCGCCGTTCGCTTGCGCCACGCTAACCCCCGGACGAATCTTCAGCAAAGCTCCGTAATAGATGTTCGGGTCAAGCGTGACCTTGAGCGGCACATAGATATCCGCTTCACGCCAGCGGAACCTGGGCGGCATCACGCCCACAATCTGGTACGTCTTTCGCACGAGTTGGATGCTGCGGCCGACTACGGCGGGATCGCCGCCATAGTATCGTTGCCAGAAGCGGTACCCGAGCACGATCACTCGTTCCGGCTCGCGTCCCATGGGCGCGTCGGAGGGAAGGAGCCAGCGTCCCTTGAGTGCGGGAACGCCCCATTGCTTGGGAGCGTTGGGAGAAATGTAGGAGGCCTGCACATCCTCAGGAAGATCGCCGTCGGTTGTCGTGAGATTCCACCCGTCTTCGGCGACTGCGCTTTCGATGCACTTCGCCTGGCGAATCTGTTCCAGTTGCGGACCGTTCAGCCCGGGATAGCGGTTCCGGTCGGACTTGTCCTTTAAGATGAGCTGCATCATGCGGCCTGAGCCGGCGTACGGGAAGGGGTCGATCAGAACGGCGTAAATAACGCTGAAAACCGCGCTAGTGGCCCCGATGCCGAGCGCAAGAGATAGAACAGCGGTGAGCGTGAACCCGGGGCGCCGCCGCAACTCCCGCATGGCGTATCGCAGGTCGGACGACGAGGAGTACATACCGGTTATACTCGCGAGTCCGGCACTGGTTACCTGAGAATCTTTTTTTTTCGAAGATTGTAGCGAATCTCCTAAGTAATCGCCCGGCAACGCCCGCGCGGGGGCTTGGCGATTTCTAGACTGTGTTGACCAAGCACTACTTGGCTGCCGCGCTAGCTAATTCATCGCGGTAGCGGCAGCCGGGTCTTGCCATCCGCATTCTCGTAGCGCAATTCCCAACTGGCGTCCTTGTCTTTTCGCGATGGTTTCGGAAAATACAAATAGCCAGCGACCGGGTGCACTGCCTTACCATCCGGCAGCGACTTCTCCCAAAGATCTTGCGAGATGACATTGGCGGTTTGGGTCGGGGAGCGTTGCGTGTCCGGTGGAATCGGCGAAGTCGAGTCGCAGTCGTACCCGCGGCAAGACCGAGGCGCCGGTCCTCCAACACCCACTCCCGCATCGGTTTCGGTGACCGTTCCACTCGTCCTGCGTCCGGTCACCGGGTCCGGATAGGACCCGTGTCCGATCGATACGCCAGCGGAAGTATTGATGTCGCGCGGCCCGCCGATTCGCGGAGGTTCCTGCTTGCCTGCCAGGACTTCCGCAATAGTGTCCGCCGAAACTGGCCGCAGCGCCGCGTATTTCTCGCCCACGGACAGCGTGAAATCGTTCGGGTAAAGGTCAACATCCTTAGTGGGCCCCGGAAAAACACCGACTTCAATCACGACGTAGCCGTGGTTCAGGTCTCCCTTGAACATCTTCTTAACTTGCTCCGGCGCGAGCAGAACGGCGCCGATAGAATAGTCCACATTTTCCCGGTGTGCGGGGTAGCTTCCGGCATCTGCTCTCGGCCGGATGCCCAGAGAACCGGCCGTCAGAATCATCACGGATACCAGCAGATAGAGAACGGCTTTTTTCATTCCCAACGCCTCGGCTATTATACGTGAACTATTGTATCGGCGTTTCCGCAAAATTGGGCGAGTTACTTCACGAGAGCTACCGCGCACAGCGTCAAAACGGTTGGCTAGGGGCGTTTGTTGCGAACAAGAGATTGGTTAGCGGCCGTCCGCGCTCGCCCTTTCCGCTCTCTTGGTTCTAGGCGTTTCTCCATCTATCGATTGAGGACACGGACCACACTTATCGCTTACACTGCCCTAACATCTCTTCCTAAATGAAACATAAGAGCGCTCCAGCCGTTCTGCTGGAACTGCATCTTCTGGGCGCCTCGCTGTTCCTTTGTCTGGCTTTGCCAACACTTCGGGCGCAAGATCCAGTTGGAGCCGTGGAAGGCCTCGTCACAGACGCATCGGGAGGCACGATCGCGGCGCATGCTACCTTACGAAATCTAGACACAGACACCTCACGGGAAACGTCCGCTGCCGCCAGCGGCATCTTCCGCTTCGCGCAAGTTCCGGTGGGACGCTACCGCATTACGGTGGATGCCGAGCACTTCGCAACCGTTGTGCAACAGCCGATCACGGTAAATATCAGTCAAAATGTTCGCCTGCAATTTGCGCTGGAAGTATCGGCTGTAAAGTCCACGGTGGATGTCCAATCGGACGCTTCGCTGGTCGATATCTCCACCAACGCGCTGGGCGCAGTGGTCACCGGCCACGAAATTCTGGATCTTCCGTTGAACGGCCGCAACTTCACGCAACTTGGGCTGCTGCAAAGCGGCGTCGCGCCATTGAGCCAAGCCATGGCAAGGTTTGGCGGATCGTTGCGTTCGAACCAGGCATATGCCGTGAATGGGATGCGGCCGGAATCCAATAATTATCTGGTCGATGGCTCGCAGAATGTGGATAAGCTGGACGGCGCGTTTGCCCTGAAGCCGCCCGTGGATGCCATCGAAGAATTTAGAATTCTCACGCTTGGCGCCCCGCCCGAGTTCGGTACATTTGCGGGATCCACAACCAGCGTGGTCACGCGCTCCGGCGGAAACCAGGTTCATGGCAGCGCCTATGAATTCTTCCGCAACAATATTCTCGACGCGCGCAATTTCTTTTCTCCATCGGTAGAGCCACTGAAGCAAAATCAGTATGGCGGCACGATAGGTGGGCCGGTAAAGAAGGACAAGCTTTTCTTATTCGGCTATTACGAAGGGTTTCGTAACCGGCAGGGCGTCACTTACACATCGACTGTGCCGACGCAAGCGCAGCAAAACGGCGATTTTAGCGGCCTCGCCAGTCCCTTGCTGAACTACGCCGCCGGCGGCGTGCCAGTCCCCGGCGGCAAAATTCCCGCGACTTCCTTCCACCCCATCGGCGTCGCGGTCGCCAAGCTCTATCCCGCCGGCAACGTCTCGCCTACCATCTACACCACGACACCGGTAACTCACAACGATACCGATCAGACCGGTATCCGCGCCGATTACGCTCGATCCGCCAACGATCAATACTTCGTCCGCTATGCGTGGTCGCAGGGCGACAACCTCAATCCCATTTCGTTGCGAGGCTCACCTCTGCCAGGATTTCCAACGCAAGACAACTTGACCACTCACTCGGCTGCGGTTTCAAATACGCATTCCTTTTCGCCCACGCTCAGCAATGCCGCGCGCATTTCTTTTCTGCGCTATTTGTTTGATTTCGATCAGCGGCTGAACCGTACGCCGCCATCCGCTTTTGGCTTCCAATACGCATCCGCATCAGCACTGGGTCAAGGTCCTCCTTACTTTAATTTGGGCGGCTATTCTCCAGTCGGCGGCGCAACCAGCGGACCGCGGGACTCTGCGCAGAACACCTATGAGATTGGCGACTCGCTCGCTTGGATTGCGGGCAAGCATTCGGCGAAGTTCGGCGGCAGTTTTATCCGCACGCAGATGAACGTCTTCCAATCCACCGTGCCGAACGGTCTCATCATCTTTTCTCCATCGTTCCCGACGAGTGACTCGTTTGCGAACCTGCTGCTCGGCTCCCCCGTTGTGTTCTATCAGGGCATCGGCGATTTCGGCCGGGGCCTACGTACCTGGAATTCAGCGCTTTATGCGCAGGATGAATGGCGCGTCAAATCACGGCTCACCATCAATTACGGTCTTCGTTGGGAAGTCATGACGCCGAACTCCGAGATCCGGAACCGCCTGAACACCTTCGTCGCTGGCGTGCAATCCACAGTGCATCCGGATGCTCCAACCGGAATCCTGTTCCCAGGAGACAAGGGAATCTCGTCCGGACTCGCGCCTAATTTCTACAAAGGCTTCATGCCCCGCATCGGCTTTGCCTGGGACCCCACTGGATCGGGGCTTTGGTCGATTCGCGCCGCCTACGGAGTCTTTTACGATCCGTTCTCAAACGGGATCAATATAGCGGCAAATCCTTCGGTGAGCGCGGCTCCCTGGGCTCAGTTCGATCAATACACAGGGAACATCAACTTCGCGAACCCATACAGCGGCCATCCTACGCCCGTACCCGGAACATTTGCGCATCCTTCTACTATCTTGGCCATGGACAGCACCGCGCGGCCTCCCTACTCGCAAAACTGGAATTTCACCGTGCAACGTTCGTTCAGCAAAGACTATTTGCTGGAGGTGAAATACGTGGGCACAAAAGGCACGCGCTTGCCTCGCAATATCGAAGCGAATCCCGCCATCTTCGGTCCCGGCGCAACCTCTTCAAACGCCGACGCCCGGCGTATCTATGCGGGTTGCGCCGCTAACAATGGAATCTGCCAGTTAGCCACCGTTGCTCTCCTGACCTACGGCAGTAACTCAACCTATCAGTCCGCGCAAATTAGCCTGGCGCACCGGTTTTCGACTGGCTTTTCGTTCAACACATCTTACTGGCTGTCGAAGTCACTCGATTACTTGTCGAGCATCAACGTGAATAATTCCTCGGGCACTGGATTGGTCGGAGAAAACGATCTCGCACAGAATCCGTTCAATCTGAGCGCGGAGCATGGCCCGTCGCTCTTCGATGCGCGCCACCGTTTTGTTGCAAGCGGCACCTGGCAGTTGCCGTTCGGGGGCAATTTGCGGGGTGTTTCGAAAGCACTCGTTCACGGGTGGCAGTTAAATATCATCGGTACTGCGAATTCTGGCACTCCCTTCACGGTTTATGACAGCGCGAACGTGTCTCTACAGGCTAGTAGCCCGCCGCTATCGGCGTACTTCGCAAGCCGTCCCAATCTGATAGGCGATCCGAATGCGGGTTCCCACACCGCGAATCAGTGGATCGGCAGATCTTCATTTGTGCGGCTGAATCCAATTACACAGGCCGGTCAATTCGGGAACGCGGGCCGCAACATCGCGCGCGGGCCCGGCGCGGTCAATCTCGACGTCTCGTTAGTAAAAGACATTCCGGTACGCGAGCGCCTCAAGCTTCAGTTGCGCGCGGAAAGCTTCAATATCGGAAATCACCCCAACTTCTCCGTCCCGGTCGCGGATCTTGCCTCGCAGAATTTCGGGCGCATCCTTTCGGCGGGTCCGGCGCGCTTGACTCAGTTCGGCATGAAGGTCTTGTTCTGATGGCGGCCCGGGCAGTCGCCGAACTGCCGGCCGGCGCGGAAATACCAAGCGAGAGCTCCTGGAATCACCCTGGGTGGAGAGTAGCCATCGCCTCTTCTTTCGCCTGTATGGCGGGCTTCGGATCCATCCTCATTTATAGTTTCGGCGCGTTCATAAAACCGCTCACGGCGGAGTTCGGCTGGTCGCGCCAAACCATATCCACCGCGTTTGCCTGCGCCTCTTTCACGCTGGGCATCTGTTCACCGGGGCTTGGATTTCTGCTAGATCGCTACGGACCGCGCCGCGTCATCCTGCCCTCCATCGTCTTATTCGCATTAGCGTTTGCGTCGTTGTCCATGCTCGAAAACAGTCTCGTGCAACTGTTCTGCACATTCGTCCTGATCGGCGCCATCGGAAATGCAACGGCGCAATTAGGCTACACGCGCGCGGTCTCTACCTGGTTCAGCACCCGCCGCGGCACAGCTCTGGCCGTGCTCTTGACAGGCTCTTCGGTTGGCATGGTGGCGGTGCCGATCCTTTCGCAGCGTCTCCTCGCCAATGTGGGATGGCGCATGAGCTACGCGATTCTGGGCGCGCTGCCCTTGCTAATTGCCTTTCCGATCGCTGCTTTCTTTGTTCGCGAGCGCAAAGAGGACAGTCCGCAACAGTTGGCTATCTCAGCCCCGTCCTTCTCAGCGCCCAAAAGCCGGGCGTTCTGGATCCTTCTCGCCACGTTATTCCTGGGCGCCATGAGCACCACCGGAGTCATCACGCAATTATCGGCGCTGCTGACGGATCGCGGAATCAAAGCCAGCGAAGCGGGATACGCAGTCGCCGCCGCCGGGGCCGCGAGTTTTGCCGGCAGGCTAGTCACAGGTTGGCTTCTCGATCGTTTTTTCGCCCCGCGCGTTGGAATGGTTCTGCTGTTCATCACCGCCACGGGCCTCTATCTTCTTACGACCGCTCAGACACTCCCTGCTGCTATCCTGGCTTCCTTTCTGATTGGCTTCAGTATGGGTGGAGAAGCCGATGTGACGCCCTATGTGCTCGCCCGTTACTTTGGCCTTCGCAGCTTAGGACTGCTCTACGGCTGGGCGTGGACGGCATTCGCCATCGCGGCGGCCCTGGGGTCGGTCTTACTGGGCCGCGCATTCGATCGTAGCGGCACGTATTCCGATCTTCTGTTGTTGTTCGCGCTGGCCACGTTCATCGCCGGGCTGTTAATGCTCGCGATGCCTCAGTATCCTGAGAATGTCTATGTGGCGGGTTCTAAGCGCCCATGAACCGTCGTAGCTTTCTCCAAAGCGCTGGCGCAATGTTTTCGGGGCGATCTCCGAATTGGCGCATTTTCGAACTTACAACGCGCGTCGAAATTTTGAAACCTTCGGGCGCAACGCGTATCTGGGTGCCGGAGGCGTTGATAACGGATACGCAATTCCAGAAAACGTCCAGGAACCGATTTGAATGCCAGGGCGGTGTCGTAAAAACATTTCGAAACAGGAAGGAAGCGCTTGGAATTACAACCGCAGAATTCCCGGCGGGTGCGAAACCAGTTCTTACGGTGACGAGCCGTGGCGCGACCCGGAACTGGGCTGTCGATCTTTCCGCGCCCGGCAATCAGCGTAAATTGAGTACTGCCGAAAAGAACCATTTCCTGCGGCCGACCAAAATGCTGCCAACGGACGGTATCGTGAAGCAAAAGGCCGCCGGGATAACGAAGAATGCGCGCACCGACGTAGATAAAGCGCGCGCCATCTATGACTGGATAGTGGAGAATACGTACCGCAATCCGAAGACGCGCGGCTGCGGCATCGGCGATATCCGCTTCATGCTGGAATCCGGCGATTTGGGAGGCAAATGCGCCGACCTGAACGCGCTTTATGTCGGGCTCGCACGCGCTGCCGGCCTCCCGGCGCGTGACGTGTATGGCATCCGCGTGGCCGGATCTCAGATAGGCTACAAAAGCTTGGGCACTTCCTCAGCGAACGCGACCAAAGCGCAACACTGCCGTGCGGAGGTCTACCTGAATGCATACGGCTGGGTCCCGGTCGATCCCGCCGATGTGCGAAAGGTCATGCTTGAAGAAGCGCCTGGCCATCGCCCGCTCGATGACGAAATGGTGAAGAGAGCGCGTACCCGGTTATTTGGGTCGTGGGAGATGAATTGGATTGCATACAATTCTGCGCAGGATGTTGTGTTACCGGGATCGAGTGGACCGCCAGTTCACTTTCTGATGTATCCGCAAGCAGAAACAGCCGAGGGCCGGCTCGACTGTCTTGATCCGGGCAACTTTCGATACGAAATAGCATCGAGAGAGATTACGGCGGTGGGGTGACGAAGATGCGCCAGCGTTATCGTCCCAAGGCGGAAACTCTTGCGTTGCTCAAAGTTTCTGGCAACCCGATAAACGGACTCGGTGAAACGTCGTCGCGCAGGCCATCACCGTTCTTCTGGCATCCGCCCGATCGGCATCCTTATGGCGAATTGCAGAATGTCGCGCGCCAGAGCTCGCGCAAATGCCCAGGTGCAGCGGCGGCGTTTCTTGCTGCCTATAACTATCCGGAACTAGTTCCAGTAGCCGAGGTACGAAACGAAGCTCCAGCCGAGCACCTCGCTCGCGAAGCAACCGGCTTTGCGCTCGCCCACGAAGCCGATGCCATTGGCATCGCGCCGATGGACCCACTCTACGTGTTCGAGGGATATACGATCGACGAACCCTGGGCGATCGTGCTCGCGCTCGCTCACAACTATGAACGGCTCAAGCAGGTCCCCTCAGATGAGACAAACGGCGTGGGCGTCATCGACGTCGCCGATCAATACGCTCGCGGAACGCGAGCTTCGTACGCCCTCGCCAATTGGATTCGATCCCAGGGCTACAACGCCAAGCCCTATCCCGGACCTGGAGCGGACGCTCTGCTTCTGATTCCGCCGGCCATCGCCGCTGGCTTGGGGGAACTCGGCAAGCACGGCTCGTTGATCAGCCGGCAGTTCGGATCGGGTGTGCGTCTCGCCGGCGTTACCACCGACATGCCCTTGGTCGCGACCGCGCCCGACCGCTTCGGCGCTGACGAATTCTGCATGACCTGCCAGGTCTGCACCAGGGCGTGTCCTCCCGGCGCCATTGCCGAACACAAGCAGATGGTGCGTGGCGTGGAGCGTTGGTATGTGGACTTCGACAAGTGCATCCCGTACTTCGCTGAAGCGGCATCTTGTGGCATCTGCATCGCCGTCTGTCTGTGGACACGGCCGAACGTGCGCCCGAAGCTATTGTCCACGATGGCCCGGCGCCTTGATCTAACATCGCCCGAGACGTGACAGCGTCATTTGTTCGCCGCGGAGATCGTTTCAATCACCAGGGCTTGGGAGTTGCCTTTCGAGTAGACCTTCCCCGTAGCTGTGACGCGTTTACCTGCATACGGAAGAAGCCGGCTGTTCTGACCCTCCGCCGGCATAGATTCGGATATGGGCCAGAAGATCGACCCGTCATCCTGGAGAATAACGAGGGGCGAGCCCTTGTGCGCGCAGGCCAATGCACATTCCCGGCTGATCGGCTTGTCCAAACCTTTCGTAAAAGCGCATGCCGAGTCGAGAACCCAACCTTTGATCGTCTTCTGATCTCCGGCGGGAGCAGCCGAAAGAAGACTGGCAACGAGTGAACTGCATAAAAGACCTGGTGCGAATTTCATACCTTCTCTAAAGCGCCTCGATGCGGAAGTATACAGCATTTCGAAAGGGCCGGCCATCCACCTTAGGTTTGAGACTGAACTCCATCTTTACCTGATGTATGTGATCGAGTACATTCGCAGGGGAGCCGATCATGCACAAAGCAAGGAGTTCATATGGCACACATCCACTTGACTGAAGGCCTTCCTGGTATTCGAGCGCTTTTCGATTTCCGTCCTGAAATCGCGAAGCCTCTATGCGCGTTAGCGGATGTTCTGTTGCATCAGCCGAATTCTCTTTCCCGGGCGGATCGCGAGCTGATTGCTACTTACGTCTCTTCGTTGAACAATTGCTATTACTGCCAAACAGCCCATGGCGCAATTGCCGCACATCATATGGACGGAAACGAGAACTTAGTCGTTCAAGTGAAGCGCGATTTCACGGCTGCGCCGATCTCCGACAAGCTGAAGGCACTGCTGGTTATAGCAGGGAAAGTGCAGACAAGCGGCAGGCAAGTCACCACGGAAGACGTGGAAAACGCGCGACGACAAGGGGCGAGTGACGTGGAGATTCACGATACAGTGCTGATCGCGGCTGCTTTCTGCATGTACAACCGCTATGTGGATGGGCTCGGAACCTGGGCTCCGGAAGGCCTGGAGAACTATAAGCCGAGGGCGGCGGTTGTCGCGGAAGGTGGCTACAATCGAATCCCTTCGGACATACCAACGCACGCCCAGAGTTGTACCGGCTCAACCAGCCATACGCGATGACCATTCCTACTGAACCGATTGGAAGTATCCCGAGGCCTCAACAGCTCATTGTGGCGATGCAGAAATGGGGGCAAGGCCAGCTTTCCCCGAGTGAATTCCAGGCGATAGCGGAGGAGGCGTTGCGGGACACCATCCGGCGTTTCGAGGCTACCGGGTCGCCGGTCATCACCGATGGAGAGCAAACCAAGCCGAGTTTTGCCACATATCCTGTCCACGGTTCTTCCAGTCTCGCTCCGGATGGCATTTCCATTCCGTTTGCGGATGGGCACACTCGCCAGCTACCGCGTCTGACTGCTGGACCATTTCGCTACACCACTTACGCCGGTTCCTATGTCAGCGCGGCCAAGAGATTGACTGAACGGCCTCTGAAGCAAGCAGTCATTTCGGCGTCGGCACTCAGTCTGTTATATCCGGACGGAGGAATCCCCGATTACCCGAGAGAGCAGTTTCTGGACGACCTCGTCAACGAAGCGGAGACCGACATCCGCGGTTGCTTAGAAGCAGGTGCCTGCAGTGTACAGATCGATTTCACGGAAGGCCGGCTGGCGCTGAAGTTAGATCCTTCCGGTGGACTTCTCGATCAGTTTGTGGTGCTCAATAATCGGGTATTCGAGCGGTTCTCTGAGAAGGATAAGCTTCGTTTAGGAGTGCACTCGTGTCCCGGTGGCGATCTGGATGTAACGCACAGCGCCGATGTGGACTATGCCGGACTCTTGCCAACTCTTTTCAAGCTGAAGGTCACAAACTTCTATCTCCAAATGGCAAGCGAAAAGAATCGCGGCCGGGTTCTGAAGCTGATTCAAGAAAGCATCCAACCGCGGCATAGAGTGTTCGTGGGTGTCATAGATCCGATCAATCCAACATTGGAAACACCCGAAGAGGTTTGCGCACGTGTGCTTCAGGCGGCGGAACATATTCCGGCGCATCAGCTCGGAACCACGGATGACTGTGGATTTGCGCCGTTCTCGGATGATACGTCCACCGCACGAGATTTAGCGTTTTCAAAAGTCGCCGCGCGAGTGCAGGGAACAGCGATGGCAGCCCAGCTTTTGGAAAGACAAGGCGCTGGCAGATAAGACTGGCCGCAGGTGTGATGTTGCTGGCCGGGCGCTTCGGACAGAGCCGTAAGAAGGAAGCGGCTGCGCTGCGCGCCGTTTGCTGCGGTGACGGCTCGCCAACCCGCCAAGCGTAAGATGGAGCGTGCCTGAGTTACCCGAAGTCGAAACCGTCGTCCGTTCGATCAGTCCTCACGTCCTCGGTCAAACCATTCGGCACGCCTCCGTGACCTCCCATCGTGTCACGCGCGGAGACTTCCTGCGAACCAGCAAAGCCCTCACAGGCGCCACCATCCGCCGCGTTCACCGGCGCGGCAAGCAGATGTATTTCGAGTTGGATCGCGGTGTGCTGTATGTGCACCTTGGCATGACCGGCAAGTTGTTGTGGAACGCGCCACCAGGCAAATATGCGCGCGCGATTCTCGAGTTCGACTCGGGCACGCTCATCTATGACGACGTCCGCCAATTCGGTCGGTTCGAAGTGTTCCCGAAACTACCGGATCTGTTCGAACGCTCCGGGCCCGACGCTCTCTCCGTCGACTTCGCTGAATTTTTCGAACGGCTAAAGCGCCACAAAGGACATATCAAGCCGCTGCTCCTCAATCAGTCGTTCATTGCGGGCGTAGGCAACATCTATGCGGATGAATCTCTCTTCGCTGCGGGAATACACCCGCGCGCTCGCGCGAACCGCCTTTCTAAAAAACGCGCCGAAGATTTACACCGGTCCATCGTCGCCGTACTGGAGCTAGCCATTCAGCATCGCGGATCGTCTATCTCCGACTATGTCGACGCCGACGGGGAGGCGGGCAGTTTTCAGCAGCAGCACAATGTCTATGGCCGGGCAGGGAAGCCATGCGCCCGCTGCGGTCATGCGATCAAGCGCATTGTTCTCGGCCAGCGCGGCACGCACTATTGTCCGCGTTGCCAGCGCACTTGAGTCGTGGGTTGCTCCGTTTGCCGCTCGGCCGTCGCTTGCCGGATCGCGTCGGCGACATCGACCACCGCTCGCATTGCCTTCACATTGTGGACCCGTACCAAATGCGCGCCGTTCAAAATACAGGCCGTTACCGCCGCGGCGGTTGCGAATTCCGTCTCTTCTTCACGCTCCTTCCGCAAAAACGATTTGCGCGAGGGCCCCACCGCGATCGGCACGTCTAGCGCGTGCAGATACTCCAGATTTGCCACGATCTCGCAATTCTGGTCGCCTCTCTTCCCAAATCCCAGGCCCGGATCGGCGGCCATCCGGAACTTCTCGACGCCCGCCTGACGCGCGCGGTGTATCGCGGCCTCCAGATCGTTCGCAATGGAACGGAGTACATCTTTCAAAGGAGGAAGCTTGGCCCATGTCTCCGGAGTCCCGCGCATGTGATTGATGATCAGCCCGGCGTCGTATTTCGTGACTATCTTGGGGAGCTGCGCATCGAGCAGAATGCCACTCGGATCGTTGATGATCTCGGCGCCATACTCCAATGCCTTGTCTGCCACGCCGGACTTGTACGTATCCACCGATATCGGAATCGTCAACTTATCGCGCAACCGTTTTAGAACTGGCACGAGGCGCCGCAATTCCTCCGCTTCCGATATTCGCTGCGAACCCGGGCGCGTCGACTCTGCGCCGATGTCCAGGATATCGGCTCCCTGCTCCTCGAGCTCGAGCGCGCGCGCAAAAGCCCGATCCGGGTCGGCATATTCGCCGCCATCGGAAAAAGAATCGGGTGTTACGTTCAGCACGCCTAGGATCAGCGTGCGTTCCCCTAACAGGAGTTCGCGCTTCTTAAGGCGCCAATGATAGCGTCGATGCATTCCCAGACTACGAGTGTGGCAGATGCGTCAAGCCGAATGTCCGCGCGCCCGTTTCGACACTCGGCGGCGCGCCCAAGTGAGTTGCTCGTCCAAAAGCCTGGCTAGTTCCGGATGATCCGCCGCCAGGCTCTGCAGGTGCGTCTGCGCGGTTTCCGGAGAGCACTGCGTAAGTGGACCTCCCCAGGGGCCACGGGCGCCTCGCAAGAATGAATCCAGCATCTCTCGCCCCATCTCGTCCATCAGCCTCCAAAGATGGTTACCGGCGACACCGCTATCCCGTAGCGCCTGCTGAGCGATCAAGAAGAGTGGAATGGGCAGTGCAGAAGCGAACAGATCCGCCGCAAAATAAAGCGATTTGGCGCCTGTTCGCAATTCCACCGTGCGCGCTCCCGCACGCCCCAAAATGCGCCGAATTTGACGCGCCGTGGCGAGGTCGCCCTCCACGATGAAACATTTCCGCTTGCCGCCATGCGCCGCTACCAGACTCGCCACCGACGCGCCACGCGCCTTGAGCGGCTTCAGCGCCTCTGTCAAAACCCAACTCTCACACAGGACAAAACTGAGCTCCGGCAATACCAACTCAGATGCACAGAGGTCTTCTATGACACGCGGTAGAGCCGCGTCGGGAACGCGCAGCAGAACGAGTTTGGCCTCTTGCAATTCCGCGTACTCTGTAACCGCGTAACCCGCGCGTAGAAAATTCGAAACACGCCGTGCGCCTTGCAGGCCGGTTGATTTTATCGGACCAAGCTCCGCTGCAAATCCCGGCAATCGCAAAACTGCCGAAGAGATCGCACTACCCTCGACTATGAGACCGAGTTGCGGTTGCTTCTTCATAAATCGAGCTGGTTTTCAACGCTCTCACACGGTCCCGGAATTGGGCCGCTTTCTCGAATTCGAAAGTCTTGGCCGCCTCCCGCATCCTCGCCTCGAGCTCTGCTATTAACCGATCGCGCTGCTCCGGAGTAAGATCGACACCGGGCTCGTCTTCAGTCTCCAGCGGAACCGTGACGTAATCTGCTTCCGCAACCGCCACCAAACTCATATCGATCGGCTTTATGATGCTCTGCGGAGTAATATCGTTGGCTTCGTTGTAGGCCCGTTGAATCGCGCGCCGGCGCTCTGTTTCGCCTATCGCACTCTGCA
>Ga0193753_10001558_pt1 | contig 19417 bp, 12 predicted proteins | sample H1c2metaG_FD_144925 | JGI IMG/M metagenome (GOLD analysis project Ga0193753, IMG submission 144925) | Soil microbial communities from a riparian zone of the East river system, Colorado, United States - H1c2 | ecosystem: Environmental > Terrestrial > Soil > Riparian zone | place: USA: East...
ACAGCGGGGCCAGCCAGCCCAGGCGCACCGCGCGCGGCTCGACGGGAGGTGCGTGCGGCGGAGCGGCGTCCAGTGCGGCCGCGACCGTCGGCGATCCCGCGGCCGGGTCCGGAGGGAGATCGCTCATGGTCGGTACACGCTCCGGGAGAGTCGGTCCTGGGCCTGCGCCAGCACGGCCAGCGCAGCGGGGTCTGCCAGGACACGGCAGGTGTCGAGAATATCCATTACGGCAGGCGCGTTGGAACCGTTGCGCAGCGCGCCGCGGATGTGAGAGCCCAGCGGCGCGGGCAGCGCCATGAGTGCGAGCGCCGCGACGGCGAACAGCTCGCGCTCCGCCAGGCTCAGCCCCGGCCGGGCGAGGATGGCGCCGTACGCGTCCTCCAGCACGAGGCCCGGCAGGCCGGGGTGCAGGTCCTCCAGCGTGGCGAGAACGTCCTGCGCGAGATCCTTGTAGATCGCGTCCCAGACGCGCCGGCCGCGCGCGGCATCCTGCGCGCGAGGGTCGTCGGTGGGTTCGCGGCCGCCCGGCGCGCCTGACGTTTCTGACTTGCCCGGCTCGCCCGGCTCGCCCGATCCGGGCGCCGCCGGCCGACCACGTGCGCGGTGCAGGTGCGTCAGCACCTCGATGGCTCGGGGGAAGCCGCCGTAGGCGACCACCTGCAGCGCGGTCTCCGCGACGCGCGGATCGGCGAGGGGCAGGCCGAGGACCGGAGCAGCCGCGAGCAGCGCGGGCAGCGCGTCGAAGCGCCCGGCGCACGCCGCGCCGTGCAGCAGCGCGAGACAGCGCAGCTCCGGCGCGAGCCCCGGGCGGCGCAGCACGTCATCGATGTCCTGCGCGAGAGACAAGCGACCCGGGACCGTAACGGCGCGCGCGGCGGCGATCAATCGTCCGCGCGCCGCGCCTTGACAGTGCGCGAATCGCTATCCTTTGATGTCCGATCGGCCTCGGCGGCACACGCATTGCCAACGCTGACCCGGACCCGTCCCGTAGAGGCGGCCCTTCGCTGCACCCCCGGCCCCGGAGCCCCGACATGAAGTCCCTCCATCCGCTCGCCCTGGTCTGCGCCCTGCTCGCGGGGCCGCTCCCGGCGTGCCTTGCCGCTCCGCAGGAGGCCGCGACGCCCGTCGCCGTCGCCCTCGCGCCCGCCCCGGCTCCCGTTGCGGCCCAGCCGACCGTCCCGGCCGTCGCGCCGGCTGTCGCGCCGGAATCCGTGGTCACCGGAGCGCCGGTCGTCACGCCGCCTGTCGCTGCGCTGGCCACAGTGCCGGTCGCCGCACTTGCCGCGCCGCACGCCGAGCCCGCGCCCGCGCCGCAGGCCGCGCCCGCGCAGGAGGCGCCGAAGCAGGAATCGCCTGCGCCGGAGGCTCCGGAGCAGGAGACGCCTGCTCAGGAGGCGCCCGCGGCGCCCCAGGCCCAGGGCGGCGCGGTGCCGGTCAAGCAGGTGGATGCGCCGGTCTACAGCATCCCGGACATCCGCGCGCACCGCGGCCAGGAGCTGTCCTACGTCCGGCGCGCGGCAGACCGCGTGGTGGTCGACTTCAGCAAGGTCGACGTCAACGCGGATCCCGTGCTCATGATCGGCAGCCGCCCGGTGTCGCGCAACGAGTACCGCAGGCGCGCCCTGATGTACGCCGGCGGCAACGAGATCGACAAGCACGTCACGCACCTGCTCACGCAGCAGGAGATCGAGAAGGAGACGCTCGCCTACCAGGACGAGCTGAAGAAGACGGAGAGCAATCCCGACACGCTGGCCGCCAGGGTCCAGGAGTTCCGCGCGAAGTTCGAGCTGGACGCGGCGGCCATCGACCGCAAGTACGAGGAGTACAAGGACCTGCTGCGGCAGCAGGCGCGGCAGGGCGTCACGATCAACCCGGGCGACCCCGATCCGGCCGACCGGTCCATCGCGGACTTCGAGGCCTCCATCAACTCCAGCATCGGCATGGACGCGTACCGCCAGCTCCTCGCGGCCGACGCGGCCTTCGAGAAGGTCTTCCTGCCCTTCCCCGAGGGCAAGGTCGAGGGCGTCTCGCACGACATGCAGACCGGCCCGCCGCCGATGGACGAGCCGCGCCCGGACTGGATACCGCAGGCGTCCTGGGACGCGCTCGCCACGGATGACCAGGGCCGCAACCTGCGCTCCTTCGTGAAGACGTGGGCCATCGACGGCACGGGCATCCCGGGCCTGTTCAAGCCGAGCATCCTCGCGCGCGTGCGCGAAGGCCTGCTCTCGCAGATCGGCGTGTCCTACTTCTTCGACGAGGACCTGCCCGACGACATCTTCATGAAGGTGGGCGCCCAGCTCGTGCCCAGCAGCGACATCTGGTACCTGGTCGAGGGCAAGCTCACCGACGTGGACAACGAGCTCATCCTGCGCGAGCTGCTCACGCTCGACGCGATGAAGAAGGGCCTCACGGCCGCGATGCGGGACGTGCCGCCGCCGGCGCCCGGCGCGACGCCCATGCCTGCCGCGGAGCCCGCCGCCGCCACGCGCGTGCCGGCCTGGCTCGACCGCGACAGCTTCGCCAAGGTCTGGCACGACCACGAGGACGAGTACAAGAACACGCTCTTCCCGCTGCGGAACATCATCCTGTTCCGCGGCTACACCTCGCTGGACCGCTACCGCGAGCACTACCGCTACCGCCAGGCCTACAACCTCTGGCGCAAGTCCACGCTCTCCGACGACGAGGTGCTCGAGCACTATCAGGGCGGCGGGCGGCTCTTCTTCGAGCGCGGCAACATCCAGACGGACATCTCCTTCGTGGAGCTGGGCCAGCGTCCGTTCACCAACGCGGCGCTCGACCAGTCGATGCTGGACCTGCAGGGCTTCATGGACAACGCGCGCGCCGACTGGCAGACCGAGCGCGCCAAGGTCGAGCAGGACGCCAAGTCCGAGGGCGGCGGCGGCGAGGCGGCCGTGCAGGCCGCCGTGCAGAAGGACGAGCGCGACAACGGCCCGGGCAACGCGGCGTGGTTCGCGCGCGTCGCGCGGCTGCACGCGCCCCCGCCCAGCCCGCAGGGCGGCGATGGCCACAACTTCCAGCGCAGCCAGCTCCGCATGCGCATGGCCGAGGACGAGCTGTCCATCTTCGTGACCGGCTACAGCCTCGCGGACGACGTCTACTACCACGGCCAGAAGGGCGAGGTGTACGGCCCGTGGGCGGAGCGCTGCCGCCAGCACGCGTGGGGCGCGGAGGCCAACGCCGGCTCGTGGGCCATCGCCGTGAGGGACTTCAACCGCGCGGGTCCGGTCGGCGCCTTCGAGGGCCGCAACCGCGACCTGGCCTACGAGGACTTCCTGGACCTCAACTACTTCCACTGGGCGCAGGAGAGCCTCAAGGCGCTGCTGCCCTCCGTGAAGGTGCCCGGCGCTCCGTCCAGCGCCGGCAAGTAAGCCCGACGGCACCCCCCGCGCGCCGGCCCGTCTCGCAGTGACCTCACCGCGGAGCGGGAGCGGACCGCCCGCCGGCGCACCGCGCACCTGGCGGCTGCTGCGCGATGGCGCGGGGCCGCCGGCGCTCAATCTCGCGACGGACGAGGCGCTGCTCTCCAGCGACGACCCTCGCGCGGCGCTGCGCCTGTACGCATGGTCGCCCGCCGCGCTGTCGCTGGGGCACTTCCAGCCGCTCGCCGGCTTCGACCTCGCGGCGACCGCGGCGGCGGGAGCGGTCGTCGTGCGCCGGCCCACCGGCGGCGGGGCGATCCACCACGACCGCGAGCTGACCTTCTGCATCGCGGCGGCACCGGGCCGGGACGGCTACCCGGCCGAGGTGGTGGAGGCGTACGCGCTGGTGCACGACATCCTGCGCGAGGCGCTGGCCTCGCTCGGCGCGCACGTCGCGCCGCGCGGCGCCGGCGCCCCGCTCTCGACGCGGCCCCGCGACGCGACGCTGTGCTTCACGGACCACACCGCGCTGGATCTGCTGGACCGCGAGGGACGCAAGGTCGTCGGCTCGGCGCAGCGGCGCACGGGCGGTCGCGTGCTGCACCACGGCAGCCTGCCGCTCGAGGTGCCCGCGCTGACGCCGGGGAGCGGCAGCGTCTCGCTCGCGGCGGGCCGCGCCGTGGGCTGGGACGAACTCGCGGACGCGATCATCAGTGCGTTCGCGCGCCGGCTCGCCCTGCGCTGGCAGCCCGGCGAGCTCTCGTCCGCCGAGCGGCAGGCCGCCGCCGCGCTGGCTGCCGGCAAGTACGCGCGGCCCTGACCCGCGCGCCGCCTGCGGGCGGCAGCGCCGGGATGCCTGCCCGCCGCAGTCGCGACAAGCTTCCGGCGAGCCGGCTGGCCTACAATGCGCGCGCTGTCGACCGTTCCCGGGGAACCCACATGCCGATCCTGACCGCGCTCGCGCAGTCCGCCGGGGATGCTGCAGCCACGTCGGTGCTCGAGCCGATCCTCACGCTGGGCGGGCTCGTCAGCCACACCGAGTTCTGGCTGTGGATGACGCTCATCGTGCTGATCATCGAGATCTTCACGTCGGGCTTCTTCATCGGCGCCTTCGCCATCGCCACGCTCGTGGCGGCGGCGGGCGCGTGGTTCGGGCTCGGGATCAACGGGCAGCTCGTGGTGTTCTCGCTGGTGTCCATCGCGTCGCTGGTGTGGGCGCGGCCGGTGTTCTTGCGGCTGCTGGCCACCGGCCGGCACGAGACCAACGCCGCGTCGCTCGTGGGGCAGAACGGCACCGTGATCGACCAGATCTCGTCCGGCGGGATCGGCCGCGTGCGCATGAGCAACGAGGAGTGGCGCGCGACGGCGGCCACGCCGCTCTCGGTGGGCGACGCCGTGCGCGTGCTCGGGGTCACGGGCAACACGCTCACGGTCGGGAAGATCTGAGGAACGCGGCGCGGCCGACCGGCCGCGTCAGAGGCGCGCGCCGGGGAGCCCCGGCCGCCGAGGAGACAAAAGATGGGTCAGTCCGGCACCTTCATCATCATCGCGCTGGTGGTCTTCGCGATCGTGCTCGTCGCGAAGAGCATCAAGGTCATCCGCCAGGCCGAGGTGATGATCATCGAGCGCCTGGGGAAGTACAACCGCACGCTGACGCCGGGCATCAACGTGCTGCTGCCGCTCCTCGAGCAGCCACGCACCGTCGCCTGGATGATGCCGATCACCTCGAGCGGCCGCGCGCTCAACGTCGCGCGCTTCACGGAGCGCATCGACCTGCGCGAGTCCGTGATGGACTTCCCCGAGCAGCGCGTCATCACGCGCGACAACGTGGTCATCCAGATCAACGGGCTGCTGTTCAGCCAGATCACGGACCCGACGCGCGCCGCGTACGAGGTGTCCAACCTGCCGATGGCCATCGAGAAGCTGGCGCAGACCACGCTGCGCAACATCATCGGCGAGCTGGACCTGGACAAGGCGCTCTCCAGCCGCGACGAGATCAACGCCAAGATGCGCGCGGTGCTCGATGACGCCTCCGACAAGTGGGGCGTGAAGATCAACCGCGTGGAGCTGCAGGACATCTCGCCGCCGCCGGAGATCCAGGTGGCGATGGAGAAGCAGATGAAGGCCGAGCGCGACCGCCGCGCGGTGGTGCTCGAGGCCGAGGGCGAGAAGGCCTCGCGCGTGCTGCGCGCCGAGGGCCTGCGCGACGCCGCGATCGCGGAGGCGGAGGGCGAGCGCCAGCGGCTCATCCTCAAGGCGACCGGCGAGGCCGGCGCCATCGAGAAGGTGTCGGCGGCCCTCGCGGCGACGGGCACCAACCCCGCGCAGTACCTGATCGCGCTGGAGTACCTGAAGATGATGCGCGAGATCGCTGCGTCCGAGCACGGCCAGAAGACGGTCTTCCTGCCCTACGAAAGCGCGGCCGTCCTCGGCTCCATCGGCAGCCTGAAGGAGCTGCTGGCGACGGGGCCGACGATCTCGGCCGGCTTCAAGAAGTAGGCGTCTTCACGCCGGGACACCGTTCACCACGTCACCGGCTCTGTTGCGTCGCGCCGCGGATCTGGCACCACGGCCCCGATGTCACCTCACTCCGCCTCCGCCTCGGCTCGCACGGTCACGTGGCCGTCGTCCTCGATGGTTACGCGGATGAGGTGCGGCCGGCAGCACACCGGGCAGTCCTCGACGTACTCCTGCTCTTCGCCGGCGGAGAGGTCCACCGTCACCACGATCTCCTCGCCGCAGAAGGCGCACGTGTAGCTGGTGTCGTCATCCATGGCGCGGAGTCTAGCGCGCACGCCTCACGACCGCGCTCGCGAGCCGCGCGGGGATCAGCGCGCCATCGCGACGAGGCCGTTGTCGCGCGCGCGGCGCAGCATGAAGGTGGCGGACTCCGGCGTGCGCGCCCAGAACTCGATCGACGGGCCGGGGCGCCGCGCGCGCCAGATGTCCAGGCACAGCGCCTGGGGAGCGTCGGGCAGGCACGTCGACCCGGTCGCGCCCGTGTCCACGATGGCGCAGCGCCAGAAGCCCATCGCTTCCAGGACGCCGTCGCGGAGGAAGCCCATGCCCATCTCGCCCCGTCGGCGCACGAACAGGCTCGGGTGGAGCTCCGACAGCGTGGTGCGCGGCGGCACGCCCTGCGTCGTCCAGGGCTTGAAGTCGCCCCTGGGCGGGTACTCCGAAACGGCTTTCGGCAGCTTCGACGGATCGAGCGCGAGGGCGCTCTCCACCGCGATCGACGCGTTGTCGCCCCGCATCTCGCAGAGCAGGGAGTCCACCGCGAGGCGCGTGTCGGTCCGGCGCAGCAGCAGATCGAAGCGCACCGAGCTGGCCAGCGGCGCCACGACCAGCAGAGCGGCCAGCGCCGCGCGCGGCACGCGCCCGCGCAGCGAGAGCGCGCCTGCCGCCGCGAACACGGCGGTGAAGACCACGGCGGACATCGAGTAGCGCACGTTCTCGTAGTTGGTCCCGAGCAGCAGCAGCAGCACGACCGGGTAGCTGCCGAACGCGATCGCATCGCGCCAGCGGTGCCGCCCGCGCCAGCAGGCCCACGCGAACAGCACCGCCGCCGCGGCACTCACGGGCTCGGACAGCACGAAGCCCGACACGAAGCGCGGGAAGTGGTGCGCAAAGCCCATGCGCAGGAACGAAGCCGGAATGCCCAGCGTCGCGGCATCCTTGAGCATCGAGTCGCCGGGCGCGTCGCCCACGATCCCGGGCCAGCGCGACGCGTTGCTCAGCGCGAGAAAGGCCAGCGCGAAGCCGCCGAGGATGACGGCGCTGTCGCGCAGCAGGCGCGGCCAAGGGCGCACGAGGCAGGCCATGGCCAGGCCGCAGCACAGCAGCAGCACGAACCCGAGCTGGAAGACGGAGGCGACGATGCCGATCGCGAGCCCCGTGAGCAGCGCGAGCTTCCACGCGCCGCGCGGCGCCGGGGGCAGCAGCAGCAGGTGCAGCATCGGCACGGCCGCGAAAGCCAGCAGCGTGATGCCCGGCACGTGGATGCGCGCCTGGTGGCTGTAGATGACGAGCGCCGGAGACACGGCGGCGATGGCGGCGGCGAGCAGCGCGGTGCCGCGCGGGAAGCGCACGCGCGCCATGAGGTAGACGCCCAGCGCGAGCAGGCTGCCGATGCCGGCCGTGTAGGCGCGCGCGATCGTGTGCTGCAGCTTCTCGGACTGGAGCTCGCGCACGAAGGCGTTCCAGTCGGGCCAGTGCCCGAGCCCCAGCACCCGGTCCACGCCGTACGTCACGAGGTCCGCGACGACGTAGGCCCACGTGTGCGTCGCCGGGTACGAGGAACGCTCCACGAAGAACCCGTCGCGCAGGAACTGCGCCGCCTGCGGCACCTGGATGTAGTCGGAATACAGGACGTGCGGGAGCGCGAAGCGGAACTGGTCGACGCGCAGCGCGAAGCCCGCGACGACGAGCAGCCCCAGCACGAAGAGCGCGAGGCGGCGCGAGACGCTGCCCTCCGCGGCACGCGGCGACATCGGATCGTCTGATGAATCGCTCACGCGCCCGCTGCTTTCCCTTTGCTGAGGCGCGCTGCCACGCGCCGGCGTCCTTCCGAAGGATTCACATCATGCCTCACACGCGGCCGGCGCGTGCTGTCGCGGTCCACGCCACGCGCCGCCGCGCGCCCCGAAGTGCCCTGTTTTGCAGTCCTGGCGGCTTGCAGCAACGCCGGTGCGCCGACCACCGACGCGACCCCATAACACGCGGCCCGCGACGGGGACGCGGTTCCTCGGCAGCCTCGACTCGAGTCGAGCCGCGACGCGGGAGCGGCCTGCTTGTGAGAACTCGCGGGCCGAATGAATACTGCATATGAACATGCTGCATGGAAATGCGAGCGGGCCCTGGTGCGCCGCGGCCACCCGCCGGCGGGAGCCGCCCCGTCCGATGGCCGGGCGGACCGCCATTCCGCGGGGTCCGTCGGGTCCGGGCGGTCCGCGCTTCCTCCCGGCGTCCTCGCGTCGCGCGTCCCGGGGAAGCCGGGCGGGCTGGCTCACACCGGATAGACTGCGGCGCTCCCCGCTCCGCCCGACAACCCCCGCGCGCTCCGACGAGCGAGCCCCGAGCCGCCGCCCGATGCAGCCCGATCCGCTTCCGATTCCCGCCGGCCTCGCGCGCATCGCGTGGCGCGGCCCGATCCTTGCGTGTGCCGTGCTGCTGACGTCGCTGGCGTGCACGGCGGCGGGACAGTGCCCGCCGGGCAACCTGCCGCTGACCCACGCGCCCATCGCCGGGCTCGACGCCCACACCGTCGTGCTCGGGCAGTTCGAGGACACGTTCGCGATGCTGGACGCGCAGGGCGAGTTCAACGTCGTGAAGTCGGGGCTCGTGCCGGCGCCGGGCGGCGTGTTCGGCACGGGCTGCGCCGGCATGCCGGTCGACGCGGCGGTGGCCATCTACCACAGCGGCGCGCTCGACCTGAACCACGGCACCCTGGAGATGTGGGTCAAGCCGGGCGCGGACACGGTCCAGCGGCAGTCGCTCTTCAGCCTGCAGGGGACCAAGTCGCTCGACGGCGACGGGTTCAACGATCTCATCGTGGGCCAGCCGCTGCTGTCGGGCCCGTTCTCGGTCTCGAACATCTACTTCGACAACGGCTCGGGCCTCGACCTCTCGGCGCCGGCGCGCTTCACGTCGGAGGTGCCGCGCGGCATCGAGGTCGGCGACATGAACGGCGACGGGTACCTGGACCTCGTCGTCTCGATGAACCAGGGCAACACGCTGCCCGATCCGGTGACGGGCACGCCGGGCGAGGTGCAGATCTTCCTGGGACCGCTGCACAAGGGCGTCGAGTACCAGCCGCAGATGGCGCTGGAGGTGGACGTGCCGCAGGGCCTGCTGGTCGCGGACTTCGACCGCGACGGGGACGCGGACATCATCGTCGCGTCGTACTCGCAGTCGCTGCCCGCGGTGATCGGCTACGCCAATGACGGCACCGGGCACTTCTCGATCATGGATCTGCCGTACTTCGAGATCATCGCGGGCGCCGAGGCGCTCGCGGCAGCCGACGTGAACGGCGACGACGTGCTCGACGTGCTGTACGGCAGCTTCGGCGCGCCGCCGAGCCGCGTGCTGCTCGGCGCGATCGGGCCGGGCGGCTACACCTTCCAGGACGTCTCGCTGCTCTCCTCCGAGCGCAGCAGCCTGTCGCTCGGCGTCTCGTTCGGCGACGTGAACGCCGACGGCTTCCTCGACGCGGTGCTCACGCAGCCGCTCTTCGACGACGGCAGCGAGGACCTGCACGGCCGCCTCGCGATCCATCTCAACAACGGCGACGGCACCTTCGAGCCGCTGCCGGACGGCATCATCAAGACGCCGCGCCCCTTCACGGTGTCCGCGGTGAAGGACGTCAACAACGACGGCTTCACGGACGTGACCGTGGCCAACTGGCGCCAGGGCCAGATCAACTCGCCCGTGTCCACCGTGATGCTGGGGCCGCTCTCGCCGGCCGGCGACGGGGACCCGCTGACGCCGCCCACGCTCACCTACCTGGTGGACAGCGCGGTGAGCATGACGCTGGGCGACCTGAACGGCGACGGGCTGTCCGACCTCTTCTTCCGCTCGGGCGTCTCGTCGCAGTCGGCGCTCTTCTTCCTGGACGTCGACGGGCGCTCGCTGGCGGGGCAGGACGGCGAGGGCCGGCAGCTCCCGGCGCTCATCGTGCCCACGCAGGCGACGAACGGGAGCGTCTTCGGCGAGGGCGCGGGTGTCTACGCGGCGGTGGTGGGCGGTACGTCCGCGTACGGCACGGTGCACGACACGAGCAACAGCATGGACCTGTACGTCGAGGGCGGGCAGGTGCACTTCGTCCTCGTGGATCGCCTCAACGTGCGCCACGAGGTCGTGGCGCCGCTGCCGGCGGCGTCCGACCCCGCCACGGTGAACGGCTTCCGCCACGTGCAGGCGGAGTGGGAGCCGGTGGCAGGCGTGATCGAGCTGCGCGTCGGCGACGCGGGCAAGGTGGCCAGCGTCTACACGCGGCACGATCCCAACTACCGCGTGAACACCGTCTCGCCCGTCTTCCGCCTCGGCAGCGACTGCAACAACCAGCACCGCGCCAGGGGCTGGGCCTTCGATGACGTCCGGGTCTCGAACGTGCGGCGCAGCCAGCTCGACGAGGACGCCGACGGCGTGCCCGACGACTGGGACGACTGCAGGCACGCCTTCGATCCGGACCAGTCCGACGCGGACGGCGACGGCATCGGCGATGCGTGCACCTTCTGCCAGGATGACCTGGGCTTCCAGGGACCCGGCGCCGCGACGCTCACCGTCTGCGGCGAGGCGCTCGCGAGCTGCCAGTTCGCGACGCTGCGGCTCGCGCACCTGCCGCCGGGCAAGCTCGTGCTGCTCGCCGCGTCGCTCGCGATGAACCCGCTGCCTTTCAAGGACGGCACGCTGGTCACGCTGCCGTCGATCCTGCAGGTGGCGTTCATGGCGCCGCCCTCGGGCGAGATCTCGTTCCACGTGCCCGGCGGCGTCGGGCCGGTGGACCTCTACGTCCAGGCGCGCGCCGCGGATCCCGGCCAGCCGCACGGCGCGACGATCTCCAATGCGGTGAGGTTGAGCTTCCTGCCGTGAGGCGCGCTGCGCTCGCGACCTGACGGAGCCCGCGCGCCGCGCAGAGCCTGCGAGGTGACGGGGCGCCGCGCGCGGTTGATCGTCGCGGCGGGCGCGGGGATAGTGCCGCGGTGAAGCTGCACACGAAGATGCTCGTCGGCGTGCTGGCGGGCACGGCGGCGGGCGTGGCGGCGCACGAGCTCCTGTCCGCGGAGGCGGTGAGCGAGGCGCTGCCGGTCACGCGCGCGATCGGGCAGATCTACCTGCGCCTGCTGCTCATGCTCGTGGTGCCGCTCATCTTCTCGGCGCTCGTGCTCGGCATCTCGGGCCTGGGCGACCTGCGAAGCCTCGGGCGCGTGGGGCTCAAGACGCTCGTCTACACCGTCGTGGTGTCCACCATCGCGGTGCTCATCGGCGTCGGGCTGGTCAACCTGCTCCAGCCGGGCGGCGGCCTGGACGAGGCGGCGCGCGCGCGCATGCTGGCCGGCGTCGGCGCGCGGGCCTCGGCGGTGTCGGGCGGCGTCGCGCCGAAGACGGGCCTGGAGCTGCTCGTGAACATCGTGCCGCGCAATCCGCTCGAGGCGGCGGCCGGCGGCGACATGCTCGGTTTCATGTTCTTCTCGCTGCTCTTCGGCATCGGGCTGCGGCTCACGCGCAGCGACGCGGCGCGGCGCCTGGAGGACGTCATCCAGGGCCTGTACGACGTCACGATGAACCTCATCGGGCTGGTCATCCGCATCGCGCCGTGGGGCGTGGCCGCGCTGCTGTTCACGCTCACGGCGGAGCTGGGCGTCGAGATCCTGGTCCAGCTCGGGCGCTACGTCGGCGTCGTGCTGCTCGCGCTCGCGCTGCACCAGTTCGTGATCTACTCGCTGGCGGTGCGCTTCGTCGGCGGGATGAGCCCGGCCTTCTTCTTCCGCGGCATCTCCGAGGCGATGATCACCGCCTTCTCCACCGCGAGCAGCAACGCCACGCTGCCCACCGCGATCCGCGTCGCGGAGGAGAAGCTGAAGCTCCCGCCTCAGGTCAGCCGCTTCGTGCTGACCATCGGCTCCACCGCGAACCAGAACGGCACCGCGCTCTTCGAAGGCGTCACGGTGCTGTTCCTCGCGCAGTTCTACGGCGTGGAGCTCGCGTTCGGCCAGCAGGTGCTGGTGTGCCTGGTGTGCATCCTCGGCGGCATCGGCACGGCGGGCGTGCCGGCCGGCTCCATCCCCGTCATCGCGATGATCCTCGGCATGGTGAACGTGCCGGTCGAGGGCATCGGCCTGATCCTCGGCGTGGACCGCTTCCTGGACATGTGCCGCACCACGCTCAACGTGAGCGGCGACCTCGCCGCCGCGGTGGTGGTGAGCCGCGGGGAGCCGCACGATCCCGCCGAGGCGCGTCCGTCGTTCGCGAGCGCGCGGGGAGATCCGACCCGTGCCGCACCGTGAGCCCCGCGGGGACCAGCGCTGAAGATCCGGGTCCTGCCTGCTGACGGATGCGCTTGTCGCGGATAGGCTGACCCGACCCCGAGGTCGCCCCGAACGACCTTCTCCCCCCGCTGGACCCCGGCCGCATGCGATCTGCCCTGCCCGCGCTGGCGCTCTGCCTCCTCTTCCCGGCCGGCGCGCGCGCCGCCGATCTCACCCTCGACGGCCAGGCCGACCTGCTGCGCCTGCTCGGCCAGCCGATCACGCTCGCGATCGACGGCCCGCCCGGCGCCCACGCGCTGCTGCTCGTCAGCACGCTGCCGGGTCCGTCGATGGTCGCGGGCCACGAGCTGCCGGTGGGGCTCGGGCCCACGCTCGTGGCGCTGGACTTCGGCGCGCTGCCGGCCAGCGGCACGCTGGAGATCGCGGCCAGCGTCCCGTTCGCGGACGAGCTCGTGAACGTGGACGTCTACCTCGCCGCGGTCGTGCTGCACGACCGCGCGCTGGACGTGAGCGCGGGCGCCGTGCTGCACGTGGAGGACCGCGACGTGCCGCTCGCCGGCAACGCGCTGCCCGTCTATCCGCACGTGGAGTACGTGCGCGCCTTCAACGCCGGCGCGCCGATCATGCTGGCCGTGGACGCGGCGCACTACCCGTGGGTCAGCGGCCTCACCGCCGACGTCTACGTCACCGCCCCGCGCACGCGCGCGCAGTGGCTCGCGGACAACACGCTCGCCGACGTCGGCGCGGGGCCGCAGGCCGTCACCTTCCCCGGCGGGCCGGTCACCGACAACACCTTCGTGCTCGACGCCGGCACGCTCTCCGCGGACGCGGGGACCTCGATCGGCGTCGGCTACGACGTCGTGGTGGACCTGGACCGCAACGGCCGGTTCGACGGCGACGACCTCATCGACGGCTTCTCCGACGAGGCGGGCTTCTACGTCGTGCACGACCTCACGCTGAACGGCCCGCTCGCCGTGACCGAGGCGCTGTACTCGGGCGGCACGTGGCTGGGCCAGAACCTCTTCTACCCGAGCAGCATCGCGGACCTCGGGAAGCTCCCGCTCGTGGTCGTGAGCCACGGCAACGGCCACAATTACCAGTGGTACGACCACATCGGCCTGCACCTCGCGTCGTACGGCTTCATCGTGATGAGCCACACGAATCAGACCGGCCCCGGCATCGAGAGCGCCTCGACCACCACGCTCACCAACACGGACTACCTGCTCGACAACCTCGCGACCATCGAGGGCGGAGCGCTGCTCGGGCACGTGGACAGCCACCGCATCACGTGGATCGGGCACAGCCGCGGCGCGGAGGGCATCGCGCGCGCCTACGACCGGATCTTCAAGGGCGAGTGGGTGCCGGTGCACTACACGCTCGCGGACATCCGGCTGCTGTCCTCCATCGCGCCCACGGACTTCCTCGGGCCGGGGCAGTCCAACCCGCACGGCGTGGACTACAGCCTGTGGGTCGGCGGCGCGGACGGCGACGTCACGGGCTGCGCGAGCAGCAACATCGCGCAGTCCTTCCACCTGCACGACCGCGCGACCGACCGGCGCCTGTCCATCTCGCTGCACGGCGTCGGCCACGGCGACTTCCACAACAGCACCGGCTCGGTGGCCACCGGGCCGTGCCTCGTCGGCAAGGCCGACACGCACACGATCATGCGCGGCTACCTGCTCGCGCTCGTGGAGCACTTCATCGAGGGCAACGTGCCGGCCGAGGACTTCCTGTGGCGGCAGTGGGAGCACTTCCGGCCCATCGGCGCACCGGACCTCAATCCGTGCGTGACCGTGGACCTGCAGTACCGCGACGCGGCCGGGACCGGCAAGTTCGTCATCGACGACTTCCAGACCAATCCGGACCACGCGGTGTCGAGCTCCGGCGCGGCCGTGGGCGGCGACGTGACGCTGGTGGCCGAGGACCGCCTCGACGACGAGACGACGAACTTCACCTGGGACGGCTCGGCACGCAACGGCTTCACCAACGGCGCCGGCAACGACACCACGCGGGGGCTCGTGCTGGAGTACGACGGCAGCGGCCCGCGCTCGCTCTCCTTCGAGGTCGCGCCGGCGGCGCAGGACGCGCGCGCCTTCCGCTACCTCTCGTTCCGCGCGGCGCAGGTCACGCGCCATCCGTTCACGACTGCGGCGCTGGGCGACACGACCTTCACCGTGGAGCTCACGGACCGCGACGGCCACAGCAGCGCGATGAGCCTCGGCGCGTACGGCGGCGGCATCGAGGAGCCCTACCAGCGCACCTCGTGCGGCACCGGCGCGGGCTGGGGCAACGAGTTCGAGACGATCCGCCTGCGCCTCTCGGACTTCCGCGAGCTGGGCGCGCAGGACGGCAGCGCGCTGGAGCTGTCGCGCCTGCAGACCATCACGTTCCGCTTCGGCCCCGGCTTCGGCACCTCCGCCGGCCGGCTCGGCCTCGACGACATCGAACTGGCGAAGGACTGACCCATGAGCACCTCACGCAACCACGGCTTCGCCTCGACGTCCGGCCCCGGGCTCGACTGCTGTCTCGCGCGCCGCGCCGAGCGCGGCTCCGCGCGCACGCTCGCCATCGCCTTCGCGGCCGTGCTGCTGCTCGCCGGCGGCGGGCTCGCGCTTCACCTGGGCCTGCCGGACGATCCGCCGCCCGCGCTGCCCGCCGTGCTGCCCGCGGGCGGCGTGGAGCTGATCGCCGCGCGGCCCTTCACGCTGGCCTCGCCCGCCACGCACGCGTGGCGCAAGGAGCAGCCGGCCTACACGGCCGGCGTGCTGCTCGTGCTGCGCGCGCCCATCGACACGCTCGTGGCGCGGCAGACGGCCGAGCCCGTGCTCTACGTCGGCGCGCAGACCGCCGAGCGCGTCAACGTCGGCGACTCGTCCGGCATGCTCGTGGCCATCGTGCCCGCGGAAACGGACGCTCAGGGCCGCGTCGCGCTGGATCTTGGCGCAGCGCCGATCTTCTTCGGCGAGCCCGCGCTGCCCGAGCAGGTGGACGCGCAGGTCGTCGCGACGGAGCTGGCCGCCGCGCGCCGCGCCGGCATCGCGCCGCCGACGCACGCGCAGGTCACCGCCGCGCTGCAGGAGCAGGTGGCCTTCGAGGACGAGGGCCAGCTCCACCTGCACGCCGCCGATCTCATCGAGCACTACGCGCCGCTGGAGGTGGACGTGGTGTCGGGCCTGCGCGCGCCGCGGGTCGGCAGGTAGAGGCGCCGCCGCGCCCCGCGCGGGTGCTTCACAGCTTGATGTCCGGCGCCCGCTCGTAGGCCGCGCCCATGCGGCAGAGCTCGTCGAGCGTCTCGGCGAACAGCTCGAAGAGCTGCTTCAGGCGCGGCACGTCCTTGATCACGCCGGTGACGTGGAAGCAGAGCTCGTCCGTGTCCTCGGGGAAATCCGGGCCGAAGCGTCCCTCGCGGTCCTTCACCTCGAGATGGATCTGCGGCTGGAGCGCGATCAGGGACCGCAGCCTGCCGTCGGCGAGGAGCCTCTTCACCTTGCCCTCGTCGCTGCTCTTGATGATGAAGTCGCGGTCGAAATCCGGATGGCCGATCTCGATGTCCTGCATGCCGAAGCGCTTGGCCAGGTCGCTGAAGAAGCCGCGCCGGTAGATGTTGAACCGGAAGCCGCCCGGATTCACGTAAGGCGCGCGCATCCGCGTGAACACGATGACCGTCTTCCCGGTCGACACGACGTAGGTGTCCAGCGTGAGCGTCCATTCGCCGTGCGCGAGGCGGACCGCTCCGCTCTTGAAGAAGCCGCCCGGCGCGTACTCGGCGTCCAGCTCCGCGGCCAGCTGGCGCCAGATGGTCTCGCGGCTGGGGCCGAACAGCGTGCGCAGCGGACTCATGGGAGCGCCTCGTGGGTCGAGAGTGCGCGAGCATAGCTCCGCGGACGGCACCGAGGTTGCCCCGGGGCGGGGTGCAGTCCGGGTGAAGTCGCCGCAAGACGGCAGCGCGGGGGCGCGGCAGCAGCGACGGGTTCAACCGGAGACGACGAGAGCCACGGGCTTGTCGGCCTCGCCGGCCTCGAGCTTCACGGACACGGGTGGCCCCAGTTCGCGAGACTCCTCGTCACCGAACGAGTTGTACAGGTCCTGGACCACACGCAGGCGGAAGGTGCCGGCCGGCAACTCGCACGACCATGCACCGTCGCTGTCCGGAAAGCTCTGCCACAGCCCATCGATGCCGTCGCAGGACACGACGATGCGAGTCGCCGGCGGCAGCGGCGACCCGCTCGCGGTGCGCACCGTTCCGGAGAGCCCCTGGCTTGCCGGCAACTCGAGTTCCACCTCCGCGGGACTCTCGCTGCCGACCGTCAACGCCACGGGCGTCCCGATGTTCTCGCCGGCGCGCGGCGCCAGCCGGTAGTCGCCAGGCTGCAGCCCGTCGAAGCGAAAGCGTCCCTCTCCGTCCGTGGTCACGGACGCGGCCGACCGGCGCAGCTGCAGGTAGCGGTCGAGCTGGCTGCTGTCGACATCGTCGATTTCGTTCCACGGCCCGGGCTCGCCCTCCGCGGGGCCGGAGTGCGCGACGAGCCGCCAGAGCCACACCTCGGCCTGCGATGCGGGCTGCCGGCTGATCGCATCCAGGACGTGTCCCGAGACGCGGACACCGCCGAAGACGAGATCGACGGACCTGCGCTCGTTCCAGTTCAGCGAGACCGGGACCGGCGCTGTCGTCGCCTCGACGCAGGGCGTGCCGGCTGCCGCGGTGAGCGCCCACTCGCCGGCGCAGGAGAGCTGCAGCACGAAGGTGCCGTCCCGAAGCGCCGTCGAGATGACCTGCCGGTTCGAGAAGCTGATCCCGGTGATGAGCGCGCCAGGAACGGGCTGGCCATTGCGCAGCACGCACCCCGTCACCATCGGCGGGGCCCGCAGCCACAGCTCCACGCTGGCCGTCTGCGCCGGAGCGAGCGCGGTGACGACCGGTGTCGAGGACGAGCAGCTCACCGTTGCCATGCCGGCATCCAGGCCCTCGACACGGAAGCGCCCGCCGTCGTCCGTCTCGGCATGGCTGCCCGTGCTCTCGTCGCCGACGCCCTGCTCGACCCACACGGTCTCGTCGGCGGCGGGCTCGCCGCGCGCATCGAACACGCGGCCCCTCAGCGTGGCGCCACGCGTCAGCACGATGTCCATCTCCTCGCGCACCTGCCCGCGGCGCACGAAAGCCGCACGTGGCTGGCCTGAGATCCAGAGGTCCTTTCCCGCGGAGAGAGCCCACTCTCCGGAGGTCAGCGCGCCGAAACGGAAGCCGCCATCGGCGCTCGACGTGACCGACCGCGGATCGAGCGGCACGCGCTGTTTCTCCGGCGGCGTGCACTCCACCCGTGCGCCCGCGACCGGATGGCCTTCGTCGTCCAGCACGCGGCCCGCGAGGACGGACTCGCGCCAGAGCGTGAGCGTGCGCTCGATGAGCTTGCCCGGCTCGACACCCTTGAGCCGGAACCCGTGCGTGCCGTATCCCGGTGCCGACACGATGACGTCCGTGCGCACGCTTCCCGCGCGCCGCACGAGCAGCAGTCCAGCCGGTGCTGTCGTCGCGGCTGCAGGCGTGACGTCGTCCGCGGGCGAGGCCGCGGCATCGGTCGCTGTCCTGGGGGGCAAGGTGCGAAGCGCGTCCAGCAGGGCGTCGCCGGAGAGCACCTCGAGGTCCGGATCGAAGTCCGTGCGCGCGTCGCCGTCCTCGCGGACGCGGCGCCTGGCGGTGGCCTTCGCGTCGGCGATCGGCAGACCCGTGGTGCCATCGACGATGGTGAGCAGTGCCGAGGCCGCGACGGCCGGCAGCCTCAGCACGAGGTCGACGGTGCCCGCGCGCACCTCGCGCGCACACGCCGGCTCGCGGTCGGGCGCGTCGGCGAAGACGGCGTAGACGTCGACGTCGAGCGTGCCCAGCCGGAACGTGCCGTCGGCGGCGCTCGTCGTGCGCACCTCGCGCGTGTCGCTGTCCTGGCAGAGGTTGCCGGTCGCCTCGTGCAGCAGCGTGTCGAGACCGGGATTCATCAGGCAGCAGAACGCGGGGCGCGCCAGCACGGCGACGCCGCCGCGCGGCGTGCCGTCGAGGTCGAGCACGCGGCCGAGGATCGATTGGGCGGGCTCCAGCATCTGGTCGCCGTAGTCCAGGTCCTCGGCGACCTCGCCCTCCTCCATGTAGTAGCCGAGACTGCCCGGCACGAAGTCTGCGTGCGTGATCTCCAGTTCGACCAGCGCGCCGGCCCAGAGGTCCTCGACACGAAAGTTGCCTTCGGTGTCACTGACCGTGCGCAGGAGCTGGAGCCGCGGGTCCTGCTCCGGATGGAGCGGACCGATGCAAGCGCCCGGGACGGGGCGCCCGATGGAATCCGTGACCCGACCGGAAAGCGTGTTCCCCGGCTCGAGCGTGATCGTGCCGACATCACAGGCGCCGCTGCGGAACGTCGTGCCATGGCGCAGCTGCCTGGCGTGCCCGCGGTGGGTGATCACGAGCGAGGGCGCCTCGGGCGGTCGCTCGTCGTCGGTGCCGCGCGGCATCTCCGGGTCCTCGTCGCCCGCATCGAGGTTCCCGGTGCCCTCCGCGTGTACCGGCATCCCGGGCAGCGTGCGCTCCAGCTCGCGCGTGCTCAGCGTGAAGCGCCCGTCCTCGTTGGTCGTCGTCGTGGCGAGCATGGACCAGCGCAGCTCGCCGGTGCGCTTGTCCGCGAGGAGGCCGAGGCGGTCGCGCAGCGCCGAGACCGGCAGGTGGGCGACGAGCGCGCCGACGACCGGCGCCCCGGACTGATCGACGACGCGTCCCCGCAACTCGGCAGGCACCGTGCCGGTGAGGGCTGGCGCGGTGGACGACGCAGCGCCGGCCAGGGATGGCAGGGAGGCCGCGCGCAGTTCTCCCTCGTCGAGAGCCTGCACGACGGCGCCTGCCGGGCCGAGCGGCACGTTCGAAGTGGCACCCGCCGTCGCCGTTGCCGCGCGTCGAGGAACGAGCGCCGCAGCGATCGCCTCGGCATCGCGCTCCGGCTCCAGCAGCACGAGCACGAGCCAGAGCAGAACGGTGCCCACCGCCACTGCGGTGAACACGATGGG
>Ga0193753_10001559_pt1 | contig 19406 bp, 12 predicted proteins | sample H1c2metaG_FD_144925 | JGI IMG/M metagenome (GOLD analysis project Ga0193753, IMG submission 144925) | Soil microbial communities from a riparian zone of the East river system, Colorado, United States - H1c2 | ecosystem: Environmental > Terrestrial > Soil > Riparian zone | place: USA: East...
CTGGGCCAATCCCTATCTGGCCGATGACCGGAGCCGCGGGGCGGAAGTGGCCCAGTGGCTGAATCCCGCGGCATTCACCGTCAACGCCCTGGGCACCTTCGGTAGTTCAGGCCGCAACCTTTTCATCGGTCCAGGCTATGCCAGCACCGATCTTTCGTTAGAAAAAGAATTCCGTCCGATCGAACAGCTTGGCATTCAGTTTCGGGCCGAAGCCTTCAACGCCTTCAACCGTCCGAATCTGATGAATCCGGATCACGGCGTGGGTGATGGGAAATTCATGGCCATCACCTCGGCCTTCGATCCCCGCATTTTGCAGTTCGCAATCCGCATGAAGTGGTAGAAGGCCGGCTAGAACTGATAACGCAGCGCAAACTGTAGTTGGCGCGCGGCTGTAGCCTTGGTGACCTGGCCGAAGCCGTTCCCGTCGAAGGCTAAGTTGATTCCACCGTTAGTCGGGTCGAAGCTCACGCTATTGGGAAGATTGTAGGACTCGGCGCGGAATTGCAGCGTGTGACCTTCCCGAATTCGAAAGTCCTTCGTCATCGCAATATCCCAGTTATACCGCCCAGGCGCACTGATTACGTTTGCGCCGGAAGTGCCGTATGTGTATTGTGCCGGTAGCCGGAAGGCAGCCACATTGAACCACTGATCCGCCGTCTTCGGCCCGGCATTCGGATCGAGACCCGTGGCGTCGGGGCGTTGATACGTCCGCCCTACGTTCGCCCGGTCCTGATTTATGCGAGGGTTGAGCGGAGCGCCCGTTTGGGCGCGCGTGATGCCGTCGGCCGACCATCCTCCTAGAAATGCGTTCGTGACGGAATTCCAGTTTGCGCCCCAGCGCTTGCCGCGGCCAAAGGGTAACTCATACACATAAGCAAGTTGGAAGATATGCCGCAGGTCGATGCTGGAACGCGCCCATTCCTGGTGAAGGTTGTACGGATTCTGCAAGATGAATTCGGCCAGCGACGAGCTATTGGTCATGGAGCGGCCCCAGGTATAGTTGCCGTTGATCTGCACGCCCTTGCTGAAGCGCTTGACCAGGTTCACCCGGAGCGAATTGTACATCGAATTGAATTTATTTTCGCCGCCATCCAGGTCGCCATAAGCGGGCATCAGACGGCGCGGCTGTATGTCGCCCGGTCCGGGAGTAAGTGCGGAGTTGATCGGATCATAGCCGACCTGCCGCTTGTTGACATTCCCGACATAGCCGACATCGAGCGTCATATCATCCATTAATTGGCGCTGGACTGTGAAGTTCCACTGCTGCGAATAGGGCGTGCGGTTGTTCGGATTTTGCGGCCAGCCGCCGATCGCGGACGTATTGCTGAAGGAGGGTCCGGCATCGGTAATGCGAAGATCCGGGACTACTCCCTGGTTAGCGGAGAAGTTCTGCTGAATCGTGTATGGCCAGAACTTACGCATGTCCTGCAGCTCCTGCACGAAGGTGGAGTTATAGAAGATGCCATAGGCCGAACGGATTACCGTTTTGTTATTGAGTTGATAAGCGAGCCCCACGCGCGGAGCGAAATCGAGATAGTTATTGCGCATTAGAGAGGAGCCATAACCGCCGGTGTGAGCCGGCTCGCCGGCGACGCCAGTGAGGGGATCTACCTCGGGATTGGTGGTGGCCCACAGCAAAGTGCCTGTGTATTTGCCGGACGTCGCATCTCGGCTGATCACGAGATTGCCCAGCCGGTTAGTCTCCTCCACCGGAGCCGGAATCGCCTCGTACCGTATCCCGACGTTGACCGTGAGTTTATCCGTTACGCGCCAGTCGTCCTGAGCGTAAAGGGATATCGGGTTGATATTCGCTTCGGTGACGGTGTTGCCGGTGCCGCGGCGGACAGCGCTCGGCAGACCAAGCAGCAGGCTGGCAAAGCTGTCACCCGAATTGGAATTGCTGGCTAGATTCGTGAGGCTTGGGTCGAAGTCCACGCTGCCGTCCATGGGGTTCGTGGTGTTGGTGGAGAAATGACGGCGGCTATAGTTCACGCCGAATTTAAGCGAGTGGCGACCGAGGACCTTGGAGTAATTGGCGATGAATTGATTGATGTGGTCTCCGGTGTTTTGACCACCGATTCCGACGCCGAACTCTCCATCGGCAGTGAACGACGGAATTGGATTATAGACTACGTCGGGGATGAACATGCTTATGCCGGATTTGCTTAAGAAATCCTGGCGCTGGATCTTTGAATTGAGTGGGGGCTGTGGCAGCAGGGGTACGTTGCGTCCAAATTTCACTTCCAAAACCGAGGTCGGGCTAAAGATGTGTGTCCACGAAGCCATATAGTTGTCGACATCGAAGCGGCTAAGCTGCGTCAGGAATGGGTTACTGTTGGGTTGGCTTTCGCCGACTCGCTGGCGGCTATAGCGGAACGATACCGTGTTGCTGGAGTTGAAATTGTGGTCTGCCCGGACGTTGATTGCATCGCGGTCGTTGGCGTATCCCTGCGTGTTGACAAAATTGCTCGTTAGCCCGGAGCGGTTCGGCAAGGGAACCATGGTGTTCAGCCAGAACGTCATCGCCGGACTAATCATGCTCGCCGGAATCCGGTTGTTGGCGAAAGGCTGGCGGACCACAGTCTTGCCGTCGGCGGCAAGTACTCCGGTAAAGGGATTGAAGAGGCTCTTTGAACCGAGCGAGGAAAAGTCGCCATCACGCTGGGCCTGGATAGGGTAGCTGCTCAGGAGGGTTTGGCCTCTGCGCTCCCGAAATCCTTCCCAGTTGAAAAACCAGAACGTCTTGTCGCGCCCATGATAGATCTTCGGAATCACCACCGGCCCCCCGACCGCCACGCCGTACTGATTCTGGCGAAAAGGTACTTTGCCGGTAGCGTTCCGGTTGGCGAAGAAGTCATTCGCATCGAACTTGTCGTTGCGAAGATATTCGTAGGCGCTGCCGTGCAGGCTGCGCGTGCCGGACTTGATCACGAGGTTGACGTTCGAGCCCGACGAGCGGCCAAACTCGGCGGAAGTATTGTCGAGAACCCGGAATTCCTGAATAGCGTCCATCGAGGGCGACATCCCGGGGGAATTCATCATCATGAAGTTGTTGTCAACGCCATCCACGGTGAAGTTGTTGTCTTGCCGGCGCTGACCGTTCACTGAAATCATCTGTGTGCCGGAGAAGGTGCCATTCGATTGGCTGCCACCCTGGTCACTGGTGCCCGGCATCAACAGAATCAGCCGCGTGTAATTACGTCCGTTCACTGGAAGCCGTGAGACTTCGGTGCCTGTAACGGTGCCCCCGACACTGGCATCTTGTGTCTGCAGCACGGCGGCGTTGGCCTGCACTTCGACTTTTTCACTCACCACGCCAACCTCCATGCGGAAGTCGACCTTAACGTTGGCCGCCGCATCCAACGTTACATTCTGCTGGACCTGCGTCTTCATTCCGGCCGAAGAAGCACTCACCTCATAGGTCCCCGGGTTAAGCGGAAACACACGATAGGCGCCGCCATCGTCGGTCTTAAGCTGACGCGTTACGCCGGTGGCGACATTGCGCACCGTAATATCGGCGCCCGCGACATTGCCGCCTGAAACGTCAGCCACATTGCCGACGATAGTGGCGTTCGTGGTCTGCGCGAATGCCGAAGAAGCAAGCGCGAACATGGCACTGATGAGGAAAAGAGTTTTTGTTGATACGCTGGACATGGTGTTTTCGCCCCCCTGGAAAAACACTAGGTCGAAACTATCACAGCCCCGCTGGCTATGCAAGACTTATCACGACTTTCCCAAATTTAATCGTTAACGGTACCGCTAACTGTGATCGCGTGCATAATCACGATAGGTAAAAATTGCGTTTGAATCTCAGGAAGTGCGCGTGGGCGCTGTTTGCCGGCGCGGTAGGGGTGGCTTGCCTCGGCCAGGGAATTTCAACTCGCAATGCTGCTCCGGTTCCGAAAGAAGCTGCCTCCGGACGGCCTTTCCCCGTGACATTTGTAGACGTAGCCCAAACCGCCGGGCTGCGCATGCGCTTTACCTCGGGCAACGACGAGAGTAAAAAATACATTATTGAGGCAAACGGGACAGGCGTCGCATTCTTCGACTACGATAACGACGGCAGACAAGATATTTTCCTCGTCAACGGATCGAGGCTCGAGGGATTCCCGAACGGCGAGGCGCCCACCAATCACTTGTACCGAAATCAGGGAAACGGCAAGTTCCGGGACGTGACGGGTGAGGCTGGAATGGCGCGGTCGGGTTGGGGCAACGGGGTCTGCACCGGAGATATCGACAACGACGGTCACGAAGACCTGTATGTGACGTATTGGGGCAAAAATGCTCTCTACCGGAACGGCGGCGACGGCCGGTTTACCGATATTGCAGCCGCGAGCGGCGTGGATGGCAGCGGAAACGAATGGAGCTCCGGATGCACGTTTCTCGACTACGATCGCGACGGGCATCTCGATCTGATGGTGACCAGTTACCAGGCTTTCGACCTGGAGAAAACGCCAACTCCCGGAAAAGGTTCGAACTGCGAGTGGAAGGGTATGCCGGTCTTTTGCGGACCACGTGGGCTGCCGTTCGGTAAGGTGACTCTCTATCACAATCGCGGAGATGGAACATTCGAAGACGTATCCGTGAAGTCCGGGGTGCGCGTTTCCGAGGGCTTCTACGCGTTTACCGCCGTGGCAGCCGACTTCAATGACGACGGCTGGACTGACGTCTACATCGCCAGCGATTCCACCCCCAGCCTGTTCTTCCGAAACAATAAGGACGGCACTTTCTCCGAGATCGCTACCGAAACCGGGATCGCTTTCAACGAGCACGGCTTTGAACAAGGCGGCATGGGAATCGCTGTCGGAGATTACGACAACGATGGCAAGCTCGATATCTTGAAAACTAACTTCGCGGGCGATTACCCGAACGTCTACAGGAACCTCGGTGGCGGCATCTTCGAGGACGCCGTATTAAAGGCGCGCCTGGGCGTGAATCCGCAGTATGTGGGGTGGGGCGTGGGTCTGGTCGATCTGGATAACGACGGTTGGAAAGACGTCTTTCAGGTGAACGGACATGTGTACCCCGAACTGGACCATCATGAGGGCGTCGAGCGCTATCGCAATCCGCGGTTGTGTATCGAAATCTAGGAAAGGGCGCATTCGAAGATGTGAGCGCCCTGAGCGGCGCGGCGGTTCAGGAAAAGAAGTCGAGCCGGGGCGCGGCCTTCGGAGATTTCGATAACGATGGCGATATGGATGTCGTCATCATGAACATGGGCGAAGCGCCTTCGCTTTTGCGCAACGATTTAAAGAGCGGCGCGCACTGGATAAAGGTGGAACTGCAAGGAACTAAATCGAACCGGAGCGCGATCGGCGCCACGGTCACGATTGAGACGGCGAAGGGCAAGCAGATGGATGTTGTGCTGAGTCAATCGAGCTATATCTCGCACAACGACTCGCGGCTGCACTTTGGTCTGGGCGATGAAACCGCCGTTGCGAAAATCGTCGTGCGCTGGCCGAATGGGGACACGGAAGCATTTCCCGGTACGCCCGCCGGCGCGCTGGTACGGTTAGTGGAAGGCAGCGGCAAAACGGCGCCGGTTCCCATGCCCCGGTGATATGCGGGCGATTTTCTTTTTCGTGCTGGCAAGTCTGATACCGCAGGATCCGGCGACGCTGTCCGATCGGGCGCAGCAACTCGCCGGCGAGCGCCGCATGGCCGAAGCCGAAGCGCTGTGGAATCAGGCGATCCGGCTTTCACCCGATTATTTCCCGGCGCTGTTCAATCTCGGCTATTCTTACTTCCGCGAAGGGAAGCTGGCGGAAGCCGAGCCACTGCTGGGCCACGCGGCCGAAGTGTCCCCGAATGATTTCAACGCTCATTATTTGCTCGGCGTAACGCGCGGAAAGTTGGATAAGTCCGACGACGCGCTGCGCGCTTGGCGCGATGCCCTCCGTATTCAGCCCAATAATGTGCGGCTGATGCAAGTGATGTCCGTCGAATATTCAAAAGGCCGTTACTTCGCGGAGGCGGCCGCGCTGGCAAAGAGCGCGCTCGCTCTGGACAACAACGAGCCGAACCTGTACTTCCTGGCGATCAAGGCCTATCAGGATGCGGGCGATTACGCCATGGCGAGCGAGATTGCGAGCCAGGCCGCCACAAAATTTCCGGGCTCGGCGCGAGCGAACTTCGAGTATGCATTTCATTTGCAGAAGAACGGAAAGATCACCGAAGCTCTCGAGCGGCTCCAGGCGGCGATGAAGGCCGATCCCTCGTACGAAGAACCGTTCTTCTTCTACGGCAATCTGCTTGTCGATCAGGACAAGAGCGAGGAAGCGATTCCCTACCTGCGAAAAGCCATCGAGGACAGAACCGATTACGTGCCCGCGCGGGTAGTGCTGGCGCGCGCCTGGATGAACTTGTCCAAGTGGGACGAAGCCATCGCGGAGTTGAACGAAACAATCCGGCTGGATCCGAAGCACCCGCAGCCCCACCTGCTGCTCTCGCAGATCTACTTCCGGCGCGGCGACGAAGCTCGCGCGAAAAGCGAGAAGGAAATTTCACTCCGGCTGCGGCGCGAAAACCCGAGCATTCTGGAGGCGTTGCAGGCCCGCCCTTTCCCTACGCGATAGAGGAGGTTTGTGATTATTGAGCCATGCCGATCCGCTTGAAAGACATTGCGCTGGATCTTGGCGTGTCGGTCGTGACAGTATCCAAAGCGCTGCGCAATCATCAGGACATCAGCTCGGACACGCGCGACCGTATCCTGGCGCGGATGAAAGAGCTTAAGTATCAGCCAAACTGGGCCGCCCGCTCGCTCGTTACCGGAAAAAGCTATCTGATGGGTCTGGTGGTCCCCGATCTTGTGCATCCTTTCTTCGCGCAGGTGGCAAAAGGCGCTTCCGGCGTACTTCGCAAGCAGGGGTATAGTTTAATCATTTCTTCCTCGGAAGAAGACGCGGAGCTGGAGAAGAAAGAAATCGAGCAGATGATAGGGCAAAATTTGGACGTCCTGATCGTTGCTTCTTCTCAGCGCGGCGGTAAAAGCTTCCGCCATCTGGACGAACAAAGCAAACGCTATGTCTTGTTAGACCGAAGATTCAAAGGCCTGGCCGCCAATTTTGTAGGTACCGACGAAGCCATCATCGGCAAGATGGCGACGGAACATCTCATCGAGAATGGCTGTCGATGGATCGCGCACATATGTGCAAAGTACGCAAGCCCAGCCGTCGAGCGTGCCAAGGGATATCGCCAGACGTTGGCAAGCCATGGCATGCCGGCTCCGGATTCCTTTTTAATACGCCGTACTCATGGCGACGATTCCGGCGACCTCATGGGCTATCAAGCGATGAAAGCTCTCTTGCAACTGAAACCGCGGCCGGATGGAGTCTTCTGCTACAACGACACAACGGCAATGGGGGCAATGAGCGCCATCTTGGAAAGCGGCCTTCGGATTCCCGAAGACATTGCGATCATTGGCTGCGGCAACGTTCACTACGCTCCCGTTTTACGGGTGCCGCTGAGCAGTATCGACCAGAATAGCGAAATGATGGGGGCTCACGCGGCCAAACTCGCCCTCAGCTTAATAGATGGCAAGAATGGCACCCCCAGTCCGAAGTCGATTCTCTTGCAGCCGAAGTTAGTGGCGCGCGCTTCCAGCCTGCGGGATTCGACGGCTATCTCGTGATTCGCCGTTCTATGCACCTGTCGTAGCGTTCTCCGCGGATGAGCCGGTCGACGTAAATACCGGGCGTGACAACGCTGTCAGCATCGAGCGAACCAGCTTCGACGATCTCTTCCACTTCCGCGATCGTAATGCGCGCGGCTGTCGCCATCATCGGGTTGAAATTGCGCGCGGTCTTTCTATAAATCAGATTTCCCGCGGTATCGCCCTTCCAAGCTTTGATCAAAGCGAAATCGGCATGGAGCGCCTGCTCGAGCAAATACGTTCGCCCGCCAAACTCTCGCGTCTCTTTTCCCTCCGCGACGATCGTTCCCACGCCTGTCGCGGTGTAGAACGCCGGGATGCCCGCCCCGGCGGCCCGTATGCGCTCCGCGAGCGTGCCTTGCGGAATGAGGTTGACGTGAAGCGTTCCCGCCAGAACGCGTGATTCGAGCAGCTTGTTCTCGCCCACGTAACTGCCCGTGTGCGTCGCGATCATATCGGCCGCGAGCATGAGCCCCATCCCAAAATTGTCGATGCCCATGTTGTTTGAGATGGTGTTCAGGTTGCGCACGCCTTTGCGCACCAGCGCCGCAATTAGATTTTCCGGGATGCCGCAGAGCCCAAATCCGCCGAGCATGATCGTTGCGCCCTCGCGGATGTCCGCCACCGCTTCGTCCGCTGAACGAACAATCTTATTCATGCCGTCAGTTGCGCCTCTGTCGAAGCAACCACGTCTTCGAGCGCGACGCCCGGCATTAACTCTTCGACGCGAAGGCCTTGCGGAGTCACGCGTATGTAGGCAAGCTCGGTGATGATCGTGTCTACGACGCCGACCCCCGTAAGAGGCAGCGTGCAGCGCTTCAGAATGCGCGGTTCGCCGTCCTTGGTCGTGTGTTCCATGGCGATAATCACACGCCGTGCGCCCGCCACCAGATCCATGGCGCCGCCCATGCCTTTGATGACCTTTCCGGGGATCGTCCAATTAGCAAGGCTGCCGTGCTCGTCTACCTGCATCGCTCCTAAGATCGATACGTTGACATGTCCGCCGCGAATCATCGCGAACGAGTCGGCGCTCGAAAAGAAAGATGTGCCGGGCAGTTCGGAAACGGTTTCTTTACCGGCGTTGATCAGATCCGAATCCTCTTCGCCCGCTAACGGATATGGCCCGATTCCAAGCATGCCGTTCTCGGATTGAAAAACGACGGCGATTCCTTCCGGCAAATGGCTTGCGACTAAAGTCGGAAGACCGATTCCCAAATTTACATAATCGCCGGAGCGCAGCTCTTGCGCCGCTCTCTGCGCGATGCGGATTCTTTTTTCTTCGGAAGTCATGTCAATCCAAACCTAACCGCGGCCGGCGGCCTCACCCACGCCCAGCACGCTGCGCCCATCATATAAAGAACGGCGATGATTCCCAGCGCGTACATCGAATCCCAACGTTCCGCAATCCAAGCGAAAACGATCGGGCTGAGCGTGCCGCCGATCTGCCCGGCCGTGTTCATAGCGGCGCTCACGAAGCCGGCGTTTCGCCCCGATAGATCCACGCACGCGCCCCAGCTCGCGCCCAATAAAAAATTCGAGCTTGCTGCGCCGAGCGCAATCAGGCAGGCGGCAAATACGGAATGGGGCAGCATCGCCGCCGCCGTGATAGACAAGGAGGCCACGGCCAGCGACACTCCCGCGACCCCGCAACGGCCGACGCGAAATCCGTAGCGGCGCGTCAGATGATCCGTCGTCAGGCCGCCCAGCAGGTCGGCCACCACGCTCAGCAGCAGGGGAAGACCCGCCAGCAAGGACAGTACGCCCGCGCTCACGCCCTTCGTCTGTTGCAAATACGTTGGCAGCCAGGTGATGTAGAAATAGAATCCGTAGCCCTGCGTAAAATAAGCCGCGCAGATGGCGATCACGCTCGGATTCGCCAGCATCCGAAAGCCGGATGTGCGATCGTTTTCCGCGACAGTTCTTCCGGCAAGAATATGTTCGAGCTCCGCCGCGCTCACCGCCCGATGCTCCGCCGGATCGTCGCGAAACCATATTCTCCATACCGCCGCCCATGCGAAGCCGAACAGACTGAAAAGGACGAACACCGCGCGCCAATGTAAGCGGCTCGCCAGAAGCGCGACCAGCACGGGCGTGACGCCGCCGCCCAGATGCGCTCCCATGAAAAAGATCCCCTGCGCCGTCCCCCGTTCGCTCGATGGAAACCAGCGCGACAAGGCTTTCGCCACGTTCGGCCACGCGCCCGCTTCTCCCATGCCGAACAAAAACCGCAGTACCGCGAGCGAGCGGAATCCCGTCGCCGAAGCGGTCGCCGCCGTGAACACGGACCACCAGACGACGATTCGGGTCAATACCCGCCGCGGTCCCACCCGGTCTCCCCACCACCCTGTCGGCGCTTCAAAAAGCGCATAGGCGAGCGTGAATGAGCTGAAGATAAAACTCATCTGGATCTTCGTCAGCGAGAGATCGTGCATGATGGCCGGCGCCGTCACCGAAATACACACGCGATCCAGATAAGTAATAAACGCGAGGCAGAACGCTAGAGCGAGGACCTTGTGACGCCCCGCCGGCGCCCTCATCTCAGATTTTCCAGAATTTGCTCGAGCTCAGAGCGCTGCGCTTCATTCAACTCTGCGCCGGGCGCGCGCACGCGGCTGCCTCTAAAAATGCCCTGCCGCTTGAGCAGCCACTTGTGAGTCGCAATCGAGGTATGGATCGTCTTCATTTCGAAATCGAGCAAAGTCTCCAGCCGCGAGAATCTTTCACGCGCGTCCGGAGCCCCCGCTTCCAGAGCGCGGAATACCACGATGTCCTGCTCGAGATGCCCGCAACCGCCCATGAGCCCGTGCGCTCCCCGCTCGAGCGCGTCCGGAAGTTCGAGCCCGGCAAATCCGATCATATAAGTAAATCGCTCGCGGCCGAATTCGCTAACCAGCCGCGCGACCGTGGGTCCGGGCGGCGCGAAATCGACCTTCACTGCCTGGCAGTGCGGGAAACGGCGCTCCAGTTCTCCCAAATGCGGCCACTCCATTCCGCTTCCAGCGAGCGACGGCGACCACTGCAGCATGAACGCGAGCGGCGATGCCTCGAGCACTGTGGCCACGTGACGGAACGCCTCCGCGCCGGTTGTCCCGCCTATAAATGGCGGCAGGCACATCAAACCCTGGCAGCCCATGCGCGTAAAACGGCGCGCCGCTTCCACCGCCTGGCGCGTCGCTTGCGCCGTTACGTTCAAAATCACCGGCACGCGTCGCTCCGCCGCGGTCAGCACGATCTCGGCGGCGCGATCGATTTCGGCTTCCGTGAGCTTCCACCATTCGCTCGCGAACCCCGGGAAGGCCACCCCATCCGCTCCCGCATCGCAGGCGAACTCCACTTCTCTTGCGAGCGCGGCGAGGTCAATCGTCTCGCTCTCGTCAAATGGCGTCTGAAGAATCGGAATTACACCGGCGAACCGCAGGAGCCCCTCCAGGTGCCGGTCAAGACCACGCGCTCGATCGGCTCCCCGCGGGCGAAGCGGTCCAGATTAGCCGCCATCTGCCGCGCACGCCGCGCAATCATCGGCCCTGTCCAAGCAGAGCTGTGCGGCGTCGCCAGCACGTTCGGTAGTTCGTGAAATGGATACTGTGAGCCGTGCAAGCGTTCGTCCGCATGGGCCGGGTAGCGGTACCAGACATCGAGCGCGGCCGCCGCGAACCAACGCTCGCGCAGGGCTTGAAAGAGCGCCGCCTCTTCCACGATCTCGGCCCTCGCAACGTTCACTAGAATCGCGTTCGGTTTCATTAGCCGCAGCCGTTCTCCTGTCAGCATGCCTTTCGTCTCCGGCGTGAGCGGACAGGCCACTACCACGAAATCGCTCGTCGAAAGAAGTGCAGCCAGTGCTTCGGGAGCGGCCTTGCTCCGGATCGCCTGCACTCGAAGCCCGAACGCTTCCGCGCGCCGGGCAACTTCTCGTCCAATGTGGCCGAAGCCGATCAATCCCAGCATGCCGCCAAACAATTCGCGGCGCGGCGCTCCGCCCACGCGGCCGTTCCCGAGCCACTCGCCGTGCCGGAACGCCGCCGCACTCTCCGTCTGGCCGGTCGCGAGCGTGAGCAATGCCAGAAACACATATTCGGCGACCGGAATTTCGTGCTCGTAGACGTTTGCGTGTTGGCACCCCTCCGGTAGTTCCTCCGGATCTCGATGCATAAATCCCGCGCCCGGAAATAGCAGCAGCTTCAACTTTGCTGCCTTGCACCGAAGCTCCGTGGGCAGTTTCAGTCCGATAGCGGCATCCGCGTCCGCAATATGATCGCGTAGCCAAATTGTGGAATTCGGCCCGCTCTTCACATCCCACTCGGCTTCGAGCGCGCCGCGCAGAAGATCCACGTAGAGCGGCGCGTTATCGTCAAACACCACCAGCTTGCGCGCGTCCGTCATATATAGAAACCAGGACGCGCCGATCGCACCCCGGGATGACGCGCCAATTCGTCCTCGTTCAAATCGAAGCCGAGGCCGGGTGTTTCATCCAAATGGTAGTAGCCGCCATGCACGGGTAAAGGCCGGTTCAGAACCGTATCGCGCCACGCAACATCCTGCAGCATAAATTCCTGCCGAAAGAAGTTCGGAATTGCCGCCATCACGTGCGCCGACGCAATCGTTGAGATCGGCCCATTCGGATTGTGCGGCGCAATAGGCACGTTGTAACACTCGGCAAGCGAAGCGATCTTGCGCATTTCGCTGATGCCCCCGCAGCGCGTAATGTCCGGCATCAAAATATCCGCCGCCCGCCGCTCAAGAATGGGCAGGCACATGAATCGCGAGTGCAGCCGCTCGCCCACGCAAACCGGCAGCGGAATGCGCCGCTTGATCTCAGCGATCGCGTCCGGGAATTCCGGCCCGGCCGGTTCTTCGTACCACATCACCTGAATCGGCAGTTTTGCGATACGATGCGCCATCTCGACGGCCGTCGGCCCATTGAGCATCGCGTGCGTTTCCACCGCGATCGGAAACTTCGGTCCAAGCGCTTCTCCCACCGCCCGCAAACGATCGAGCGCCAGATCCTTCTGCTCTTCGTTCAGGCTGAGATTCTCGCTCAGGTCGCTTCCGTACAAATACGAAGTATGCGCGAACGGATCGAACTTACATGCCGTAAAGCCGGCTCTCGCCATCGCCGCTGCCGCCGCGCGATATCCGTCCGGCGTTCCATCGCAGTCGACAAACCAGTAATTCGCATAAAGCTGAATACGCTTTCGGTAGGCGCCTCCGAGTAATTGATAGACCGGCATTCCGGCGCGCTTGCCGGCAATGTCCCACAACGCGATATCTACCGCGCTGATCGCTGAAAGCAGCGGCCCGGCCTGCCCCAGCCAGTTCATGTCGCGATAACACTTAGTCCAAATGAAGTCGATGCGTCGCGAGTCTTCGCCGAGGATATGGCGCCCCACCGTCTCGCAGGCCGCCTCGATCATGGCGCTGCCCGGCCAATTCGTCGCTTCGCCGATTCCCGTCAAGCCATCTTCGGTCTCGAGCTTCACCAGCGTCCAGTTATATTTGAGGCCTTCGACCAGCCACGTTCGCAGCTTTGTGATTCGCATTATTGTTCCGGCTCCCGCTATTCATTCGCGGCCGATCCTGTAGTTGCCGATCGCTTCCGACGTCCGCAGCGCGCGGCCGTAAATCTTCACCGCTGTCACTCCCGCGCCGGTCCGCAGCGTCTGGCCGCCGTTGGCCGAGCGCAAATTGGGATTGAATCGCCCCCAACCGAACTGCCGTGTTTCACCGCCGTCGCAAAACTTACCATCGATCACGAAACTGATGATCTTCGGCCCGCCATCCACAATTACTGCGACGTGATGCGGCGCACCGCCATCGAGCATGCCCGGGTCCGACAGCCAGCGGTTCTCCGTCCGGCCATCGTTCAAAACGATCTCGATTGTTCCGTTCGCTGCTGTGAGTAACGCGAAGCCTTTGCCGTCCTCGGTTCGGTTGTCAAGTAAAGTCTGTACCGGCATGAATGCCGCGAACTTGACCCAGAAATCGAGCGAAAAGCCCGTGCGCATATCGTCGGTGCCGTAATCGGCCCGCTTCGAGCGCTGCAAAAACAGCGGAAGCTGCGGGGCCTTGGTCGCGTCCCACTCCAGCAATGGACCAGCCGTGCTAGTGGCTTTGTGCGAAGGATTCAGTTCCTCCCACATGCCTTCGAGCAAGCTCGCGTCGATCTCATGCACGCGCGCTACGTTCTTCTGCGTCTCGGTGATGAAATATTTGCCCTTGTCCTCCACCATGTCCGGATAGCTCATACGAATAAACGGATCGTCGTCATAGAGCCCTATTTCGGGCTGGGACCAGCGAATAATTTTCCCCTTTGGACTATCGCTTTCGATGCCGCCTACCAGCCAGGCCGGATTGCGGTCTTCATACGCCATTGTTCGATGTTTCGGATTCTGGCCGATAAACTTACCGCCGTGATTGTGGAACCAGTACAGATATTTGCCGTTCTCGCAGCGCCAGGCGAAATTTGCAGCGCGCGGATGCTTCATTAGCCGGCCATCGTCGTAGCGCATATATTGGGACGGGTCCCAGGTGTGCCCGCCGTCCCGGCTGTAGGTGTACGCCGAGTATCCGTCGATAGTCCGAAAAACGCAGAAGAACGCGCCATCGCTGAGAACCATGAAGCTCTGCTCTTCCGCGATCGGCCCTCCGCCAACCGGTGCGCGAATACCTACATCGCCGTCGGGCAGTGTCTGCCAGCCAATTTTTTCCGGATCGCGCTCGGTGAGTATGTTGCCGCTCTTTAGCAGCGCTCCTTCGGACGAAGTGAAGAATCCCTCTCCGAAGCCGCCCACTTTGTGCATCGGAACGAAGCCGGCGCCCGCGGCTGCGAACGCCCGGCCCACATTCCAGAAAAACTTTAGCTTGCCCTGATACGCATTCCGCCGGTCGACCTCGAACTCGCGCATCGGAATGTCATAGCGCTTGGGCGACCAGGTACGCCCGCCGTCGTCGCTGTACTTGAGGACGAAATGGCCAAGACTATCCACGCGGCGGCAAAACCCGTCCGGATACGCCGGTTTGTCCGCAATCACCTGCCGGACGTTATCGGTGTTGTGATTGTAGAAGACGTAAACACGGCCGTACGGGACTTTGAGCATCACCGCATAAGACGCCTCGGGCCCGTTCGCCGGCTCTACGTCCACCGGAGCCGACCAGGTCTTGCCGAGGTCCGTGCTTCGCTGCGAAATCACATGCTGGCCGCCCGCGCCCTCGACTCCCGTCCCCGTTGTAGTCACGGCCAGCCACCCGCCGTCGTCCGTTTTTACGATATAAGGCTGGTCCGAATAGCCGTCGTTCAGCATGACGCTTCCATTGCCGAGGTTGCGCCAATCCGGAATCTCTGCCGCCCGCAAGAGGCCTGCTGCCGCAAGCAGAATCGCTCCATACCGCGCGCCACAATTCATACAACGCTATGTTATTCGCGCAAAACTGAGATGTCAATTAGCCGCTGAAATTATTCGCCGCCGCTGCGGGCCGCGAAAGCCGCCGCCCACCACCTCGCCCGAGGCCAGGAACTTTTCGTAGGTATCGATGACTTCTTCCATGCGGTAGACCACGTGCTTGCGCATGGCTCGGTCCGCCGCCTGCTCGCTGCCCGAGCATAGAACTTCCACCAGTTCCGTATGCCAACCCTCCGGCAGCGGCGCTGGCTTGGCCAGCGTATATCTCCAATTCAGATGAAGCACTTGGCTGTTATGTATGTGGCGTACCAGCACATCGCAGCCGGTCGCGGCCGCCAGTTCGTGGTGAAACTGCATGTGCAGCCGATGCACATCCACCGGCCGCGGAGTGCCCGCCGGCGTGCTGAAGTAGCGTACGAATTCCTTGTCCAGCTTTGCCGCTTCCCACGTCGCATAGCGCCGCTGGACCTTTGTGGCGCTTCTCGAGAACATCCGCGCCACCTGCGCCTCCAGCGCTTCCCGCAGCATGTAATGACCACGCACGTCTTCCGGTTTCGGAACCTTCACGCGCGTCCCCACCCGCGGCAGGCTCTCCACCAGGCCTTCCGTCTCGAGCCGCTGCAATGCCTGCGCCACCGCCACCAGCGACATGTGGAACAATTCGCCCAGACGCCGCCGCGTTAAAGGCGCGCCCAGCGGGAACGTGCCGTCGAGAATGCTATCGCGGATCTGCTCATAAACCGCTTCATTCAGGCTCATGTTGGTCCGCGAGACAGATGATCGCAATTTTGTTTCCCTCCCGGCGCTGCCCGGAACAGCTAGTTTCGCACGGAAGCGCCTCATAGCGAAACACCATTGACATGAAATTCGAGCGATGATACAGTCGATATGTTTGATTAACTGATGTACCAGTTTGTCGAACACAGGAGGACGCCATGCGCCGTCTCGCAGCTTTTCTGATCCCCGTACTTTTCTTGTTTGAGCTGCGGCTACCCGCGCAGAACATCAGCGGTACATTCGCCGGCTCTGTGAAAGATCCGTCCGGCGCGGCAGTGGCGGGAGCGGAAGTCGTAGCTCGCAGTTTTGCCACGAACCAGGAGAGCCGAACCACCACCAACGACCTCGGTTATTACGAAATTCCCTATTTACGCCCCGGCCAGTACGAGATCCGGGCATCGTTCCAAGGGTTCAAATCGAGTGTGAAGGAGCGCGTGGAACTCACGGTGGACAGCCGGCTTCGGATTGATTTCGATCTTGAAGTCGGCGATTCTAAGATGTCTATCTCGGTCAGCGGCGAAGCGCCGCTCGTGGAATCGGAATCCTCGTCGCTATCTCAGCTTGTCACCGCCAAGAGCGTGCAGTCCCTGCCCATCAAGGGGCGCAACGTATTCGAGCTCTCCATTCTCAGCCCCGGCGTCAACATCAATCCACGCGCGCTCGGAGGCGTAGCCTCCACCGGCGACAATTCCGCGCCGCTCTTCGTTCAATCGGACATCTCGATCAACGGCGGCCGTTACCGTAGCAACGACTTCATGCTCGACGGCGTCAGCGTCATGCTGCCTGAGAACAACAACTTTGCGCTCTCTCCCACCCCCGACGGAACGCAAGAGTTCAAAATTCTGACTAATAGTTATGGCCCACAGTTCGGACGTAGCGGTGGCGGCGTCGTGAATGTGATCACCAGGTCCGGTTCCAATGAATGGCATGGCTCCTTGTACGAGTTCTTCCGCAATAATCACGTTGCCGCCAATAATTTCTTTGCGAATGCCAAGGGCCAGAAGCTCGGACCCTCGCATTTCAATCTCTTCGGAGCTTCGGTAGGTGGTCCGATTCGCAAAGACAAGACCTTCGTCTTCGCCGAATATCAAGGCCATCGCCAGCAAAGCGCGCTCGGCGGCCAACTCGCCACTCTCCCGACTGCGCTCCAACGCCAGGGCGATTTCTCCCAGACTTACAATCAATCCGGTCAACTCGTCGCTATCTACAATCCGTTCTCGACGGTCACCGCTCCGGGTGGCTCTGGCTATGTCCGCAGTGTCTATGCCGGCAATCGGATTCCGCTGTCGCAAATCAACGCGATCGCGCTGAAAACCATGCCATACATTCCGCTTCCGAACCAGGCCGGCACGGGCGCCGCCGGCGTCAATAACTACGTTTGGACACAGAATGCGTTTGTCGATAGCGATCAATGGTCGGTGCGTATCGATCAACGCTTCTCCGACCGCCACAGTCTCTTCGGCCGTTTCACGCGAAACACAGGCGATTCTGGAAATTCCGGACCGTTCAACAATGTGGCCGACAACGTCCTCGGAGTAGACATCAATCACGTCATCAACGCCGTCGTCAATGATACATATGCTGTGAATCCTACGACGCTCGTGAATGTTCGCTTCGGCGTCACGCGGCGTTATGAAGGCCGCGCCCCGCTGCACGGCGGCATCAATATCGCCGACCTCGGTTTTCCCGCGAATGTCGCCGCCGCCGCGACGCAGCAGGTATTCCCCGTCTTTTCGTTTTCAAACTATGCTGCCTGGGGCGATCCCGGCGGAGATGCCATCCGCCGCGGCAACACCATCTGGACGCTGGTCGGAGATTCGACGATGATCCGTGGCCGCCACACGTTTGTCTTCGGTACCGATCTTCGCCTCTACGATCAAACGCCTTACCAGAGCGGATCCGACGCCGGCAGCTACAGCTTCTCGCAATCCTTCACGCAAGGCCCCAATCCTCAGGTTTCGAGCCTCACTTCGGGTGACGCATTTGCATCGTTCCTGACTGGTTACGGCTCCGGCAGCTTCACGCAAACTCCCGCCCTGGCTATACGCAACACCTATGCCGCCCTCTATTTCAACGACGAGATAAAACTCGGCAGGTTGACTGTGAATGCCGGTCTCCGCTGGGACTACGAGCAGCCCCGCACCGAGCGCTACGATCGTTTCTCTACCTTCAACTTCAACGCGCCATTCCCGGTCGCCGGTACCGGCTTGGGTCAGGTGAATGGCGTGGTGACACACCCCGGACAAAACGGCGAAACTCGCGGCCAGTTCAATCCCTACTACAAAGCGTTCGGTCCGCGTATCGGCTTGAGTTACGGATTGACTCCCAAAACGGTAATTCGGTCCGGCTTTGGAATTTTCTATTCGCCGCGCTTCGGAACCACGTCGGCATCGAATTTCGGCGCGGCCGGCGCCACGCTCAGTTCCTCCTGGATCTCCAGCCTCGACGGCGTAACACCTTTGAACTCCCTCGCGAATCCATATCCCAATGGAGTCTTCCAGACATCCAATTCGACTGCGGATCAAGTGCTCCTTGGCCAGAGCATTCTCTTCATGGACCGCGGCAACGTCAGCAACACATACAACGAGCAATGGAATTTCAATATTCAGCGCGAGTTGCCGTGGAACCTTTTAGTCGAGACGGGATACGCCGGCGCTCGCGGCGTACACCTTCCTATCGGAATCGATTTCAACCAGCTCAATCCTATCTACCAGAGCCTGGGAAACGGCCTCAGTACCCAGGTTGCGAATCCCTACTATGGCCGAGTAAGTACCGGTGTCTTATCTACACCTACCGTGGCGAGAGGCCAGTTACTCCGCCCGTATCCGCAGTACTCGAGCGTCTCCACCAATAGCCCGGCCGTGGCCGAGAATGAGGCTAACTCCATCTACCACGCGTTCACCGCAAAACTGGACAAACGTTTCTCGAAGGGCGTGGGTTTTCTGATCGCGTATACAAACTCCAAGACAATCGATACGGCATCCGGCCGCATCTTCGGCGTCAACGCGTTCGTGCCTCCCGTGCAGAACATCTACAATCTCCGGGCGGAGCGGGCGGTCTCCGAAGCGGATATTTCGCAGCAGCTCGTCATTTCCCATACCCTCGAACTTCCGTTTGGAAAAGGGAAACCTTTCTTAAGCGGCGCGTATGGCGTGCTCAGTCTTCTGATAGGCGGGTGGAGTGCAAATGGCACCGCCACATTTGTAGCCGGCTATCCCCTTGCACTTACCTCGACTGGTAACAGCGGCACTTTTTCCGGAGTGGTACGTCCCAACAGCACCGGTCAGTCAGCCGAGCTTTCAGGCTCGGTGGAATCGCGCCTGAATCGATATTTCGATATCTCGCAGTTCATGATTCCGGCGGCCTTCACCTACGGCAACGTATCGCGAACTCTACCAAACGTAAGAAGCCCCGGCCGGCGTAATTACGACTTGGCGCTGCAGAAACAAGTCGTAGTTCGTGAACCGTTTTCGGTTCTCTTTCGCGCTGAAGCATTCAATCTGACCAATACGCCCTACTTCTTCCCACCGGGCACTGGTTTGGGCACCGGAACCTTCGGCATTATCTCCGCGTCGTCTGGC
>Ga0193753_10001560_pt1 | contig 19378 bp, 15 predicted proteins | sample H1c2metaG_FD_144925 | JGI IMG/M metagenome (GOLD analysis project Ga0193753, IMG submission 144925) | Soil microbial communities from a riparian zone of the East river system, Colorado, United States - H1c2 | ecosystem: Environmental > Terrestrial > Soil > Riparian zone | place: USA: East...
GTCAGGCGCCACGTGCAGTCGCCTGCTGCCGGGTATCGGCTCGCTGCGGCGACTGCACGTGGCGCCTGACGCGCGCGCGGTCGGGAGGAGCCTGCGCGAGCTGGATCTGCGCGGCCGCACCGGCGCGACGGTGCTGGCCATCGCGCGGGGCGACCAGCAGCTCGTCACGCCCGACGGGCACGAGAGGCTCCGCGCCGGTGACGTGCTCGCGCTGACGGGCACGCACGAGGCCATCGACGCGGCGGAGTCGCTGCTGAGCCTGCGCGCGGCGCCGGCCGAGCCGTAAGCGGCGGCCGGACGCGCGGCGCAGGCGCTTGCGGCGACCCTCGGCACCGGGCGTACACTGCGCCGCGTTGCAGGCGCATCGATGCTTCGGCGCATCGGTGCTTCGAGGCCGAAGGGATCGTGCGGGCCCCGCGCCCTCCCGCACGGGGGCAGAAGCATGTTCCAGCTCAGGAAGCCCGGGCTCTTCGTGAGCTACCGCCGCTCCGACACCGCCGGCTACTCGGGACGCATCTGCGAGAAGCTGGAGCACGTCTTCGGCAAGCAGCGCGTCTTCCGCGACGTGGAGGACATCCTGCCGGGAGAAACCTTCCCGCAGAAGATCGAGAAGTCGCTCGCCGCCAGCGCCACGCTCGTCGTGCTGATCGGGCCCCACTGGCTCAGCGTGACCGATGCGAGCGGCGCCCGCCGGCTCGACCAGCCCGACGATTTCGTGCGCCGGGAGATCGAGCGTGGCCTGCAGCGCGGCCTGAAGATCATCCCCATCCTCATCCTCGGCGCGAAGATGCCGGCCGCCGCGGATCTTCCGCCATCGATCCGCACGCTGTGCGACAGCCAGGCGCTCGAGCTGAGCGACGAGCGCTGGGACTACGACATGGGCCGGCTGCTGCAGGCGCTCGGCGCCAGCCAGAAGCGGGCGGCTTCGGTGTGGCGCGAGCGGCTCGTCGGCGTGGGCATCGCCGGCGTGGCCCTCGTCGGATTGCTGTCGGTGGCGGCCTACTACGCCAGGCGCGAGCCGGATCCCGGCCCCGGTCCCCGCCCGCCCTATCCCATGCACGACATCATCCCGAGCGGGCGCGCCGAGCCCGCGCAGGTGGACTGGAATGCGCCTGCGGAGAACGTCGTTCGCGAGCTCGTGCGCGAGAGCCTCATCGATCTCGATGACGCGCTGGTCTCCGCGGACTTCAGCGACTTCTACGACAGCATCTCCTGGCATTGGCAGCAGCAGATCAGCCAGCAGCAGCTCCACATGGCCTTCATGCCGCTCATGTCCAGCGACGTGGGAGCCGGTGACATCGAGTCCGGGCGGATCGCGTTCCGGGGCCCGCCGGGGATCGGCCCCGACGGAGTGCTCATGGCGGTCGGCGTGATCTCCACCGACACCATGAGAGCCGAGTTCGACGCGCGCTACGTGAACGAGGAGGGCGAGTGGAGGCTCATCGGCCTCCGCGTGCAGTTGTCCTGAGCCGGGACCGCCGTCGCGGACGACCCGACGCGCGACGCCGGCTCAGCGCCGCGGCGCGGGCGCCGGAGCCAGGGCGCCGTCGAGCAGGGCCTGCGCCATCTGGCGCGCGGTGCGCGCCGCCTCCGGGTCGCCGCCGACGTGGCGCGCGGTCACCGCAGCGGCGGCGAGCATGCCGAGCTGCCGCGCCAGCAGCTCCGGATCGCCGGCGCCGGCGGCCCGGCCCATGTTGGCGAAGACGCGGTGCAGGTTCATCCCGTGCCGGGTGGCGGCCACGTGCACGGGGTCGTGCGGGTTGGGGAACTGCGCCGCCGCATTGATGAAGAGGCAGCCGCGGAAGGTGTCGTCGCGGAACCAGTCGTCGAGGATGTCGAAGACCGCGACCATGCCCGCGCGCGGGCCCCCGCCGCGCCGCGCGAGCTCCACGCGCAGCAGGTCCATGTCGCGCTCGTCGCGGTGCTCGAGCACCGCCACGATGAGTTCGTCCTTGCTCTCGAAGTGGTTGTAGAACGTGGTCTTCGTGACGCCGACCTCCGCGAGGATCCGGTCGAGGCCGATGGCGTGGAAGCCGTGCTCGTAGAACAGCAGCGCGGCGGAGTCCATGAGCCGCTCGCGCGTCGGCGCCGTCCTGCGGACCGGCTCCGCGTACCAGATCGACCGACCCATCGCAGCTTCCCTCCGGCTCCGGAACACCCTGTCCCAGGGAACGCCGGGGCGCGGCCCCGCTTCCCTGGTTGGAGTTGAAGTTCACCCGCGCTTGACTGCCAGTCAAGGTGCCGCCGCGCTCGCCCTCCCTATCCTCCCCGCCCGCGACGACGGCACGGTGCCGCCTCGCGGACGGACACTCGAGGCTTGCCCGCCGCGGGCCTCGCGACAGGAGCACCGATGAACCCGCCCGACGAACCGAGCTCCCGCCGCGCCACCCTTCGCACCGCCTCCCTTCGCACCGGCGCCGTCGGCGAGCGGGCGGCCTCGGGAATGGCCGCCGCCCCCGCCGCCCGGGGGGCCGGCCCGCACCCCATGGGCATCCACGCGGCGCCGGGCGCGCCGATCGACGCCGCGCCTGCGGCGCGCGCGGCGATGCTGGCCTACGGCGTGCTCTGCTACGCGATCTTCTTCGCGACCTTCCTGTACGCCGTCGGGTTCCTCGGCGGCTTCCTCACCCCCACGCGGCTCGACGGCCCGCTCGAAGGATCGCTGGGCCAGGCGGTGCTCGTCGATCTCGCGCTGCTCCTGCTGTTCGCGGTGCAGCACAGTGTCATGGCGCGGCCGTGGTTCAAGCGCCGGCTCGTGCGGGTGCTGCCCGAGGCCAGCGAGCGCAGCACCTACGTGCTCCTCTCGAGCGTGGCGCTCATCGCGCTCTTCGCGTGGTGGCGGCCGCTGGGCGGCATCGTGTGGGAGCTGGAGAGTCCGCTCGCGCGGGGCGCGGTGCAGGCCGTGTACGCCACCGGCCTGCTCACGGTGCTCGCGACCACCTTCCTCATCAATCACTTCGACCTGTTCGGCCTGCGCCAGGCGTGGCTGCACTTCCGCGGCCGCGCCGCCGCGCCGCTGGGCTTCGTCACGCCGGGCCCCTACCGGCTCGTGCGCCATCCGCTCTACGTCGGCTGGATGGCAGCCTTCTGGGCCGCACCGACGATGACCGCGGCGCACCTGCTCTTCGCCGCCGCGACGACGCTCTACATGCTCGTGGCGATCCGCTGGGAGGAGCGCGACCTCATCGCCGCGCATCCCGAATACGCCGCGCACCGGCAGCGCGTGCCGATGCTGGTGCCGAGGTTGCGCTCGCGCTGAGCAGTCCGTGGAGTCTCAGGGAAGGCGAGTGGCGCGGATCTTCACCGTCGAGGAGTCGCGCGACTGGCCCTGGACGCGATCGAACGTGAATCCGAGCGCGAAGCCCTTCACGTCGACCGTACCCACCGTCGTGTTCACGTTGCTGAACACCATCAGGTTCGTCGAACCGCTGCCTGCGTTCTTCGTGTGCTCGATGCTCCTCAGCTCGAGCTTCTTCCCCGTGATCGCGACGACGATCCGGAAACGTGCGCCATTGGCGGTCCCGATCTTGATCGTGGCCGTGCGCCCGTCGGAACTCTCGACCTCGATGCTGGCGCACGGACCGTCCCTCGGCCCCGTTTCGGTCCAGGTCGCCTTGAGCCGCACGCCAGCGGGAAGCAGGTTCTCGGCAGCGAGCGCGGTGCCCTTGTCCTGGGGCTTGGCCTTGGCGATCGGAGCGGGTTTCGGAACGGATTTCGGCGCGGGCTGCAGAGCGAGGAAAGCGCACTCATCGACGCGGAAGGTCGTGTCGGCCGACGTGATGAGCACCAGCGAGTTCGGCCACTTCGCGCGGGAGAGCTGCTGCTCGAATTCATCGGGCAGGTCGAGGCTGCCTCCGGACTGCTTCCAATCGATCAGCGCCTTGTCGTCGCGCTTGACGTGGATGGCGTCGGGCCCGACCTCGAGCCAGAGGGAGGTCGGCTTGCCCTCCGTGAAGACGGGCGCGCGGGAGGTCGTCGCGTTGTCGTTGGCGCCGTGGTCGTCGATCCACGCCAGCCCGCTGGTCTGCCCGTCCCAGCCACCGAGGAACAAGGCGCCGCTCAGGGCCTTTCCCGCGCGAAGACTCGGGAAGACGAGCTTCAGGTCGCCGGTGCCCGAGACGCGCGTGGCCGTGAGCCGGACGATGAAGGCGCCCTGCTGCTCGATGGGCTCGAGGCCCACGACGACCGCGCTGTGCTCCTTGCCGGATTGCACCAGTGCGCCGTCGAGGCGGCTCCAGCCCACGGGGAGACTCTCGATCCCGCAGCGCAGATCGCGCCAGCGCGCCGCCTCGCGCTGCTTGCGGATGGCCACCAGTTCTTCGTCGAGACGAGTCATCTCGGCGGTGAGACCCTGCCGGTCCAGCTCCGTGCGGGCCTTCCCCGCCTCGTCGAGCAGGCGGACGAAGGAGTCCTCGCGCGCCTTCTCGAACGCCCGCGTTGCCTTCCTGCTCGCGGACGGCAGCACCTTGCCGTCGCGCCACAGCTTCAGCTCGGCGTCAATGCGCACGCGCTTCGCCTCGTCCTGCTCGTTCGCAAGAAGATCCGAGAGCGTGGTCCCGACCGCGTCCTCGGCCGCCTTCAACGTGTCCTGCTGCGCGGTCCGGGCCTGCGCCATGCGCTCGAGGCCCGACACCGCCGGCTTCGCCACGCTGGCCGCGACCTGACCCGAACTCGTGCAGGGCCAGGCGGCCAGCCCGAAGGCAAGCGCGCCTTTCAGCAGAAACCTCTTCGCCCGGCTGCCCATGGCTCTCGCCCCCCCAGTGGATGATCCGCCCGACGGGGCGGGATCATATCCCACTCCCCGCGAGCGCAGCGGCGGCAGGCCAGCGCTGCAGGTGAAGATCGACTGTCCATCGCCGATGACGAATTCCGATCCTCGTTCGACGGCGTCGGCTTCGAACGGCAAGCCACCCAACGCCACATCGAGTCCCACACCGGCTGCATTCTGAAGAAGCAGCACGCGATGCCGGAGCGCGAACTCGCGAGCGTCCGATCGGCGACCGGCGAATCGCGCCAGCAGGAGATCCACGAACGACTCCTCGTCGCCGAATCCGGTGAGGAGCGTGACGTCCACATCGACGGTCTGTCGCGGTTCACCCCAGCGTTGCAATGCGACACCGCCGATGAAGCAGAACCGCCAGCTCTGCTGCCGACAGAATGACTGCAGCTCCAGGGCGGCGGAGAAGACCGCATTCATCCGCGTCGAAGTTTCATGAAGAGCGCCTGCTGCTCGACGAGCCCGGACGATTCCCGCCGGGGAATCGACATCGGCATCGAAAGGAGCGTCTCACTCATCCAGAGTGCCTTCTCTGGCGTCAGCGCCCGCAGCTCGCGCCAGCGCTGCTCCTCCAGAGCGATGGCCGCTGCCTTGTAGGTTGCGATCCACGCCTGCTGCTGTTCGTGCGTCGCGGTCTTCACGCGGCAAACGTAATCGAATCGGATGTGACTGTCACCCATGTGCCCGGACAGGGGGCCGCCTCATGCGGACGCCCGGGCGGAGCCCCTTCAGCTCCCGCTGAACTTCCTGTGCACGCCCGCGCCGACCAGCGGCGGCAGGCCCGCCTTCTCTCTCAGCTTGGCGTGGTACTCGCGCCAGCTCTCGTAGTTGCCGGGGTGGAAGAAGACCGAGCCGGTCTTGTCGCCGCTGCCCTCGATGGCCACGCCCGCACCCAGTGCGCGCTCGCTGCCCTCGAAGGCGAGGATGTGCGTCGCGATGCGGTCCATGAAGAAGCGGTCGTGCGTGACGCAGATCACCACGCCTGGGAATTCCAGCAGCGCCTCCTCCAGCTCGCGCAGCGTCGGCAGGTCGAGGTCGTTGGTGGGCTCGTCGAGCAGGATGAGGTTGCCGCCGCGCGCCAGCATCTTGGCCATCTGCACGCGGTTGCGCTCGCCGCCCGACAGCGTGCCCATGAGCTTGCTCTGCTCGCTGCCGCGGAAGTTGAAGCGCGACACGTAGGCGCGCCCGTTCATCTCCGTGTCGCCGACGCGGATCACGTCGGTGTCGCCGGTGATCTCCGCGTAGACGGTGTTGCCGTCCTTCAGCTGCTCGCGGCTCTGGTCCAGGTAGCAGAGGTCCACGGTCTTGCCGACCGCGACCGTGCCTGCGTCGGGCTGCTCGCTGCCGACGATCATGCGCATGAGAGTGGTCTTGCCCGTGCCGTTGGGGCCGACGACGCCGAGGATCGCGCCGGCCGGCAGCTCGAACGAGAGGTCCTCGAACAGCGTGCGCTCGCCGAAGCGCTTGGTGACGTGCTTGACCGCGAGCACCTGGTCGCCCAGCCGCTTCGTGAACGGGATGTGCAGGTGCAGCTCGTCCTTGACGGCCTTGCGCGCCTCCGCGACCAGCTCGTCGTAGCGCGAGATGCGCGCCTTGCTCTTGGTCGTGCGGCCCTTGGGGTTGGTGCGGATCCAGTCCAGCTCGCGGGTGAGCTGCTTGCTGCGCTCGTCGTCCTCCTTCTGCCGCTGCCGGTAGAACTCGGCGCGCTGCGCGAGGTACGCGCTGTAGTTGCCCTCGTAGGGCCGCATGCCGCCGCGGTCCACCTCGAGCATCCAGTTCACGACGTTGTCGAGGAAGTAGCGGTCGTGCGTGACGAGGATCACCGTGCCCGAGTACTCGGCGAGGTGGTGCTCGATCCACGACACCGTGTCGGCGTCGAGGTGGTTGGTCGGCTCGTCGAGCAGCAGCAGGTCCGGATGCTCCATGAGCGTCCGGCACAGCGCGACGCGGCGGCGCTCGCCGCCCGAGAGATTGGTCACGGGGCTGTCGCCCGGCGGGAGCCCGAGGGCCTGCATGGCCTGCTCGATGTGGCGCTCCAGCTCCCAGCCGTCGCGCGCCTCGATCTCCTCCTGCAGCCGCCCCATCTGCTCGAGGAGCTTGTCCATCTCCGCTTCCGGGATGTCCTCGCCCATGCGCGCCGACACCTCTTCATAGCGGCGGATGAGCGCGCGGATCGGCGCGACGGCCTGCTCCACGTTGCCCATCACGGTGAGGTTCGGGTCCAGCTGCGGCTCCTGCGACACGTAGCCGACGCGCAGGTTGGGCGCGGGCAGCACGGTGCCCTCGAAGTCCTTGTCCACGCCCGCCATGATGCGCAGCAGCGTGGACTTGCCCATGCCGTTGGGGCCGATGACGCCGATGCGCGCGCCCTTGAGGAAGGACAGCGTCACGTTCTCGAAGATCACGCGCGTGCCGAAGCGCTTCCCGAGGTCGTGGATCGTGAAGATGATGTCCGAGGTCGAGACGCCCATGGGCTCCTGCACTTCCGTCGCGAGGCGCGTCGCCGGATCGCGATCCGGCGCGTTCAGTCAAAGGGGCGGATTGTAGCCCGGCAGGGCGGGCGGGCGCTCGTCCTCGGCTCGAGGCGAAGACCGCCCGTCACCGTGCGCGCTTCTCACCGCTTCCGGCGCGCTGCACGACGTCGAGTCACCACGACCGGCACGGGAACGTCCTCGGGAGCGACCCATGCGACCCTGCCGTCCTGCCAGGCCACACCCATTGGCCGAGCAGCTCGTGCACGCGCAGCGCCTCGTTCACCGCGCGGTCCAGCGCGGCAGTGACCTTGCGTGTGGTCAGCTCGCCCGACGCACTCCTCGGCTTCCGCGGCAAGGCCGGCGGAGAGCCCCTTCGCGATCGTGTCCGCATTCACGAAGGTGTCGACGCGGATCGTGTCGCGCGGCCGTCCATGGACTGCGCCGACACGGCCGCTGCTCGCCGTCCCGGCGCACCCGAGGAGGACTTCAAGCTGCCCGACGTGGAGGGCGACTGCTTCCCCGATCTCGTGACATGCTCCTCGGCGTGCGCGCGGCGCTGGCTCCTTCGTTCGGCGGCACGCGCGCCCGCCGTGGCGACCCCCGGATCTCGTGCCGTCGGCGACCGCACGCGGCACCTTGCGCAACGTCGCGCCGCGCTCGGTGTTGCCGGGGTCTCGCGTCGCGCGGGAGACGCGTGGGCCCGCCCTGGCGTGGCGACGATGCGGCCCGCCTCCCGGAGGAATCCCTGTTTGCGGCGCGCGTCTCGCCGCGTACGCTCGGGCCCGTCTCGTGCAGGGAAATCGCGGAGACGATGGGCCAGTCGATGCAGGATGAGGCGCGGAGAATCCAGGCGGGCATCGAGAAGCTCGTCGCGGAAGGTGCCGGTCCGGAACGGATCGCCGATGCGGCGGTGTCGACATGGCAGAGCGTGCACGCATCGCTCGCGCCCGTCATCGGCCCGCGCGGCGTGTCCGCGCTGTACGTCCGCAGCCTGCACCTCGCCTGCGAAGCGCATCCCTGGCTCGCCACGGTGCGGCAGGCCACCGTGGCGCCGGGCGATTTCGTCTCGCTGCGGTGCGCGCTCGCACAGCAGCCGGACGGCACCGCCGCCGCCGCCAACGGGGAGCTGCTGCAGCGTTTCCAGGCCATGCTGACCAACCTCATCGGCAGCTCGCTCTCGGCGCGGCTGCTCGGCGCGGTGGCCGCCGCTCCCGCCGCGGCCCGCGATCCCGGCGCACCCGCCGCCAGCGTGCACGGCTCGTGATGTCCATGGACGGCGGCGCGCTCGCCGACGAGTTGCCCGAGCGCGAGGAATCCCGCACGGCGCCCCGGCCGCACCCCCAGGCGGACGAGCTGCGCACCGAGCTGCTGGCCCTCCAGCGCAACCTCGCGGAGATGCGCGCGGACGTCAACGGCGACCGCGCCCTGCAGATCCTGGAGGTCAACGAGCAGCTCGTGCTCGCCGCGCTGAAGGCGGAGGCCATCGCCGACCGTGCCGTGAGCCGCCTCGGCGAGCTGACGCGCACGAGCCAGCGCGACGCGCTGACCGGCACTCCCAACCGCGCGGTGATGATGGACCGGCTGACCCAGGCGCTCGCGCTGGCGCGGCGGAACGGGACCTGCCTCGGGGTGATCTTCATCGACCTCGACCGCTTCAAGGAGATCAACGACACGCTGGGGCACGCGGTCGGGGACCAGGTGCTGCAGATGGCGGCGCGGCGCATGGAGAAGGTGCTGCGCGACTCGGACACGGTCAGCCGCCAGGGCGGCGACGAGTTCGTGCTGCTGCTCGGCGAGCTGGCGCACCCGTCCGACGCGGAGCTCGTCGCCGCGAAGGTGCACGCCGCGCTCTCGGAGCCGCTGCGCATCGGCGCGCACGAGCTGCACGTGTCGGCGAGCCTCGGCCTGGCGCTCTTCCCCGACGACGGCGAGGACACCGCCACGCTCATCAGCCGCGCGGACGCGGCGATGTACCGCATCAAGCGCGGCGGCCAGGGCGGCTACGGCTTCCACGGCGGCGTGAGCCCGGAGGACCGGCCCGCCGACTCGGACTGGGACCGGCGGCAGCTGCAGGCGACGCGCGCCTCGTCCGCGGCGCGCGCGCGCGAATCCAGCCTGACCGAGCTGCGCGAGGCCAACTCCAACCTCGTGGTGGCGGCGCTCGCCGCACAGGAGGCGGCGCAGGTCGCGCAGGCCTTCGAGGCGCAGGCCAGGGAGGCGCAGCGGCAGCAGGTGCGCTTCATGGCCATCGTCGCGCACGAGCTGCGCAACCCGCTCGCGCCCATCCGCACGGCGGTCGAGCTGCTCGACCGTGCGCGCGCGGACCAGCCGCTCCTCCACCGGCTCCAGGCGCTCATCGAGCGCCAGGTCACGCACATGTCGCGCCTCGTCGACGACCTGCTCGACGCCTCGCGCATCAGCACGGGCAAGCTGCGCCTGCAGGTCGGCATGGTGGAGCTGTCCGCGATCGTGGACATGGCCGTGCAGACCTGCCGCGCGCCGATCGAGCGGATGCAGCAGTACCTGGAGCTGGACCTGCCGCCGCACCCGGTGCGCCTGCCGGGCGACCCGGTGCGCCTCACCCAGGTGGTCATCAACCTGCTGGACAACGCCTGCAAGTACACGCCGTCGGGCGGCAGGATCTGGATCACGGCCGCGGTGCGCGAGCGCTCGCTGGTCCTGAACGTCTCCGACAACGGCATCGGCATCACGAAGGAGACGATCCCGAACATCTTCGACCTCTTCGTGCAGGACAGCCACGCCGCGACGATGCACGCGGGCGGGCTCGGGATCGGGCTGGCGGTCGCGCGGGGCCTGGTCGAGGCGCACGGGGGCAGCATCGCGGCCAGCAGCCCCGGCCGGAACGGCGGCAGCCGCTTCGTGGTCACGCTGCCGATGAGCGGCAAGCGCGCCGCGGCTCACGCCACCGACTGAGGGCCGCCCGACGCAGGCCGCCGTCGCGGACCCGACCGCGCGCCTCGAGGGAGCCGGCGCGGCGCCGTCCGGGCAGGCCCCCGCCGCCGGTCGCGGCGCCGGCCCCGGGCGCGATTTTTCCGCGCTGCGGAAAACGGGCGGAGGCGACACAATGCGCCCGCACCCTGGACGATCGCGCGGCACCCTCCCACGGGACCGGAGCAGCCCATGCTCGACCGCAGCCCGATCGCGACGCGCCTTCGCGCCGCGCCGCTCCTCCTCGCGCTGTCGTGCGGCGTGCTCTCGCCCGCGCTGCTCGCGCAGGTGGCCGCCCCGCAGACATCCACGCCGGGAGCGAAGAGCACACCGCCCAAGAGCACGTCGCCCCTGACCCCGGCTGCAGCCAAGCCGGGCGTCACCCCGGCGGCGGGCTCGAGCAAGGCCCTGACGAGTCCGGCGTCCGCGGCGGCGCCGACATCCCTGCACGTCAAGGACGGCGGCGGCGGGGCCTCGCGCGGCACCGGACCGCGCCTCGATGCGGCGCGCCACGGCGCCGCCGCGTCCGGCCTCCTCGCTCTCTCGGCGGAACGCGATCTGTGGTGGCGCTGGTGGGAACTGAGCCGCCTGCCGCTGCTGCTGCCCGAGCCGGTGGCGCGCGGGCCCGGCGAGCTCTCGCCGGACGGGCGCTACGCGGACCCCACGCCCCTGCTCGCGCCCGCCGACGCGGACCGCGCGCGCGCGCGCCTCCTGCCGCTGCTCCTTGCGGCGTGCGGGCACGAGGACTCCGACGTGCGCGCGGCGGCGGCCACCGCCGCGGGGCGCATCGGCGGCGCTCCCGGCGTGCCCGTGCTGCGCGGCCTGCTGGGCGACCGCGTGCTGGCCGTCCGCGAGAGCGCGCTGCTCGCTCTCGGCGCGACGGGGACGGGCCAGGCGGCGCCCTTCCTGCTGGACCTCGCGAGCCGGACGTCGCTTGCCGGCGAGGAGCGCCTGCGCGGGATCTCGCCCGACGTGCACGCGCTGGCGTGGGTCGCGCTGGGCCTCGGGCGAGATCCCGCGCAGGCGCTCCTCGCCGGCAAGCGACGTGGCGGACCTCGCGGGCGAGCTGCAGGACGAGCGCCTGCGCGACCTCGCCCCGGCGACGCTGCTCTACCAGCGCCTGTCCCCCGCGGACGCCTTCGACCTCGTCGGGCTCGCGCGCCTCGGCGACGCGCAGGCGCTGCCGGAGGTGCGCGAGCGTTCCGCCGAGGCGCTCGGCGCGCTGGCGGACCCGTCGATGATCCCGTCGCTGCACGCGGCGCTGCACGACGGCGACCTGCGGCTGCGGCGCTCGGCCGCGCTCGCGCTGGGCTCCTTCCGCGGCGGCGCGCTGCTGGACGTCCTGGCCCGCCAACTGGCCGCCGAGCAGGACGAGCTGCTGCGGGGCTACCTGCTGCTCGCCATCGCGAACCAGCAGGCGGCGCCGGCGGCCGCGCTGCTGACCGACACGCTGGCTCGCGGAGACGCGCTCGTGCGGCCATGGGCAGCGCTGGCTCTCGGCCTGCTCGCGCGCCGCGAGGCGGACGTGAGCCAGCCGGCGCGCGCGACGCTGCGCCTGGAGGCCGCGCGCAGCCACGCGGTGACGGACCGGCTCGCCTTCGCACTCGCCGGAGGCCTTGCGCGCGACGAGGCCCGCGCCGAGGACTTCGCGCAGATGCTCGCGGATTCGGCCGACGCGCACGTGCGCCTCGTCGCCGCGGAGGCGCTCACGCTGCTGGGCGCCGGTGCGCGCGACGGCTGGCCCGGCTCCGTCGAGCTGCGCCTCGCGCTCAAGGCGCAGCTCGCGGACGAGGCCGATCCCGGGGCGCGCGGCGTGCTCGCCGAGGCGCTGGCCGTGCACCGCGACGCGCGCGACGTGTCCGCGCTCCTCGCTGCGCTGTGCGCCGTGCACGCCGGAGAGCCCGTCGCGGACCTCGCGCGCGGCTGCGGCGCGCACCGCACGCGCGACATGCTCTCCGGCCTGTCGGCGCTGGTCGCAGACGTCTCGTTGAAGGCGCCGGTGCGCGCCGCCGCCTGGCAGTCGCTGGGGCTGCTGCTGGACCCGCAGTGGAGCTCGCGCCTGCCCGGCGCGCTCGCCGGCGCGCAGCTCGACGCGCTGCCCGACTGGTGCAGCCGCCTGCTCGACCAGTCCACGCTCTGACCCGCGAGCGCGCCGCAACGGCGCTGCTACCATGCGCGCCGCAACCGCTCGCCGGGCGCAGCCGCCGGCTCGGCACGGCATGGGAGGCCCGCATGATCCGCACCACTCTTTTCACGGCCCTGCTCGTCCTCTCGCTTCCGGCGTCGCGCGCCGCCGCGCAGGACGCCCCGGCGCCGGTCACCACGTCCTCGCCGTCGGTCAAGCCGCCCGCAGCGCCGGCCGATGCACCGGATCCGTCGGCCACGGGTCTGGCGCCGTCGGCCGCGGCGCCCGTCGTGCCGGCCCGCGCCGCGCGGCCCGACATCTACGATGAGCACGCGGACGGCCGCATGCAGATCGACGCGGCGCTCGCGCGCGCCGCCCGCAACAACCGCCGCGTGCTCATCCAGTGGGGCGCGAACTGGTGCGGCTGGTGCCACCTGCTGCACGAGCTGTGCGCGACCGACGGCGAGATCAGGCACGAGCTGCTCTACGAGTACGACCTGGTGCTCGTGGACGTCGGTCACTTCGACAAGCATCTCGACCTGGCCGCCGGCTACGGCGCGGATCTGAAGGCCGCCGGCCTCCCGTACCTCACCCTCCTCGCGGCCGACGGCAGCGTGCTCGCCAGCCAGCCCACGTCGCCGCTCGAGCTGACGGAGGCGGAGAAGGCCGCGGGCGGGAAGCTCGGGCACAGCCCCGCGCGCGTGCTGGGATTCCTCGCGCTGCACGAGGCGCCGGCGCTGCACTCGCAGGACGTGTGGCGGGACGCGCTCGCCGAGGCGGGCCGGCAGGGCAAGCGCGTGTTCCTGCACTTCGGGGCGCCGTGGTGCGGCTGGTGCCACAAGCTCGAGGACTGGATGGCGCAGCCGCGCGTCGCCGAGCTGCTCGGCCGCGACTTCGTGGACTGCAAGGTCGACACCGAGCGCACGCTCGGCGGCGAGGGCATGCTGGCGCGCCTGCGCGGCAGCGACCAGGGCGGCATCCCGTGGTGCCAGCTCGTCGCGGCCGACGGCACGGTGCTCGCGGACAGCAACGCGGGCGAGGCCGGCAACATCGGCTTCCCGTCGGCGCCGCACGAGCTCGCGCACTTCGGCGAGATGCTGCGCAAGGCCGCCGTGCGCCTCACGCCCGGCGACATCGACGAGCTCCTCGCGAGCCTCGCGCCGAAGGCGAAGGCGAAGGCGGCGGATGGCCCCGCCAGGCCGGCGGTGATCCCGGCGCCGGCCGCGACCGCCGAGCCGGGCTCTCCAGCGGCAGGCGCTCACTGACCCGCGCCGCTCGCGGGCGATCCGAACGCGCCGCGCCGAACTCGCCGCGCCGAACTCGCCGCGCGCCCGGCGCCGCCAGCGCGGGGCGGCCTCCGTGTCAGCTCACGGCACGGCTGTCGGAAGCGGGGCCTGCTCGTAGGTTTCGACGCTGAGGCGGTAATTCAGCCACCCATTGTCGAGCAGGGCGCTCGGCGGCGCGAAACGGCCCTCGCGGTCGCCGCCGAACGTGATCCTGATCGCTCCCGCGGGATGTCCGTCGATGCGTTCGAAGCGGCGCTCCACGAGCTGGCCTGCGCTCCAGCGCTCCGTGACGCGCTCGTCGCCCAGCACGCTTTCGTGCACGCCGTCGACGAGCGGGGCGCCGCCCGTCGCGAGCCATGGGAAGAAGACGCGCTCGACATCGAGAAGGATGAAGCGCGGCGGGAACGGGAGCGGTTCGGGCGTGCGGTTCTCGAACTCGACGCGGTCGCCGACGAGCTTCACGACGAAGGTCACCGATCCCAGCGGCGAGAGTCCGAGCAGCGTCAGCGTGTCGCCCTGCTTCTGGAAGGCGCAGTCGAAGCTGCGCTGGCCGTGCGCACGCGGATCGCCGCTCGCGGCATCGCCCCACGATGCGCTGACGCGCTGGCGCAGAAGCACGTCCGCGGGAAAGTCGGACGCCGGGCGGAGCTCGCCGGGATAGTCCGCATCCACGGGCTGCAAGGGCGGCGGCGACCTCGTCGAGGCGCACGCGGTGAGGAAGGCCAGCGCGGCGAACGCGGCGAGCAGCAGGCACGCGCCGCACGAGGACCGCAGCACGCGACGCCCGGGTCGTGGATCGGAAGGCTTCATGAGGTCGCCTTTCTGCGCACGCTGATGAGCATGTGCAAGGTCGGAGCGAGGATGAGGCACAGGCTCACGCCGATGCCCGTCGTGGCGCCCACGCTGAACAGCGCCGGGTTGTCCGAGAAGGAGAGCAGGCCGAAGCCGAGGATCGTCGTGAGCCCGGCGAAGAAGACGGCGAGGTGCGTGGCCGCGAGCTCGCCCGGCCGCTCGCCGGTCTCCGCGAGGAACACGCCGAAGTCGTCTCCCATGCTGACGATCATGAGCAGCGCCACGAGCGACAGCACGTTGAGCGGCACGCCGAGCAGCCCGAAGAGGCCTACCGTCCCGAGCGCGGCGAGCAGTCCGGGTGCGCAGGCCGACAGCGTGGGCCGCAGTGCGCGATGCCGCAGCGCCACCAGCCCCACCACCGCGAGCACGCCGTACAGCAGCAGCGACTGCATGCGCGAGCGGTAACCGCCGTATGCCGCGGCGAACGCCGCGCGCATGTCGACGAGATGCGCGCCGGGGATGCCGGCGAGGCGGCGCTGCACGGCCGGCGCATCGCGCAGGTCGTTCAGGAAGGTCAGCACGCCGAAGCCGCGGTCCAGCGTGATGCGGAACGGGCGCACGAGCGGGCCGACCGGCGAGGTCGCGAGGTCCGCAGGGAGCAGCGGCGCGGGAGCCGGCGCGGACAGCGCCTCATGGAAGGGCTGGAAGGCCTCGGCACGAAAGCCCTCCGCAGCCAGCGCGTCGCGCAGGCGCGGCCAGAGCGCCGCATCGCTCCGCACCGCGGCATCCACTTCCCGCTGGCGCGCCGCACTCGGCAGCATGCTCGCGACGCTGCGGCAGCCGGCCAGCTCCCCGGCGGCGGTCGCGCCCGCGAGCGCGTCGGCCACGCGCTCGTTGGCCTGCAGCGCGCTCTCCTCGTCGTCCGCCGCGCACACCACCATGCGGCGCTGCTCGTAGCGCACGACCTGCGCGCGGATGCCGGCATCCTCCTGCACGAGCGCGGGGTCCAGCCTGTTGAAGTCCGCGAAGTCGTCGTTCCAGCGCACGCGCGGCAGGCCGGCGAGGCCCACGGCCAGGACGACGGCCGGCACCAGCCACGCGAGCCAGCGCCGCCGGTCCAGCGCTTCCACCGCGCTGCCGAGAGCGGCCGCCACGCGCCGGCTCGAGCGCGTCGGGCGCGCGACGGCCGGCACGAGCCCGGGCAGGAACACGCGCGTGCAGACGAGCGCCGCCGCGATGCCGAAGGCGCCGAAGACCGCCAGCTCGCGCAGCGCGGGGAACGAGGACGCGACGAGCGCGACGAAGCCCACCACCGTGGTCGCCGCGCCGAGCGCGAGGCCTGTCCAGATGCCGGCGAGCGTGCGCCGCGGCCCGCCCGGGTCCGGCGCGAGCGAGTGGTGGCAGTAGAAGTGGATCGTGTAGTCGACGCTCACGCCGATGAGTCCCGAGCCGAACGCGAGCGTCAGCGCGTGCACGGAGCCGAACAGGGCGAGGCACGCGGCCGTCGCCACGACGAAGCCCGCGCCGACCACGATCAGTGTCACGATCCCGAGACGCAGCGAGCGGAACAGCCACAGGAACAGTGCCACCAGCGCGAGGACGGACCACGTGGACACGCGCTCGATGTCCGCGCGGATGGCGTCCTCGGAGCTGACCGCGAAGCGGTTGCCGCCGCTCTGCGCCAGGTGCAGGCGGCCGCCGTGCGCGGCGTTCACTCCCTCGAAGGCCGCCACGATCCCGGCGAGGAACGGACGCTGGCGCGCCGAGTCGAACGAAGCGGCCTCCGTCGCGATGAAGAGCACCGCGCTGCGCCCGTCCTCCGTGACGAAGCGGCCGTCCGCGAGCTGCAGCCCATCGCCGCGCGCGGCGGCCAGCCGCTCGAAGAGCCCGGGCACGATGAGCAACGGGTCTGCGGGCGCCACGCGGCTCAGCAGGCCGGAGATGGGCAGCTCGAGCCGGCGCTTCAGCTTCGCCGCCGCCTCGCGCAGCGCGTCGGGCGAGGTGGCGGCTCGCGCGCCGGCCGCGTCCTGCGCCAGGAAGCCGAGCCGGCGCGGGAAGTACAGCGTCCACAGCACCTCTTCCATCCCGGCCGGCGGCCCGCCGTCCAGGGACGCGAGCTCTGTCGCGACGGCGGGCGCGGCGCGGAGCGCGGCCTCCAGCTCGCGGCTCGCCGCCGCAACCTCCGCGGTGTCGGCCGCGCCGCCGACGAGCAGGATCATCGTGCGGCTGAGCTCGCTCGACACGATCTGCCGCGCGAGTGACAACTCGTCGCCGACTTCGCCGCGGGGCAGGAAGTGCGCGATGTCCGTCGTGACGCTCCAGCGCAGCGCCACGTAGAGCGACAGCCCGAGCAGCGCGATCGCGCCGAGGGCCAGCGTGCGGCGCTCGCGACGCGGCTGCGGCCGCCCGGAGCCGGCTCCGCTCAAGGCGGCGCGATGCCGAAGAGGGCCGTCTTCTCCTCCGCCGTGAAGACGCGCGCCACGTCGGCGGCGAGGATGCGCGTGACGGTGCGGTCGCCGCTCGGCTCGCGCACCTCGATCCGGGTGACCGTCGAGCCTTCGCCCTGCAGGCGCAGCTCGGCCATGAGCTTGTCGAGCGGCGCGCCGCGCGGCACCAGCGTCAGCGTCCAGCCCGTCGCGCTGTCCGCGGCCGGCTGCAAGCCGACCTGAAACGAGCCGCGCAGTGCCGCCTCGTCGCCGAGGAAGACCTGCACCAGCGACGTCACGAACAGGCGCACGTCGCTGCTCTGGCGCAGGTCGATGCGCTCCACGCCGTCCTTGCCGCTGAGCTGCAGCTCCGTCGGCGTGATCCGCAGCGTGGACGACTCCGGCGTCTGCACGAGGCGAGCGAGATATCCCGGCCGCATGAAGTACAGCCGCCCGGCGCTCTTCAGCGGGGCCGCGAGCAGCGCGAGCTGCTTCTCCTCCTCGAAGCCCGCCTCGAGCCCGTCCATCCTCGCGAACACCGCCAGCAGCGCGGACGCGTCCGCCGGTCGCCCTTGCGCAGGCGCCGGCGCGGGCGAAGACGAGGGCGAATCCGAAGCTGCCGGCAGCGCAGGGGCTGTCTGCGGCGCGGGCTGCATCGCCTGCGGCCGGGCCGCGGTTCCGATCACGGGCGCAGCCGGCGCGACGATCGCCAGCAGCGTGGCGAGCGGCAACGCGCTCGCGGCCATGGCGTCAGCGAGCGGGAAGGCGGGCCAGGATCGCATCGGGGGTTCTCGGGATCAGGACGCCGGCGGCGTCGGTGCTCGCCAGCACCGTGATGGCGCGCGCGCACCACGTGCCGCGACCGGAGTGTCGGACATCGTAGGCGACGCGCAGGAGCGGCGACACCGCGCTGAACCACGCGGTGACGCGCAGCTCCTCGGCGTAGGCGAGCGGCGCCATGTACCGGCAGCGCGCCTCGGTCACGTAGAGGCGGAAGCCCAGCGCGCGGATGTCGGCGACGTCGAGCCGCACGCTGGCGAGCAGCGCCGAGCGCGCCACCTCCAGGTACTCGAAGTAGCGGCCGTGCCAGACCACGCCCAGCGGATCGCACTCGTGGAAGGCCACGCGGAGGTCCACGGACACCGCGTGGTCGGGCCGCTTCAGCGCGCTCATGGAGAGCTCCAGAAGTCGTGGAAGTTGAACCAGTTCCCGGGCGCCTCCCGGGCGCGCGCCTCCAGCCGGCCGGCGTAGCGCCGCACCACCTCCTGCAGCGCGCGGGAGCGGTCGGCGCGCGGCAGGTCGATGCGCTCCGCGAAGGGCTCGCAGTGCAGGTCATACCGGTTCGGCTCGCTGTAGAGCCCGAAGACCAGGAACACGGGGCAGCGCAGCAGCGACGCGAGCAGGAAGGGCCCGGCCGGAAACGAGGCCTCCTGGCCCAGGAAGGGCACGCGCACGACCCTGTCGTTCAGCCCCGGCCGGTCGCCGAGCAGCGCCACGAACTCGCCCGCCTCCAGCCGCTCGCGCACGGCCGCCATGACGCCCACCGGATCCTCGCCGAGGTGGATCACGCGCGCCGCCATGCCGGGATTCAGCCGCTGGAAGAAGGCGTTGATCATGCGCGCGTTGGCGAAGTACCCCAGCACGTTGATGGGCAGGCCCGTCGCCGCGCCGCCGGCGCGCATCGCCTCGAAGCTCCCCAGGTGCGCGCCCAGCAGGATCGCGCCGCGCCCGGTCTCCTGCTGGCGGCGGATGTGGGCGTAGCCCGTGCTCGTGATGACCAGCCCGCGCGTGCGCCCCTGCAGGAAGTAGAAACGATCCAGCGTGACCTGCGTGAAGCAGCGGATGTGCGCGTGGATCTCGCCCCGGCGCGGCGGCCGGCCGTGGACGCGGCGAAGCCAGTCGCGCGAGGCGGCGACGGTGCCGCGGTCGAAGAGCCGGTACCACAGCGCCACCAGCGCGACGAACGGGCGCATCGCGCCGCGCCCGAGGAGGCTGGCCATCCCGAGCGCGAGGCGCATGCCGAGCAGCGTGCCGCGCTCGCGCTTGTTGAGCCACGTCGCGCCGTCCGGCGCCGCCGCCGCGCCGCGTGCCTCGGCGCCGCCCTGCGCTCCGCCGTCGGCGCGCATCGCGTCGCTGCCGCTCGTCACGGGAGCGGAGCGAGCCGTCATCGCCGGCCCTGGCGGTTTCGCACCGCCCACTGGAGCAGGCCCGTCGTGCAGAGGCGCGTGTGCAGGGCGAAGAAGCGCAGATTGTCGCGCAGCGGCTGGAAGTGGGAGATGCCGCCGTCGGCTGCGGCGGGATAGCGGATGTTCACCGGCAGGTTGATCACCGGCGTGCCGGCGCGGGCGAGCCGCACCGCGATCTCGATGTCGAAATCCATGCGGTCGCCGCGCGTCCGCGCCGCGAGCGCCGCGGCGAGCGGGTAGAGGCGGAAGCCCACCATCGCGTCCGCGACGAGGTCGCGTCGCCCGAGTTCGAGGCCCACCCAGAACGCGGTGACGCGGCGCGCGGCGACGCGGCCCTTCGGGGCGCTGGCGTCGTAGACCGGG
>Ga0193753_10001562_pt1 | contig 19372 bp, 18 predicted proteins | sample H1c2metaG_FD_144925 | JGI IMG/M metagenome (GOLD analysis project Ga0193753, IMG submission 144925) | Soil microbial communities from a riparian zone of the East river system, Colorado, United States - H1c2 | ecosystem: Environmental > Terrestrial > Soil > Riparian zone | place: USA: East...
GCCGGTTTCGTCATGGGCATCATGATCATCCCATTCGTCTCGTCATTGGCCGACGACATGATCAGCGCCGTGCCACAGTCGTTGCGCGATGGCGCCTACGCGCTGGGCGCCACGCGTTCCGAGACCATCAAGCAGGTCGTCATTCGCGCGGCGCTGCCGGGCATCGTCGGTGGCGTACTGCTGGCCGTGTCACGTGCCATCGGTGAGACCATGATCGTGGTGATGGCCGCGGGACTCGCCGCCAATCTCACCGCCAACCCGCTCGAAGCCGTGACCACGGTGACGGTTCAGATTGTCACGCTGCTCGTCGGCGATCAGGAGTTCGACAGTCCGAAGACGCTCGCGGCGTTTGCGCTCGGCCTGGTGCTGTTCCTGGTCACGTTGGCGCTCAATGTGCTCGCGCTGCACATCGTCAGGAAATACCGTGAACAATACGAATAAGCCGCGCCGCACGCCGCAGGAAACCCAGGTCATCGTCGAGCGCAGCTTGCGCCGGCGCTACTGGGCCGAGCGACGGTTCCGCGCTTATGGCTTCGCCGCTGTCACTGCGGGCATGGCATTCCTCGTCTATCTGTTCTTCGTGATTTTCTCGAACGGCATCGGTGCGTTCCAGCAGACGCAGTTGCGCCTGCCCATCTACTACGATCCGCAGATCATCGATCCGTCGGGCAATCGCCATCCCGATGAGCTGCAGGCCGCCGATTACCCGGCGGTGATTCGCGCCGCGCTCAAGGCGAAATTCCCAGAAGTCGAAGGCCGAGCCGCAACGCGCGACCTCATGCGGCTGGCGAGCGGCAGCGCGGCATTCGATCTGCAGAAGCGCGTAGTTGCCGACCCCGCTCTGATCGGCACCACCGAGGAGCGCTGGCTGCTGGCGAGCGACGCGGTCGATCTGCTCCAGAAAGGGCGAATCGATCGCAAGTTGCCCGAGGCAGAACGCCCACTGTCCGACCAGCAGCTCGCCTGGACCGACAAGCTGCGGGCCGAGGGCGCGCTGGCGCTCAAGTTCAACAAGACTTTCGTGTCCGGTGGCGATTCGCGCGAGCCGGAAAATGCCGGCATCTGGGGCGCAGTCGTCGGTTCGTTCTTCATGCTGGCGCTCACGCTGCTGCTGTCGTTCCCGATCGGCGTGGCGACGGCTATCTACCTCGAGGAGTTCGCGCGGCGAAATCGCTGGACCGACCTCATCGAGGTGAACATCAACAACCTCGCCGCGGTGCCTTCCATCGTGTTCGGCTTGCTGGGCCTCGCAGTATTCATCGGGTTCTTCGGTCTGCCGCGTTCCGCGCCGCTGGTCGGGGCGATGGTGCTCACGCTCCTCACGCTGCCCACCATCATCATCGCCTCGCGCGCCGCGCTCAAAGCCGTGCCGCCGTCGATCCGCGAAGCGGCGCTCGGCATGGGCGCGTCGAAGATACAAATGGTTGCGCACCATGTCCTGCCGCTGGCCATGCCCGGAATGCTGACCGGCACCATCATCGGCATGGCACGCGCGCTCGGCGAAAGCGCGCCGCTGCTCATGATCGGCATGGTGGCGTTCATCGTCGACATTCCCAAAGGGGTCACGGACGCGGCGACCGCTTTGCCGGTGCAGGTGTTCCTGTGGTCCGACAGTCCCGAGCGGGGTTTCGTCGAGAAAACTTCGGGCGCCATCATCGTGCTCCTGGCTTTCCTCGTGGTCATGAACACAACCGCGGTAATCCTTCGTAAACGATTCGAACGACGTTGGTGAAAATATGGAAGCGGCACAAGTGGAACGGGCTGGAATCAACCTGAAACCGAGCAGCAGGACGTCGGAGCCTGCTTCGTTGCAGGAGACGACCGAGCCGGGCAAGACGGTCGGCGTCATTACCGTCGACGATCCCATCTTCAGCTGCCGTGACGTCGACGTGTATTACGGCGAGAAGCAGGCCATCAAGAAGCTGAGCATCGACATCGGCAAGAACCAGGTATTGGCCATGATCGGCCCTTCGGGCTGTGGCAAGTCCACGTTCCTGCGCTGCCTCAACCGCATGAACGACACCATTGTCGGCGCGCGCGTCGAAGGTTCGATCCTGCTCGATGGCAAGGATATCCACGACAAGAAGCAGGACGTGGTGCAGCTGCGCGCACGCGTCGGCATGGTGTTCCAGAAGCCGAATCCGTTTCCCAAATCCATCTATGAGAACGTCGCTTACGGTCCGCGCATCCACGGCCTGGCCGGTGATCGCGTCGAGCTCGACGAAATCGTGCACAGCTCGTTGCAGCGCGCCGGCCTCTGGGAAGAAGTCAAAGACCGTCTCGCGCAGCCTGGGACATCGCTGAGCGGCGGCCAGCAGCAGCGTCTGTGCATCGCCCGCACGATTGCCGTCAATCCGGAAGTGATCCTCATGGATGAGCCGTGCTCGGCGCTCGATCCGATCGCCACCGCGCGTATCGAAGATCTCATGGAGGAGCTGCGCAACAGCTATGCGATCGTCATCGTGACGCACTCCATGCAGCAGGCCGCGCGAGTATCGCAGCGCACCGCGTATTTCCACCTGGGCGATCTCATCGAAGTGGGCGAAACCGATCGCATTTTCACGAATCCGCGCCACCGGCTCACCGAAGACTACATCACCGGGCGATTCGGCTAACTACGGTCCCCGACATGGCACTCAGTCTCGAAGGCCACACAGCACGCGCATTCGACGGCGATCTGTCGTCGCTGCACGTGCAGGCCGTGGCGATGGGCGCACTGGTCATCGACCAGGTGCAGTTGGCGGTCAATGCGTACTCGGGCTGGGACCGCGCGATGGCGACGCTGGTGCTCGAGCGCGAGCGCAAGATCAACCTCTACGACGCCGAGATCGAAGAGGCGGCTCTGCAGGTGATCGCCAAACGCCAGCCCATGGCGCAGGACCTGCGCGCCGTGTTTGCCATCGACAAGGTAGTGACCGAACTCGAGCGCGCCGCCGACGAAGCCAAGAAGCTCGCGCTCGCGGTGCTGGCCGATTCCGAATCGAATGGCTTCCGTCCGGGCGCGGCTACCGCGCGTGAAGCCCGGCAGTTAGGCCGACTCGCGGTGCTCATGATCCGCGCGGCCCTCGAGGCATTCGACCGGCTCGATCCTGCGGCAGCCGCGGCCGTGATCCATCAGGATCAGGAAATGGACGCTGAATACGCCGCGGCGCTGCGTCGCATTCTTACGCGCGCCATGGAAGACGCGCGCCAGGTGCAGTCTGCCATCGAAGCGGCCTTCATCATGCGGTCGCTGGAGCGCATCGGCGATCACGCGCGCAACATCGCGCGTCACGTGGGTTTCATTGGCGGGGAGTTCGATCCGCAGTCGACCGGTGTGCTGCCGGCGTCGTTGTCCGTCAAAAACTAGTCGGTCGACCGCGCGCGGACCCAGCATTCAGGTCGGTTCGCCGTTGTGACGCGCGGCGAGTGGCGCGAGCCGGACAAACACGCACGATGCGGACTCCGCCGTGCCGACCTTGAGCTCCACGCTGGCGTCGTCGATCACCGGAGCAAGCTGCCAGCCGCTCCCGGTTTTCTGTCCCACGAACAGCAGGTTCAACGCCAGCACCTGAACGAGCGCGGTCGCGGAATCGTCGGGTGAGGGCAGGGCACGGCGCGCGCGATCCACCGCGGTTGCCAATCCCGAGTTTCCGACCCGTGCCGGCTCCCATCCCGCGCCCGTGTTCTCCACGCGCACGCCGCTGCGCACGGTCCCCTCGAGCATCACTGGATAGAACGCCGCCGGTGATGGCTTGAGCAGCGCGGATGCATCGCCACCCGCACGGAAATCCTTGAGCGCGGCGAGCTCCACGTTGTAAACGGACAGCGGCGACCCGAGCGTGGCGCGAGCGGCTTCCGCGTCGGATGTGAATCCCAGATCGCGGGATTTTTCGGAAGCGAGCGAACGCAGAATCGCGAGGCCCTGAGCCGCGGCGGCTTCCTGGGTTTTGGTGACGCGCGGCACGTCTTGCGCCGGCGCGACGGCTGCCGCAAACAGCGCCGAAAGAATGACCAGTAGCGAATGCAACTTGCGCATGGCGATTACCTCCGGATGTTGTAGTAGTCGTTCCAGTGAGTGTGATCAGCACCGCTCACGTAGTTGCTGTAGCTGATCCATTCATGAGTGCCGACATTGGGTGGCCATGGATTGTTCGACTCGACCATGTCGATCCGCAACGAAGGCAACGTGAAACTACCCACCTGTACTACGGGAATGGTCACCGTCTGAAAGCCGCGTGCCACCATCATGTGGCCGCCACCGCTGGTCCAATGCCAGGCGAACGCGAATGGCTTCTTCGCGCAGTACGTGCGCTGCGAGATCTGACGCTTCAGCACGGGGAGGTCGAGCGCAGCGTCCGTGGTGCGATCCCAGGTGAGGCCCGCCGCGGTGTACAGATTGTCTGGCCAGCCGCCCACCACGCAGGCCGCGGGCGTGGGGCTGTTGCAGCAGTCGTTGCGTCCGAATCGGCGATTGGCTTCCGTGCATTGCTGCACATTGCCGCCGCCGATGTATTCGGCGGTCATTTCGCCGCTCGCGGCCCAGCACCACATGCTGGTTTCCTGTGGGCGCAAGGCGACCGGCAGCGATTCGCTGAGCAGGGGTTTGCAACAGGATGAAAGCGTGACGAGTGCCGCCACGAGACTTAGTCGAACGATGATCATGAGCGGCCTCCGTTGCCGTGATCTGAAGGATCCATCCCCCGTGTGCTCGAACCTAACAGGGTGCGAACGCGAATCAGACTTTGAGACTCAGGCTCGCCTTGGATTCTGTGACAAATGCACGCAGAAAGTTTTCGTGAGCATCAGGCGTGTAGTTTGGCGTCGAGTCCCAGGAAAGCGGCGAATCGGCTCGCCGCTTCTTGCAGCGCAGCGTGTTCAGCGCGATTCAATGGACGCCACAGGCTGGTCGCGATTGACACAGATCTTTTGTCGATGGCGCGCTTCCAGGAGCCGACCACGCGACCGTCCACCAAGACCACTGGATTCAGCAGTGCCATTTTCGATCGCCGTTTAGGATCGCCAGAGAGCATCGAGCGATTTTCGTAGGCGACCGTGTATTCGTCGAAAGCCGGCAGCAGGCTGACCTGCGGTTCGGTTTTCGCCGCCGCCGTATTGCGCCGCAAAGACCGCGGCGGCTCGTTCCACCAATACGTGGCGCCGTCGACGACCTCGTGCGCCAGAGAAGGTTGCGCGCCGTCAACGGATGCCTGCGCGTCGGTCGCCGTGATACCAGCCCACCACGCGAAGTCGCGCGTCGTTGCGGGGCCGTGGCTCGTGAAATAGCGGCGTGCGAGTGCGGCCAGCGCCTCGTAACGCGCGAGGTGCTTTGACTTCGGAATCCACTCGTCGAGCAACGCGAAGGTGTGCTGCTTGCCGCTTCGGCCCGCCATGCAGAGCGTGCCTTCCATGGCCAGCCAGCACACGATGTGCAGGCCGCGCGAATTGGCGGTGCGGACCTTGCGCGCTTCGAGAGCGGCATAGATCGCCGCGCGCTCGAGCCGCTTGCCACCCTCGAGCGCGCGCTCGACGATCTCGCGGCTGCGAGCCACGACCGACGCATCGACGTCAACTTCGCGTTTCAGGCGCGCCGCGTTGCGCGCGATGACGCGCGGCGTGAGCAGTTTGATCATCCATCGCGCATCGGCGGGCGTCACGAAGTGCAGCGTGCCGCGCATTGGCCAGGTGCGGATGATCGCTCGCTGCGTTTCCGCCGATTCCACGCTGGCTTCGGTGGCGCGTTGCGTGCGCAGTCCGATGGCCCACAACGACCCGAGATAGTCCTGCGCCTGCACGGCTCCGAACCAGGCGACAACGTCTTGCGGTTTTCGCAACGATGCGCGGGCGATCCCGTGATTCTCGAGGCGCCGCCGCAGTATTTCGGCAGGGATCATCAGAGCAGCGACGACAGCTCGGGCCACGTTGCGAGCAGGCGCGCCGCGGTGGCGTCATCGTCGGCCAGTATCGTGAAGTCCGCAAAATCGAATCCCGGGCCGACGGTGCAACCGGTGAGCGCGTAGTCGCCGAGCGTACGCGCCGCCTGCCAATGCGCGGCGGCGACTGTGCACACCGGCGCGTGCGGTTCGAGCTTGTGACGCGAGAGCGCGGTGCTCGCGGGATCGACGATGAGCACCTCGAGCGGCCCACCTTCATATAGATGCCAGACTTCGTCCGAAGCGACGCGGTGCCAGCGGCTGTTGATGCCGGCTGGCAACAGGAAGTAGATAGTCGTGAGCGCCGCGCGCGGTCCACGGCCGTCCGCGGGCGCCACCAGCTCCGCGGAGCGGAAGATCTCGCGGTAGTAGCCGCCCTCGGGATGGGGTTCGAGGTGGAGCTTCGTGATGAGCTCGGCGGCGCGTGGGTGCATGGCGGCGCTGGTCAGTCGGCCCGCAGCAGCTCGTTGATTGAAGTCTTGGCGCGCGTCTGCGCGTCGACGCGCTTCACGATCACCGCGCAATAGAGAGAATACCGGCCATCGGAGGAGGGCAGGTTCCCCGACACCACGACCGAGCCCGCCGGCACGCGGCCCTGCAGGACCTGGCCGGTGACGCGGTCATAAATCTTGGTGCTCTGGCCGATGAATACGCCCATGGAAATCACCGAGCCTTCTTCGACGATGACGCCCTCGACCACTTCCGAGCGCGCGCCGATGAAGCAATTGTCTTCGATGATGGTGGGCGCGGCCTGCAGCGGTTCGAGCACCCCGCCAATGCCGACGCCGCCGGAGAGGTGCACGTTCTTGCCGATCTGCGCGCACGAGCCGACCGTGGACCAGGTATCGACCATCGTGCCGCTGTCGACGTACGCTCCGATGTTCACGTAGCTCGGCATGAGCACCACGTTGCTTGCCACGTACGAGCCACGGCGCGCAATCGCCGGCGGCACCACGCGCGTGCCACTGCTGCGCAGCGCTTCGCCTTCGTCGGCCTGCGAGCGCGCGGCGTACTTGAGCGGCACCTTGTCGAAGAACCGCGTGTAGCCGGCGTCGATCACCGCGTTGTCGTGCGTGCGGAAGTACAGCAGCACCGCTTTCTTGAGCCACTGGTTCACGATCCATTGCCCGTCTTTCTTTTCCGCCACGCGCGCCTGCCCGGTATCGAGCAGCTCGATGCATTCCTCGATCGCGTGGCGCAGTGGCGGCGGTGAATTCTTCGCGGTGAGATCCGCGCGGCGCTCGAAGGCCTCGTCGATGGTCGCGGCGAGAGTAGTCAGGTCGGTCACTAGTGCTTCTCCAGGAAAGATCGGATGCGCTGCGCGGCGCTCACACATTCATCGACCGGCGCGACCAGCGAGATGCGCACGCGATTGCGCCCGGGATTGCCCGCACGCGTATCGCGCGCCAGGTAGCTGCCCGGCAGGATGGTGAGATTCTGCGTCGCGAACAAGTCGCGCGTGAAAGCTTCGTCGTCACGCTTGACGTCCGGCCAGAGGTAGAACGCACCGTCCGGCTCGTTCACGTCGAGGACCGGCTGGAGGATCGGCAACACGCGGGCGTATTTCTCGCGATAGAGCGCACGATTGACGGCGGCGTGCGCGTCATCGTTCCAGGCCGCGATCGACGCGAGTTGCGTCGGCACGGGCATGGCGCAGCCGTGATAGGTGCGATACAGCAGATAGGGCTTGATCAACGCCGCATCGCCCGCGACGAAACCCGAGCGCAGGCCCGGAACGCTCGAGCGCTTCGACAACGAATGAAACACCACGCAACGCTCGAATGCGTCGTGGCCGTTGGCCAGCGCCGCCTGCAGCAGCGACGGTGGCGGCGCGTTCTCGTCACGGTAGAGCTCGGCGTAACACTCGTCCGAAGCAATGACGAAGTCGTACTTCTCGGCGAGCCTGAGCGCGTGCCGCAGGAAGTCGAGTGACAGCACCGCCCCGGTGGGATTGCCCGGGCTGCAGAGAAAGAGGATGTCGCAGCGCTTCCACACCTCGGCAGGCACCGCGTCCAGGTCGGGCTGAAATCGATTGCCGGAGGTGGTGTTGAGGAACACCGGCTGCGCACCGGCTAACAAGGCCGCGCCTTCATAGATCTGGTAGAACGGATTTGGCATCGCGACCACGGGCTCGCGCGCCGTGTCGTCCATGTTCACCACGGCCTGCACGAACGAGAACAGCGCTTCGCGCGTGCCATTCACCGGCAACACCATGTTCTCGGGCGAAACGCGCACTCTGAATCGCCGCTCGAGCCACGCCGCGAACGATGCGCGCGTCTCCGGCAGTCCGGCGGTCACCGGGTAGCTGTCGAGCTTTCCAAGCTCGCGCCGCAACGCATCGATGACGAAAGGTGGGGGCGCATGCTGGGCTCGCCGATCGACATGGCGATGTGCGCAAGCGACGCCGGCGGCGTGATGCCGCTCTTGAGCTTCGCCAGGCGCTCGAAAGGATACGCGGCGAGTAGTTCGAGGCGGCCGTTCACGCGGCGGCGCGACGATCGAGTGCGCCGGACAGGCGCTGCTGCAGCCGCGTGGCCGCGGACTCATCGAGCGGCTGCCCCGCCAGCGAGGCGACATAGAAAACGTCTTCGGCGCGCTCGCCCACGGTCATGATCTTTGCGGCCAGCAGGTCGATGCGCTCTTCCATGAGCACCTTGCCGACGTCGCACAGCAGGCCGGGGCGATCGCCCGAGGTGAGCTCGAGCACCGAGCGGCGGTTGCGTTCGTCGACCGTGACGGCGATCTGCGTGGCGGTACGGAACATGCGCGACTGGCGCGGCACGCGGCGCGTGACCGTGACCGGTGCTTCGTCGGGATGCTGCAGCGCGCGCCATAGCGCGCGCTCGATCTCGCCGATGCGCTCGCTGTCGCCGATGGGCGCGCCGTCTTCCTCGAGCACGTGATACAGGTCGAGGCTGAAGCCATCGCCGGTCGGTGTGATCCTGGCGTCAACAATATTGAGACCGAGCTGATCGAGCACGGCGGTGGTGATGGCGAAGCTGTTGTAGCGATGCGGCGCGAACGCGAGGATGGCGGTGGTGCCGCGCTCCCGGCTCGATTGCACCGCCACCAGCGGATCTTCGCTGCCGGGTTCGCGGTCGGCCAGCAGCTGCGTATGCCAGGCCACCTCTTCGGGCGTGTGCCGCAGAAAATACGCCGCCGTGAGACGTTCCCAGGCGCGCGTGATCTCCGGCGCGGTGATCCGACCCGATGCCGCCAACAACTTGCGCGCGCCTTCCTGGGTCTCGCGCATGAGCTCGTCCGGATCGATCGGGCTCTCGAGTCCGCGCCGCAGTGCACGCTTCACGCGTTCGTAGAACTCCTGGAACAGCGAGGCTTTCCACGAATTCCACAGCTTGGGGTTCGTGCCGCGCACGTCGGCGCTGGTCAGCACATACAGATAGTCGAGGTGCGTCTCGTCGCCGACCTTGCGCGCAAACGTATTGACGACTTCGGGATCGGAGATGTCCTGCTTCTGCGCGGTAACCGACAACTCGAGATGGTTCTGCACCAGCCAGGCGACCAGGCGCGCGTCGTAGCGCGACAAGCCTTGTTCCAGGCAGAAAGCCTCCGCATCCACCGAGCCGAGCTGTGAGTGATCGCCACCGCGGCCCTTCGCGATGTCGTGAAACAGCGCCGCGAGATAGGCGATCTCGAGCTTCGGAAGCTGCTGCATGATGGCCGAGAGCTGCGGCAGCTCATGGTCGTACTTCGGCAGCGAGAGCCTCCGAAGGTTGGAGAGCACAAACAATGTGTGTGCATCCACGGTGTACGCGTGGAACAGGTCGTACTGCATGCGGCCGACGATGCGTCCGAATGCAGGGATGTAGCGGCCGAGCACGCCATAGGTGTTCATGCGGCGCAGCTCGTGCGTAACGCCCGCCGGCGCGCGCAGGATTTCCAGGAACAGGCGGTGGTTGCGCGGGTTCTGGCGGAACTCCTCGTCGATCAACCACAGGTTCTTGTTGACCGAGCGGATCGTCGAGGCGCGGACGCCTTTGACCTCCGGGTTCTGCTGCAGCACCACGAACAGCTCTAACAAGGTGGATGGCGTGCGCGCGAACATTTCCTCGTTGATCGCTTCGAGGTAGTCGTTGCGCACCTGGAAACGCGGATTCAGCGGCCGCGGCGGCGCGGTCTCGGTCAGGATGGCTTCGCGGAACAGCTGCAGCAGCAGTTCGTTGAGCAGGATCACGTCCATGACCGTGCGGTAGTAGCGCTGCATGAACTGCTCGACCGCCAGTGTGTACGAGGCGTCCTCGTAGCCGAAACCTTGCGCCAGCCGGATCTGGTGATCGAACAGCAGACGGTCTTCGCGGCGGCCCGTGAGCACGTGCAGCCCGAAACGCACCTTCCACAGGAAAGACTGCGCCTGTTTGAGTTTGCGAAGCTCGGACGCGGACAGGAAGCCGTGCGTCAGCAGTTCATCGAGAGAGCTCGCGCCGAAATGGCGCTTGGCCACCCAGGCAATGGTTTGAATGTCGCGCAAGCCGCCGGGGCCGGTCTTCACGTTCGGTTCGAGGTTGTACGCCGTGTCGTTGGCCTTCAGGTGGCGGTCCTGCTGTTCGGCGACCTTGGCTTCGAAGTACGCCCTCACTGACCACACGCGATCGGCGGACACCGCATCGCGCATCGCGGCTAACAACTCCGCATTGCCGGCCAGCAGGCGCGCCTCGACCAGCGTGGTCATGACGCCGACGTCGGCCACACTTTCCTCGGCGCACTGCGCCACGGTGCGCACGCTGTGTCCGACTTCCAGGTTGATGTCCCAAAGGAACGTGACGACGCGTTCGACCACACCGCGTCCCGCGTCGTCGGGACTTGCGGGCACCAGGATCAGGATGTCGATGTCGGAGTGCGGATGCAGCTCGCCGCGCCCGTAGCCGCCCACCGCGGCCAGTGTCCAGCTGTCGAAACCTGCCGGCAGTTGCGAGCGCCACACCTCGCGCAGGATTGCGTCGATGAGTTCGGCACGCGCATGAACCAGTACTTCGACCGACTCATCGGCACGAAAGCGCTCGACCAGCTCGGCGTGAGCTTCCTTGAGTTCGTGGCGGAAGGACTCCGGCGCGTAGTTGGCGTCGCGGAGCCGCTCGGGCAGGTGCGCGAGCCGCAGCCAGGGCGCGGTGCGCAACACCGTGGTTTCGGTAGCTTCGATGTCCTCGTCGAGCGATGCCATCTATGGCGCCGCCGCGGGGCGCTTGCTGCCTGCGCCGAGCGTCAGCACGTCAACTCCGTTTTCCGTGACCAGCACGGTGTGTTCCCATTGCGCGGAGAGCGAGTGGTCCTTGGTGACCACCGTCCATCCGTCGCCCAGCAATCGCACGTGGCGCTTGCCGGCGTTCACCATGGGCTCGACCGTGAAGGTCATGCCCGCCTTGAGCTCATCGCCGGTGCCGGCCTCACCGTAGTGCAGCACCTGCGGGTCTTCGTGGTAGACGCGGCCGATGCCGTGACCGCAGTACTCGCGCACGACGGAGAAATTGCGCTCCTCGACGAAGGTCTGGATGGCGTGGCCGATATCACCGAGACGCGCGCCGGGTTTCACCTGTTCGATGCCGCGCCACATGGCTTCCCAGCAGGTCTCGGTCAGGCGCTGCGCGGGCAGCGCGGGCTTGCCGACGAAGTACATGCGGCTGGTGTCACCGTGGAAACCGTCGCGGATCACTGTGACGTCGATGTTCACGATGTCGCCGGACTTCAGCACCTTGTCGTTCGGGATGCCGTGGCAGACGACGTGGTTCACCGAGGAACAGATGGTCTTCGGGAAGCCGCGGTAATTCACGTTCGCCGGAATCGCCTTCTGCACCTCGGTGATGTGCTGGAAACAAAGCCGATCCAGCTCCTCGGTGGTGACCCCGGGCTTCACGTGCTCGCCGATCATGTCGAGGACTTCGGCGGCCAGACGCCCAGCCACGCGCATTTTTTCCTGCTCGCCTAAGGACTTAATGGAGATGTGCCGGCTCACGAGGGAGTCCATCGGTTGTACCTGCGTAAGGCATTGTTTTGACGGGGAAGGGATGGTATAAAGCGCGGCCTTTTTTGGCAATGAAACTCACCTAAACCACACGCGCAACCTGTCGATTCCACCACTCCAGGTGGGCCGGCATAACGGGTGGATGGGTGTCCTGAGAGAAATCGAAGGATATCCACCCGGGCGGCGCGGAGGCTCAACCCACCAAGGAGAATTTGATGTCCGGCGTGTCTATGAGACAAATGCTGGAAGCGGGCGTCCATTTTGGACACCAGACCCGCTTCTGGAACCCGAAGATGGCTCCGTTCATTTTCGGCGAACGTAACAAGATTCATATCATCAACCTCGAGAAGACGCAGCCCATGTACGCGGAAGCGGCGGGTTTCGTCAAAGGCGTGGTTGCGGACGGCGGCAAAGTGCTGTTCGTCGGTACCAAGCGCTCCGCGCGCGAAGCGGTCGAGAAGGAAGCTCGCCGTTGCGAAATGCCCTTCGTCAACCAGCGCTGGCTTGGCGGCATGCTCACCAATTTCAAGACCATCCGCGGCTCGATCAAGCGGCTCGCCGATCTCACCGAGATGTCGGAGAACGGCACGCTCGGCAAGCGTGGCAAGAAAGAAGCCACGATGATGCGCCGTGAGAAGGACAAGCTCGAGAAGAGCCTGGGCGGCATCAAGAAGATGGAGTCGCCCCCGGACGTCATCTTCATCATTGACGTGGGTCACGAGGAGATCGCCATCCTCGAGGCGAAGAAACTCGGCATCCCGGTGGTCGCGGTGGTGGACACCAACTGCGCGCCGGACAACGTCGACTACGTAATTCCCGGCAACGACGACGCCATGCGCGCCATCTCGCTGTACGCCACCGGAATCGCCGATGCGATCATCGAAGGCCGTTCACAGGCCCCGGCCGTGGCGGTTGGTGAAGATGAATTCGTGGAGCTCGACGAGAACGGCGTTCCGCGCAAGAAAGGCGCCCGCAGCGCGCCGCCGAAGGCGCCAGCCCCGATGCGCAATCGCCGTCCGGCCAACACGGCCACTCGCGGCAGGCGTCCGGTCGTCGCCAGTGTCGCGGCCGATCCGGAAGACGGTGCCGACCCGGCCGTGTTCACGGACACGGGCGAGGCTGCGCCGCGCAGCGCCACGGCCAGCGCCGGGCGTTCGCGCACCGGCACGGGCAATGCGCCCGGCCGTGGTCGCGGTGGTGGTGGTGGCGGTCCGCGTCGCGGCTGATCGCCTCCTAACTAACGAGGAAGTACGAATGAACATTTCCGCAGACGCGGTCAAACAGCTGCGCGAACGCACTGGCGCCGGCATGATGGAGTGCAAGAAGGCCCTGGTTGAAGCCAAGGGCGACCTCGACACTGCGGCCGAGAACATGCGCAAGTCCGGACTCGCCAAGGCCGACAAGAAGGCCTCGCGGGTTGCCGCCGAAGGTGTGGTGGTCATCGAAAAGACCGCTGACGGCAAGACCGGCGTGCTGGTCGAGATCAACAGCGAGACCGACTTCGTGGCGCGGGGTGACGATTTCCGTGGCTTTGCGACCGATGTCGCCAAGGCGGCGCTCGCCGCCCGGGCATCCACCGTCGAGGCCCTGAATGCCCTCAAGCTCGCGAGCGGCGAGACGGTCGATGAGAAGCGTCGCGCGCTGATCGCCAAGATCGGCGAGAACCTCACCGTGCGCCGCGTGGCGCTGGTGACGGCGCCCACGGTCGTGGGTTCGTATGTGCACACCGACAACAAGAAGGCTGCGCTCGTGGCCGTGGAAGGCGGCGACGCCGACCTGGCGCGCGATCTCGCCATGCAGGTGGTCGCGGCCAGCCCGCGCTACCTGACGCCGGCGGATGCGCCGGCCGAACACGTGGCCAAAGAGCGCGAAATCGAGACCGCCAAGGCGCTCGCAGAAGGCAAGCCACCGGAAATCGTCGCGAAGATGATCGAAGGGCGCATGCGCAAGTCGCTCAACGAGTTCGCGCTTACGGGGCAGGTGTTCGTCAAGGACGGAGACCTCACGATCGAGAAGCTGCTCAAGAACGCCAAGGCGAGCGTAAAGAGCTTCGAACGCTACGAAGTCGGCGCCGGCATCGAGAAGCGCCAGGACGACTTCGTCGGCGAAGTCATGGCGCAGGTCAAGGCGCAGACAAAGACCGACGACAAGAAATCGGATGGCAACGACAGGCCTGCGACCAAGCACTAGTCGATACGAAGACCCCGCCTTTCGCGGGGTTTTCTTTATGGCAAAGTGCGCAATGCCGATGGATGTGAGTGGAGAAAAGGGGAATCGAGCACATGACCGCGCCCTACAAACGCATTCTCGTCAAGCTCTCCGGCGAAGCGCTGCTCGGAACCACCGAGTTCGGCATCGATCCCCTGGTGCTCAAGCGCATTGCCAGCGAAGTGCTCGAAATCCAGAAGAGTGGCGTGCAGGTCGCCTGCGTCATCGGCGGCGGCAACATCTTTCGTGGCGCCGGGCTCGCGCGAGCGGGCATGGATCGGGTCACCGCCGATCACATGGGCATGCTGGCCACGGTCATGAATGCGCTCGCCATACAGGACGCCATCGAGAATCTCGGCGGCGTGGCGCGCGTGCAGAGCGCGATACGCATCAACCAGGTGTGTGAGGACTACATTCGCCGTCGTGCGATGCGCCACCTCGAAAAGGGTCGCATCGTCATCTTCGCGGCGGGCACCGGCAATCCGTTCTTCACCACCGACTCGGCGGCCGCGCTGCGCGCCATCGAGATCAATGCGGATGTCCTGCTCAAGGCGACCAAGGTGAATGGCATATATGACTCGGATCCGATGAAGAATCCGCAGGCCAAGCGCTATGCCACGCTCACCTATGACAAGGTGCTGGCCGATCGCCTCAACGTCATGGATGCCACCGCCATCGTGATGTGCCGCGACAACCGCATGCCGTTGCAGGTATTCAATCTCAACAATGCGGGCGACCTGCCGCGCGTGGTGCGCGGCGACGACATCGGTACGGTCGTCACCAGCGATTGACGCTCAAGCTCGAGGGCAAAGAATCATGTTAGACGACATCAAGAAAGACGCAGCCACCCGCATGGGCAAGTGCGTCGAGAATTTTCAGGCCGACCTCAAGAAGCTGCGCACCGGCCGCGCGCACCCCTCGCTCATCGAGAACATGAAGGTCGACTACTACGGCACCGATACGCCGCTCAAGCAGGTGGCAAACATCAGCGTCGAGGACGCGCGCACCCTGGTGGTTTCGCCGTGGGAAAAGAACATGGTGACGGCGATCGAGAAGGCGATTCACAAATCGGATCTCGGGCTCAATCCCGTCAGTGCCGGTACGGTCATCCGCATTCCGCTGCCGCCCCTGACCGAAGAGCGTCGCAAGGACATCACCAAGGTGGCGCGCGCCGATGCGGAAAATGCCCGCGTCGCCGTGCGCAACGTGCGCCGCGACGTGATCGCCGACGTCAAGGAGGCGCTCAAGGAAAAGCTGATCTCGCAGGACGAGGAAAAGAAGGCTGAGGTCGACATTCAGAAGCTCACCGACAAATACGTCGGCGATATCGACACGCAGCTCGCCGACGTCAAGGAGGCGCTCAAGGAAAAGCTGATCTCGCAGGACGAGGAAAAGAAGGCTGAGGTCGACATTCAGAAGCTCACCGACAAATACGTCGGCGATATCGACACGCAGCTCGCCGCCAAGGAAAAAGAACTCCTGCAGGTGTGAGCGGCCGGCCGCACCACTGAGCCGCCCCCGTGAGCACTCCCAAACACATCGCGATCATTATGGACGGCAACGGCAGGTGGGCCGCGGCCCGCGGGCTCGCGCGCCACGCCGGGCACAAGGAAGGCGTGCGGCCGGTTCGCATGTGTATAGAAGAGTGCGCAGCGCGCGGAGTGTCCGCGCTGACCTTGTTCGCATTCTCCAGCGAGAACTGGCGGCGTCCGACGGTTGAAGTGAACAGCCTGATGCAGCTGTTTCTCGACGCCATCGAGCGCGAAGTCGAGGATCTGCACAAGAACAAGGTGCGGTTGCGATTCATCGGCGACCGGCAGGCACTCAGCGTCAAGCTTCAGGCGCGCATGGCGGCCAGCGAGAATCTGACGGCGGCCAACCCGGGGCTCAACTTGCAGGTCGCCGTGAGTTACGGCGGTCGCTGGGACATCGTGCAGGCTGCACGCCGACTGGCGGCGGAAGTGGCGAGCGGCGCGCTGTCGCTCGAAGCCATCGACGAAGAGCGTTTCGGGCGCGAGCTCGAGCTCGGCGACATTCCCGATCCGGATCTGTTCATCCGCACCGGTGGCGATCATCGCATCAGCAATTTCCTGCTGTGGAATCTCGCCTACACCGAGCTGCACGTGTGCGACACGCTGTGGCCGGACTTCGGCGTCGCGCAGCTCGAGGCCGCGCTGGCTTCATTCGCGGCGCGCGAACGCCGCTTCGGCCTGACAGCCGATCAGGCGCTCGACAAGCCACGCGAGGCGACGCAGCGTGCTTAAGGAACGCGTGCTCACCGCCGTGGTGCTGGTCGTCGTACTGCTCGGCGTGATGTTAGGCCTCCCGCCGATCGCCACTGTGTGGCTGCTCACCATTCTGGTGCTGATTGGCGCCTGGGAATGGGCCGGCTTCGTCGGCAACGGCGGTGTCGCGTCTCGCGCCGTCTTCACGATCGCGGTGGCGCTCGCATTGGTCGGCTGTCTTTATTTCTATGATCAGTCGGCGGACTTCGTGCGCATCACGATGGTCGTGGCCATGGTCTGGTGGTTCGCGGCGTTCCTGTGGCTGTGTCTGGCGCCGGCCCGGGTAAACCCGTTGACGGCGGCGGTGGCGGGCCTGCTTTCGCTGGTTCCGTGCTGGCTGGCTCTGGTGTACGTCACGTTCACCACGCAGAGCACGCACTGGGTGTTGTTCACGCTGGCGCTGGTCTGGGCCGCCGATACCGGAGCATTCTTCGCGGGCCGGTGGTTAGGTCGCGTTCCGCTTGCGCCGCGCGTGTCGCCGAAGAAGACCTGGGAAGGCGTGATAGGCGGCGTATTCGCAAGCGGCGTGGTGGCCTGGGTCGCCGCGACCTGGTTGCTCGAAGTGGACGTCTGGCCCTTCGTCATCACCTGCGTCGCGATCGCCGCGCTGTCCATCGTCGGCGACCTCACCGAAAGCATGCTGAAACGCGCCGCGGGGCTCAAAGACAGTGGCAGCCTGTTCCCCGGGCACGGCGGCATGCTGGATCGCCTCGACAGTGTCACGGCCGCGGCACCCGCGCTGGTTTTCGCGCTGATTGCCATGAAGGTGATCCCATGAGCGGCGATGGCGTGAGGGGCGTCGCGATCCTGGGATCCACCGGATCGGTGGGCGAGCACACGCTCGACGTGATCGCTCGCCACCCCGATCGGTTCCGGGTCGTGGCGCTCGGCGCCAACCGCAATGTGGAAAAACTGGCCGATCAGTGCCGGCGATTTTCCGTTCCTTATGCCGCGCTCGCAGACACCGCGGCCGCCGCGCGGCTCGAAAGCGAGTTGCGCGCGCGCCAGGCGCCCACGCGCGTCATCGGTGGCGCCGACGCGCTGGAGCAGATCGCCTCGCTCCCCGAGGTGCACAGCGTCATGGCGGCAATAGTTGGTGCCGCCGGCCTGCGCTCGACGTTCGCCGCGGCGCGGGCCGGAAAGCGATTGTTGTTAGCCAACAAGGAATCGCTGGTCATGGCCGGACCGCTGCTGATGCAGTGCGTGCACGACTCCGGCGCCACATTGCTGCCCATCGACAGCGAGCACAACGCGGTGTTCCAGTGCCTGCCGCCCAACGCTCGCTGTGGGGAGGCCCCTCCGGGTGTCAAGCGCATCCTGCTCACGGCTTCCGGTGGACCGTTTCTCGATGCCGATTACGCGCGTCTCGATCGGGTCACGCCGGACGAAGCCTGCGCGCATCCGAACTGGGTCATGGGCCGGAAGATCTCGGTCGACTCCGCCACGCTCATGAACAAAGGCCTGGAGTTCATCGAGGCCTGCCTGCTTTTCGGGGTGACGCCGCAACAGGTCGAAGTGGTCATCCATCGCGAGAGCATCGTGCACTCACTGGTGGAATACATCGACGGTTCGATGCTCGCGCAGTTGGGTGCGCCGGACATGCGCACACCCATCGCGCACGCGCTTGCGTGGCCTGAGCGCGTGACCTCCGGTGTACAATCCCTCGACCTCATCAAGGTCGGAACCCTGCGGTTCGAGGCGCCGGACCTGCGTCGATTCCCCGCGCTGGGGCTCGCGCAGGAGGCGGCTCGGGCGGGGGGGTTACGGCCCGCATCACTTAATGCCGCCAACGAGGTGGCTGTCTCGGCGTTTCTCGAGGGCGGATTGAACTTTGCGCGGATTCCGGCAGTCATTGAATCGGTGATGGCAAACACTGCGGGTGGCGAAATTCGCGATCTCGACGACGTGTTGGCGGCCGATGCCGAAGCGCGAATACGCGCCTCCTCCTTTATCCGGCCCCGCGCCGTGCACGTTTAAGGGAACTCGATGCTCATCGGCTGGAACATCTTCTGGTTCATCATCGGCGTCAGCCTGCTCGTCACGGTGCACGAGTTCGGCCATTTCTGGGTGGCGCGCAAGCTCGGTTTCAAGGTGCTGCGTTTCTCGGTCGGGTTCGGCAAGCCGCTCTACAAATGGGTCGGCAGCGCTCCCGACCACACCGAATACGTCATCGCCGCACTGCCGCTCGGTGGCTACGTGCGCATGCTCGACGAGCGCGATGGCGAGGTTTCACGCGAAGACCTGCCGCGTGCCTTTGCGAGCAAGCCGCCCTGGCAGCGCATCCTGGTCATGCTCGCGGGCCCGGCGGCAAACATCCTGTTCGCCATCGTCGTGTTGTGGTTCGTGTTCGCGAACTCCGGCCAGGATCTTCGCAAGCCCATCGTCGGCGACGTGCGGCTCAATTCGCCCGCCGCGATCGCCGGCCTGCGCAGCGGCGATGAATTCCTGAGCATCGGCGCCGAGGCCACGCCCGATCACAGCGACGTGATGTTCGGCTTGTTAGACATGGTGAGCGACGAAGGCAGCGCGGCCATCGACGTGCGCGGACGCGACGGCCAGATCCGTCACCTCACGCTCGCGGTTCCCGGCGTCGACCAGCGCCGCGAACTCACCGAGCCCCAGGCACTGTTTCGCGGACTGGGCTTCAACTTCTGGAGACCGCCGTCACCGGCACGCCTTGGCGAGATCACCCCGGGCGGACCCGCGGAGCTTGCCGGCCTCAAGCGGGGCGATCTCATCGTCGCCGCGAACGGGACGCGCATCCAGAACTACCAGGAGCTCGCCGAATACATCAACGCCCGGCCGGGCGAAACCGTGCAGTTCGACGTGCGGCGCGCGGAGCAGAACCTCTCGATTCGCGTGAATGTCGCGCGCGACCAGGTCGGCAAGCGCACCATCGGCCGCATTCGCATCGATGAAGATCCCGCCTTCATTCCACCCTATCCGAAAGAGCTGACCACCCACGTAAAATTCGGACCGATCGAGTCGCT
>Ga0193753_10001563_pt1 | contig 19370 bp, 25 predicted proteins | sample H1c2metaG_FD_144925 | JGI IMG/M metagenome (GOLD analysis project Ga0193753, IMG submission 144925) | Soil microbial communities from a riparian zone of the East river system, Colorado, United States - H1c2 | ecosystem: Environmental > Terrestrial > Soil > Riparian zone | place: USA: East...
CTGTCCAAGTTCTCTCTCCCCAAGTGCGTGCCCGATGACCCAAAGTGACGGTGAAGTCCTGGGCGCCACAGTCCCGCGCATCTTCACGCCGCCGCTGGTCACCGGTCCGGCCGGCCCTTGCGGCTGCGGGTGCGCGCTGACCACGGACACCTCGTACGGCTTCGACGTCGACGACTGGGCGCGCAAGGTGCTCAAGCACCCGCTGGACCCGTGGCAACGGTGGCTCGTGATCCACGCGGGTGAGCTGCTCGCCGACGGCCGGCCTCGCTTCTATCAGGTACTCGTATTGGTCGCGCGCCAGAACGGAAAGACTGAGCTGCTGGTCGTGCTGACCCTGTACTGGATCTTCAAGGCTGGGCTGCTGATGGTGTTGGGCACGTCGACGAAGTTGGACTATGCCCGTGAGTCATGGCTCAAGGCGGTGAAGCTGGCCAGGTCGGCGCGCGTCCTGCGGTACCGGGTGCCGGAGCGGGGTGGCGTACGGAAGGCGAACGGTGAGCAGGAGTTGATCGCGACCCGGCGGGCGCATGGTTCGGTCGATGACCTGGACGCATGCCGGTACAAGATCGCGGCCAGCAACGAAGAGGGCGGCCGGTCGCTGACGATCGACCGGTTGATCCTGGACGAGTTGCGTCAGCACCACACGTACGACGCGTGGGACGCGTCAGAGCCCACGACGTCGGCGCCGGGCGCGCAGATCTGGGCACTGTCGAACGCGGGCTCCGACAAGAGCATCGTGTTGAACGACCTGCAAGAGTCGGCGATGGAGTTCATTGAGACCGGGGTCGGTGAGCCGTCGCTGATGCTGGCCGAATGGTCGGCGCCGCGGGGTGCTGACCCGACCGACGTACGAGCTCTGGCGATGGCCAATCCGAACCTCGGCCGGCGCAAGGATGTGGGCAAGCTGCTGGCGGGCGCGCGGCGGGCGGTTCGGCTTGGTGGGCTGGCGTTGTCCGGTTTCAAGACGGAGCACATGTGCGTACGGGTGCGGGTGATGGACCCGGCGATCGACCCGGCTGATTGGGCGCGCTGCCGCGACGACGGCACGATGGATGATCTTCGGTCGTCGATCGCGATGTGTATCGAGGTGTCGGCCACGCTGCAACACGCGACCGCATGGGCGGCGGCGCCGATGCGGGACGGCCGGTATCGGATCGAGGCCGTGGGTTCGTGGGACGGGCCGCGCTGTACCGGCGACATGCGGCGTGAGCTGCCTGGGCTGGTGGTCAAGGTCCGGCCGCGGTCGGTGAGTTGGTTTCCGTCCGGGCCGGCCGCTGCGGTGGCCGCGGACATGAAGCGGGTGCGTCGCGGCGGCGCCCATCCGTGGCCACCGCGGGGTGTGACGGTCGATGAAATCCGCGGCGATGTGACAGCAGTGTGTTCCGGGTTCGCTGATGCGGTGACGAACGTGCTGATTGCCCATTCGGGTGATCCACTGCTGGACGATCAGGTGGCCGCGGTGGAACGTAAGGATCAAGCGGGGGCGTGGGTGTTCGATCGGGCGGGTGGCGACTGTGCCGCGGTGTACGCCGCGGCGGGCGCGGTTCACCAGGCCAGGACGTTGCCGGTCGCCGCTGGCCGGGTCCGAATCCTGCTACCGACTGTCGGCAATTCATGACCGACGGCACGGGTATTTCGGGGCAAGGGTCGTATCATCCGGGCATGGCCCTTGTTGATCGTGTCCGTGCGGTGTTCGGCATGGCGCCGCGCGCCCGATTCGACGAGCCGCGGGTGATCGAGTTCTCGGCGGTGTCGCCGGTCTACCCGATCGATCAGTTGGCGATCTGGGCCCAATCGCGGCGCGGCGGTCACATCACCCGCGAAGACGCACTGAGTGTGCCGTCGGTGCTGCGTGGCCGGAACATCATCTGCTCGATCAGCACGCTGCCGTTGCAGGCGGTCGACGAAGAGAACCGGGTGCAGGACCATCCGCTGCTGCGTCAGGTCGATGCGAACGTGCCGAACGTGACGACGTTGGCGATGACCGTCGAAGATCTCCTGTTCGAGTCGGTGGCATGGTGGCGGATCACCGGCTTCGATCATGAGGGGATGCCGTTCTCCGCGGTCCGGTACGCGCCCGATCAGGTGTCGATGACGCCGCCTGCGGACTACCGGCACGGCTATCTGCCCTCCGGTCTGCCCACGGAACCGTCGCTGGATGCCGGGGTGCGACCGGGACGTTTCGTGTGGATGGGGGGTGAGCCGGTCCCGTTCGATGAGGTGGTCCGCTTCGACTCCCCTAACCCGCCGCTGCTGGTGGCCGGCAAGCGGGCGATCTCGAGGGCGATCGCTCTGGACGACGCCGCGGACCTGTACGCCGGCAACCCCCAAGCGCGCGGCTACTTCGCCCCGGCCGACCCGGCTGCCGATCCGGCCGACGATGAGGACATCATTCAGGCGCTCGACGACTTTGCGTCTGCACGTGCAAAACGGCTGGACGGGTATGTACCCGCGGCACTGAAGTACAACCCGATCAGCAACCCGACCCCGGTGGAGTTGCAGCTGGTCGAGATGCAGAAACGGGCCGACCTGGGGATCGCGAACGCGCTGGGCATGGACCCGGAGGATCTGGGCATCAGCACCACTTCACGCACCTACCAGAACGGCGTCGACCGGCGGCAGGACCGAGTTAACGACGTGCTCGCCTCGTACATGTCCGCGATCACGGACCGGTTGGGTATGCCGGACGTGACCCGGTCGGGTGTGCGGGTGCGGTTCTGGCTGGACGACTACCTCAAGGCGGACCCGAAGACGCGCGCCGAGGTTCAGCAGATCTACTCGGCGATGGGCGCCACGGACGCCGCGGAGATCCGGCAGGAAGAGGGCAAACCGCCGCGCACGATCCGGCCGGTCGTGCCCGCGGCCCGGCCGATCCCGGCGACGGTCGGCGACCCGGTGCGGCAGATCACGGCCACGCAGGACGCGGTCGTCACCTTCGCCGCTGATCTGCGGCCGGCAGACGCGGGCATCACCTTCGACTCGGATGCGGTGGCTGCCGCGTTCACCGTCGACACGGTGACCCGCACGATGACCGGGCTGGTCATCCCGTGGGGTGAGCAGGCCTCGAAGTTCGGCCGGATGTACCGGTTCGCCCGCGGCGGCCAGCGGTACGGCAAGCTGAACCGGATCAAATTCCTCGAAGACCATGACTTCTCGCTGGCGTTCGGCCGGGCCGTGTCGATCGAGGACCGGCCGGAAGGCCTGGTCATCGCCTTCAAGATCGCGCCCGGTGCGCACGGCGACCGGATGCTGGCGCTCGGCGCCGACGAAGTGAAAGACGGGCTGAGCCCTGGTGTGATCTGGGACCCGGCCGATGAGATCCCGGACCCGCTGTTTCCGGGCGGCCGGCTTGTCCGGCAGTACCACCTGCAAGAGGTAAGCCAGCTGGCTAACCCTGCATTCACGAACGCTCGCCTCATCTCTGTGCAGGCGAGCACAACCGGAAAGGCCACCATGGACACCTGCCCGCGCTGCGGTGCTCAGCTGACGCCTGGGGTCGCGCACACGTGCCCGGCGCCGGCCACCACCGACCCGACACCGACCGTGCCCGCCGCGGCCCCGGTGGCGTTGTTCTCCAACGACATGGCCGCACAGTTCGCGGCGTTCCTCGAATCCCAACGGCCGGCTCCCGATCCCGCGCCCGCGCCGGCCGCACCGGCCGCGCGTCCGACGGTGGACCCGACCCGGACACCGGTCCCGGCCGCGGTCACGTTCGTCGCCGAGCCCTTGCCGTATCAGTTCTCGTACGAGGGTGTTCCGGGTGCCCGCAAGCACGTGTTCCGGGCGGACGCCGAATTCGACTTCAGCACGGACCTGTACGCGCTGCTCAAGTCGCAGGAGACGGGCCGCGACTACGGCCCGCAGATCGGCCGGCTCAACGCGCTGATCGGGGCACAGTTCGCGGACATCACCCGCGCCGACGTCACGGACAAGACGAATCCGAACAACTACCGCCCGGACATGTGGCTCCCGCAGATGGACTACCCGACTCCGCTGTGGGACTTCGTCGCCTCCGGAAGCACGGACGGCACGAAATTCGACATCCCGAAATTCAACACGTCGGGCGGCCTGGTCGGGCCGGCGACGGAGGGCACCGAACCGGCGACCGGCACCTTCACTGTCCAGTTGCAGACGATCACCCCGACCTCGGTGTGGGGCAAAGTCGGCATCCTCCGGCAGGCCTGGCGCGCCGGCGGCAACCCGCAACTGTCCGGCATCCTGTGGGACCAGATGCTCCGCGAGTACTACGAAGACCGTGAGGCGTCCGTCGCGACGTTCCTGAACACGCTGACCGCGGCCGCGGACATCACGATCACCGGCACCCCGCTGGCGTCACCGACCAACGACAACGATCAGACCTCGGTCAACGACCTCGAGATGGCCCTCGCGCTGTTGCAGTTCGCGCGCGGCGGTAACCGGTTCCGGGCGTTCGCGGTGCACGTCGACCTGTTCAAACTCCTCGCCCGAGTGAAGGACGACGCCGGCCGGCCGCTCTATCCGATGATCAACCCGATGAACGCGAACGGCACGTCGGAGACCGGGTTCTCCACGATCAACATCGCGGGCACCACTGCGGAGTTTGAACACGCGCTCGGCACGTCGGGCCTGGTCTCGGCGAACAGCTGGTTGTTCGATCCGGCGAAGGTCCGCGGATGGGCGTCGGCCCCGGAGCGGCTGTTCTGGGACTTCGGCCCGACCATTCAGACCGCGAACATTCCTCAGCTTTCGTCGGTCACGGTCGGCATCTACGGCGACGTGGCGATGGGCAACACGGACATCAATGGTGTCCGCCAGGTCCTCTACGACCCGAGCGTCTGATCATGGGCAAGATCGCTCAAGGCCGGGCGGCGCTCGAGACGGTGATCGCGCTGCGGGCCGAGGTGGAACGTATGGAACGTCTGGTGGCCGAGATCGACGCGCTGCGGGCCGAGGGCGACGCGCTGCGGGTCGAAGTCGACGCGCTCAACGTGCAACTCGAGGCTGCCCGCAAGTCGCGGCCGGCGCCACGCAAGAGCTGATCACCCGCGTCGGTCCGGTGGGGCCGGCCGGCGCGGGCCGAAAACGTGGGAAGGGGGTGCTCGGGTATGGCGGTGATGGCGCTTGGCGCGACGGGTGTGGATCTGAAGCTGGGTGACCAGTGGGTGATCGGCGTGTGCGTGACCGACGTGGACGGCATGCTGACCGATGTGCTGCCGACGCTGACGATCACCCTGCCGGACGGCACCACGACTGCCCCGGCCATGGACGTGTTGACGGCGCTGGGCGTGTACCGGGCGTTGTACACGGTGGCGGCGGCCGGCCGGTACGTCGCGCGGGTGGTCGCCGCGGGTGCGGGTGTGGCGACGTTCGTAGCGTTCGTCGATGCGGTGACGGCCGGGACCGCGATGCCGGACCTGATCGACCTGCGCGGCGACCCGGACGCCGACCCTCCCACGTTCGGGTACCTCGGCGGGAACTCCTGGACGGACGACGATATCCAGGATGCTCTCGATGCGGAGGCTGCTTCGCAACGCCGGGTGTGCCGGGTCAAGGCCGAATATGATCCGGACCTGCGGGACGCGTTGATGCGGCGCGTCCAGCGCAACCTTGTGATGCGCGGGCAGCCCGGGGTGACCGTGACCGATGAGGGTCAGCCGGTGTTCACTCCGTCGACCGATCCGGAGGTGCGGCGGCTCGAGCGTACGCATCTGCGGTTGGTGATGGGATGAGCATCGAGGGCAAGCGGTTGGAGTTCGCGGAGGCGCTGGCCCTGGTCGCCGATGTCGTGGGGTTCCCGTACAAGCCGTCGACACCGCGGCCGGGGGACGGCTGGCCGATCTTCACCGGCGCCGAGCGCGATGAGGAAACGGGCATGTTCGCGCTCGGCTGGCGGGTGCTGATGTACCTGCCGCAGGATCAGCGGGCCGCGTCGATGTGGATCGACGAGCACATCGCCGATCTGATCGAAGCCCTGTACAAGCAGGGGGTCGCCTACGTCGACGCGTTCATTCCGGTGAACATCGGCACCACGGACAGCTACATCTACGGGCTCATGCTCACAACGAGGAGTGAATGATCATGGCGGTTGCGCCTGGCCTGATGAAATACGCGGTCGTCAAGATCGAGACCATTGACTACGCCGAGTTCGCACAGACCGCGCTGCTCACCGGGGACACCCCGACGCAGGTGTACCGCACGCTGGTGCCGGACGGCTTGATCTCCGACACCGACAGTGCGGCGTGGACGTTCCAGCTGGCCGGCGCGAATCAGACTGCCCTCGCCACCGCGCTGCGGGCCGCGGAGGGAACCAACGTCACGGTGGTCTTTCAGGCTGAGTTCGGTTCCGGCAAAGAGGTCGCTACGTTCGACGCGACCGTTCCGGCGCTGCCGTTCGGCGGTCAGCAGGGCGCGTTCCGGGCGTTCGATATCAGCATGCCGGTCCAGGGTCAGCCCGTCTTCACCACCAGCGCATAGCGGTTACACAAGGTAATACTAGGACAGAAGGGCCCCACTTAATGCCACGTATAACGCTCGAACTCGAAGTGGAGATGAGCGACGGCGCGAAGCATAGGGTCGTCGCGGATCAGCGGGACTTCGCCCGCTGGGAGGTTCAGCCGGACGCCGACGATCGCAACATCCACACCAGGGCGCGTTTCCTGGCCTGGTCGGCGATGACCCGGCAGGGACTCACCACGACGCCGTTCAGCCGCTTCAATCTGGAGGATTGCGTCGAGGTCAACGCGGACGACGGCGAGGATGAGCAGGGCTTGGACCCTGGCCGGAAGGATCCTGGCGCCGGTTCTACGTCGACGCCGCCCGCCGTACGGGTCAGCCGCTCTCCGAAGTGATGGGCTGGGATCCGCGGGACCTGGACACATGGATCGTGCTGGACAACGAACAGAGGTGAACGGCGGTGGCGGTCAGCATGGAGCAGTTCGCGAACGAGTTGCGAGCCTTCAACGGCCGTCGCGTGGTCGTGAAAATGATGCGCCGTGAACTCAACGGTCTGCTCGCCCCGACTCGGACCGCGGTGGCCGACCGCGCGCTGGCGACCCTCCCGAGGAGTGGCGGCCTCAACGTGTGGGTGGCCGCGACCCGGGTGTCAGCGGTTGTCCGGACGTCCGGCCGGCGGGCGAAAATGTCCGTGAAGGGTTCCCGCAAGTCCCTGGAGAACAAATCAGACATGACCGGTGTCGATGCGGGTGGCGTCCGGGCGCCGTCGTGGGGAAAGCGGACCCGCGCGTCGTGGCATTCCGTGGTCGTGGCACCTGGTTACTTCTCTGAGCCGGTGACCGATGATGCTCGGTTGCGGGCCGGCGCGGACCGGGCCCTGGATGCGGCGCTCGACACGATCCGGCGAGGCTGATCATGGGCCGTGATGTAGAAGCGGATCTCGTCCTCAATGACAAGGTCGATCCTGGCCTGCGCTCGGCGGAACGCAAGTTCCGAGCCAGCAGCAAACGGATCAAGGACGACGGCGACAAGATCAATTCGAGTTTCGCCAAGAGCGTCGTCGGCCTGGCGCAGTCGATCAGTCCGAAATTCGGTGCGAGCCTGACCAAGGCGTTCGCGGGCGCCTCCGCGCAGATCGGCCCGGTCCTGGTGGCCGGGGCGGCGGCCGCGACCCCGCTGCTCGCGGCTACCGTGTCCGCGGCGATCCTGACGGGTGCCGGTGTCGGCGCCGTGGGTATCGGCATTGCCATCGCCGCGCAGGATGCGCGGGTGCGGGCGGCCGCGAAGACGCTCGGCCAGCACGTCATGTCCGAGTTGACGACGGACGGCGCCGTGTTCGTGCAACCGGTGTTGGACGGTATCAAGACCATCGACGCGTCGTTCGCCCGCTCGTCCGGCCGGATCCAGAGCATCCTCAGGAACGCCAGCCAGTTCGTCGCGCCCCTGGTCGAGGGAGCCACCCGCGGGTTTGAGGGCATCCTCTCCGGCGTGGATCGGCTGGTGGCCAAGGCCGGACCGGCGATCCAAGCCCTGTCCGATCTGGTCGGCGATCTGGGCGTCGAGCTCGGTGACTTCCTGGACAGCGCGGCCGGCAACGGCGAGGGCGCCGCGGCTGCACTGCGGGACGTGTCCGATCAACTCGGTGAAATCCTGAAGATCACCGGCCCGGTGATCGGCGGGCTGTCCGATCTGTTCGGCTGGCTCGACAAGATCCACCTGGTTGACGCCATCCGGACGCAACTGTTGGGCCCGCTGGGCATCTTGGTTCCGGTGCTCGATCAGGCGACCAAGGGCACATTCGAGATGCACAACGGCGTCACGCAGGTGGGTGCGGCGAGTGTCGGCGCGGCGAACGGTCTTCAGTCGCTACAGGAGCAACTGGACGCGGTCACTGACGGCGCCCGGTCGCTGTTCGGCGCAACGACGTCGGTGGGTGAGGCCATCGACCGGGTCACCAGCGCAGCGAAGAGCAACGGCAAGACCCTGGACTCGAACACTGAGAAAGGCCGGGCGAACCGTGACGCGCTCGCCAACCTTGCAGGGGCTCTGCAGAAACAGTACGAAGCCACTGTGCAGGTCAGCGGGGCGGGCGCGCGGGCCGATAGGGTCGCCGCGACGAACCGGGCATCATTCATCCGTCTGGCGACGTCGCTGACCGGATCAGCCAGTAAGGCCCGGACGCTGGCCGATCAGCTGCTGGGCATCCCCGCGAAGAAAGACACCAAGGTCAACGCGAACACCCACGACGCTGAGGCACGGATCAGGGCACTGAAAGAGCAACTCGACGCGCTGAAGAACAAGACGATCAACGTCACCGTCCATTACCGCGGTGACGGCTCGAATCAGAACTCACCCAGCATCGGCGGCGGCGGCGGCCGCACGTTCGCCGCAAGCAATTACTGGGCAGCCAGGGACGGCGGCACGTCCCGCACCGGGGGCCCCGTTCAGGTCAGCAACAACCTGGACGTCATGGTCACACCGGACCTGTCCGGGATCCGCGCGGCGTGGCGGGCCGACATCCGCAACAGCGAGAAACGCCAGGTCCACCGTGCGCAGGTCTCCCCGTGACGGCGTCGTTCGTCGCGGCCGGCGCCGCGGCGACCGGGAACAACACCTCGGTCACACCGGGCGCGATCACCGGCGTCGCCGCCGGTGATGCCGTCCTCATCGAGGCCAGCATTCAGACCGCGTCCGTCGCCACCGTGAACCTGCCGGCCGGGTGGACATCGATTGCGGTGTCCGGCGGGGTCGCACTGTTCGGCCGGGTCTGGCAGGCCGGCGACACGATGCCGCTCATCTCGTTCACCGGCGGCGCGGCCGGGTCGGACACGATCGCCCGCGCGGCCGCGTGGCGTGGCGTCGGCGCCGACTGGCTCACGCAGTCGTCGACGGCCGTCCAGAGCAACGCCACCGCCGTTTCGGTCGCCTATCCTGCCCTGGACGTCCCGGGGCCCGGTCACGTCGTCGTGCTGGCTGTGTGGCGGGCGGACGACGCGGGCAGTGCCCCGTCCGTACCGGCCGGGTTCACCCTGATCGGCTTGACGGCGGCGACGGCCGGGAACGACGCATCTCAGATCGAGTACTACTCGGTGCAGACCGCGGAGGTCGACGTCGGTGGCGGCACGATCACGCTGACCGGGTCGGTGACAGCGGTGTCGCGGGCACTGCTGGTCGCGTTGAAGCCGGCCGCAGCGATCGCTGTGCAGACATTGGACCTGTTTCCGCCTCGCACGCAGATCACGGTGACCGGGCTGACCCCTGGCGATGACGTCACGGTGTACCGGTCGGTGGCCGGCCAGCGCACGGCGCTGCGGGCCGGGTCCGTCACGGCCGTGACGGACCCGTCATTCCTGGTCGTCGACGGGGAACTCCCCTTTGGGGTGCCCGTATCGTACGTGGCGGTCGTGAACGACCTGGCCGAATATGCCACCGCAGCGGCGTCGTACGCGCTCGGTGACGGCTCCAAGGCGGTGCTGTCCGATGCGATCACCGGCCTGGCCGCGGAGGGCATCATCCGGGCCTGGGACGAAAAGGGCTATGACCGGCAGGCCAGCGTATTCAAGGTCGGTGGCCGCAACGTCGTCGTGTCCGGCGAGTTCGGCATGTTCACGGCGTCGATTGAGTTCTACTTCGAGGCCTACTCGTCGGGGCAGAATTTCAAGGCCCTGATGGCGAACGCCACCGAGGGTGTTTTCCAGATCCGCGTGCCCGACCCGGTGTATCTGGGCGTGGACTGCTACGTGGCGGTGCTCGCGGCCCGGGAGCGCCGGTTCTCCCAGGACGGTTCGGACGAGCGACGCACGTGGGTCGTCGACGTGGCCGAGGTCGAGGCGTGGGCGTCCGAGCTCGAGGCGATCGGTTTCACCTACCAGAACGTTGACGACTACTACGCGCCGTCCGGCACCTATGCGACGGCTGCCGCTGAGTTCGCCACCTACCTCGCCGCCGAGCAAGGCGACTACTCCCCATGATCGACATGTCGGACCTGGCGGCGGCGATCCTGGCGCGTGGGAATCAGACCCGGTTCCTGCGAATCTCATCCTGGTACGGCGATCAGCTGGTCGCTGACACGCTCCCGGTCGCGGATGCGACCGCCTCTGAGACGGTGGTCCGGGCCGACACGGTCCCGGAACGTCTGACGTTTCAGGTTCCGCGGCGTGATCGCGGCGTCGACTACACCCCGATCGGGGTTCAGCATCCGCTTGCGGCGAACGGGCAGCGCCTCAAGGTCGAGCTCGGTGTGCAGACCGGCATCCGCGACGACGGCACGCCCAACGTCGAGTACCTGCAACGACGCTGGTATGTGATCTACGAATCGCAGCCGACCGGGGACACCGTCAGCGTCGAAGCGCGTGGCCTGCTCTGGCTGATCCAGGAAGCCAGGATGGTGTCCCCGTATCAGCCGTCCGGGACGTTCACCACGGCGATCCGCGGCCTGATCGAACCGGCCCTGACGGTCGTCTTCGACCCGGCCCTCACAGACCGGGCGATACCGGCCGGCATCAACTATGACGATGACCGTCTTGGGGCGGTGCAAGCGCTGCTGACCGCGTGGCCGGCTGAAGGCCACGTGACCGAGGACGGCTATTTCAGCATCGGCCCTGCCACCGACGCGGCCGCCGTGTCGCTCGCGTTGACGGCCGGCGCCGGCGGCACGATGATCAGGGCGAACGGGGACAGCACCCGCGACGGGGTCTTCAACGCGGTCGTGGCGCGTGGCACGACCAGCGACGGCGGCATCGTTCAGGGTGTCTCGTACGACATCACGAGCCCGGCCGCGATCGGCTCGCCGTTCAATGACCTGCCGGTCCCGCTGTTCTTCGACAGCCCTTTGTTGACCACGCAGCCGCAAGCTCAGGCCGCGTCGGTGACCCGGCTGGCCACGCTGATGCGCCGCTCGGCCGAGTCGTACGACGTCACGATGGTGCCGCACATCGCGTTGCAGGAAGGCGACCGGGTCACCCTGACCACCGATCTGCTCGATGGGGTGCCCGGGATCGTGGAGACGCTGACCCTGCCGTTGCAGGCCGGCGGCGGCGCACAGTCCTTGAACGTGCGGAGGCTGACATGACGTACGACGCGGTCCGGGCGATCGCGACCACCGCGAAGAGCGGTAGCACCTGTAGCGCGGACATCGCCGGGGTGATCACCACTATCGAGGTTGCCCGGGACCTGACCGTTGCTGCCGGTGATGCGTTGCTGGTCCTGAAGTACGGCGGCCGCTCGCAGTGGTGCGCGATCACCCGGCTCGCCACCGCGGCCCCGGCGGCGCCGTCGGATCCGACGCCGGCGCCACCGCAGCCGCATCAGCCCCAGACGGGCCGGCTGGTGGTGCCCGCCTTTCAGACCGCGTCGCACCGTTCGTCCGGCTGGCGCACGGACAACGACGACGTCTACCAAGGCCAATTCGGCGGGCAGGGTAACCACGCCGGGTGCGCCTTCTACGGGACCAAACCTCGCTCGCTGGACGGTGCGACCGTGACCAGCGCTACCATCCGGGTGTCCAGGCCGGACGCCGGTGGCGCCAACTCGGCGCAACCGACCACGATGCGGCTGGTCACGCAGAACAAACGACCGGCCGGGGCGCCCACGCTGGGGGCGTCGACGTCAGGCCCGTCGCTGCGGCGAGGTCAGACGGTGTCGTCGTTCGCGATCCCGACGTCGTGGGCGCAAGCAATGGTCGACGGCACCGCGGGTGGCCTGGGGTTCTTCGTGGCGGACGGCTCCCCGTACGTGATCCTGGCCGGCCGCGGCCGGTCGTCCAGTTCGTTCACCATGACAATCGGATGGACCCGGTGACCGGGGTGGCCAGCCGGTCAGAACCTACGTAAGGAGTAGGACATGGGTAGCACTGCGCTGGGGATCCCGTTCCCGGACAGCACCGACAACTACCGGCCCGACGACGACATGCAAGCCCTCGCCGAATCGGTGAACGATCTGATTGCTGCGGTCCCGGGGGTGTGGGCGAGCTACACGCCGGTGTGGTCGTCATCCGGCACCGCCCCGGCGATCGGCAACGGCACGATATCGGGCCGGTGGGTGCAGGTCGGCAAGACCGTCTCCGTGAAAATCAGCCTGCTGTTCGGCACGACGTCGACGTACGGCACGGGCGGCTACTCGATCAGCCTGCCGGTCGCCGCGGCGACCAGCGTGGGCAGCGTCGGCGCCGGCTACCTCAACGACGTGAGCGCGGGCGGCGGCGGTCACTACAACGGCATCGCGGTCGTGCGTACCGTCGCGCCGACCGTCGCGTTGATCCTGGAGGCCAGTTCACACGCGCAGGTGTCGGCGGTCGGCCCGGTCACCTGGGCGAATACCGACGCGTGGACGTTCAGCCTGGCCTACGAGGTGCCGTGACCGACCGCGAGTCGTACGAGGCGGGGCACGTCGCGGGCGGCACCGACGCGCGGCTGGCCGGCCATGACATGCACTTCGCCAAGATCAACGGCTCGATCGACCGGATGGGCAACGAACTGGCCGGCGTCAAGCTGGCGTTGCAGCGGCTCGCGGATTCTGCGGACGCAGATCGTCGTACCGTGGTCACCACGGCGGCGGCTCTGAAGGATGCTGAGGAAGCGCGCCGGGACACGTCCACCGACCGCTGGTCGACGTGGCAGAAGTTGATCGCGGTCGTCGGCGCGGTGACCGCTCTGGTCGGCGCGTTCGTACTGCTGAGATGAGAGAAGGTCCCACATGGCACGCATCAGGAAGGCGATCGCCGCGGCGCTCGCGGCCGCGACCGCGGCCACCGCGACCGCGCTACAGAACAACGGCGTCCCGGGGGATGCGCAGCACTGGGCCGGCCTGATCGGTCTGGCTCTCGGCGCCGCGCTGGTCGCTGGCGTCGGCGTGTACGCCACCCCGCCGAACGCGCCGGCGAAGCCGTGAACAGCCAGAACGGGTGGCCGGTCGTCGGGAAGAGTTCGTGTGATCAGGGCCCGTTCGGCGGGGTGACGTTCCCGAACGGCATCCTGAAGGGTGACGTCGCGGTCATCGCCCGCTGGCAGCTCGCCCGCTACGAAGACACCGTCGAGCCCCTGATCCAGGGCGAGTGCTGGGGCTGGTTCGTCAAGCCGATCGAGGGCTCGAACGTCATCAGTAACCACTCCTCGGCTACCGCCTGGGACATCAATGCCACCCAGAATCCGATGGGCGTACCCGCCGCGCGCAGCCTGAGCACCGGGCAGATCGCGGCCTGCCACGCTATCGAGGCCGCGTCGCACGGCACGCTGCGATGGGGCGGTGACTTCACCCGACCCGACCCGATGCACTGGGAGATCGTCGGCTCACGTGCGCAGGTCGGCGCGTTCGCCGCTGTGATCCGCAATCAACAGGAAGAAGACGACATGATCGTGACTCTGGACGACGCGAGCATCAGCAAGCTTTCCAAGGGGATCGTCGACGCGTGGGTGGCCAAAGACCTCGGCGCCGCGGGTGGCGGCGACACCCTCGGCGTGGTCATGCAGACCGGGGTGCTCGGCAACAGCAACCGGGCACTCAAGCTGCTTGAGCAGATCGCCGTCTCGGTCGCTCCGGTCCCGCCGCCGGTCCCCGAGGTCCGCCCGCACAGCGCGGCCGCGCCCCCGAGCGAGTAAGGTGGGCTCTTCCGACCATGCGGCCGGAAGGGTTCAAAAGCACACCGCCCCGGAACTCGCGCTCCGGGGCGGTGCTTTGTGCTGTGGGACCTGGACCCTATCGCACCCACACGCCGTTCTGGCAGTGCTCGGTGGTGATATGTCCGTCCTTGCTGACCACGCGGGTCGCATCCTTGCGGCCGCAACTCTGCGGTCCGCAGCCGGCCAGCATGAGCAGCGACACCGCCGTGACCGTGGCCGCGGCGATCCCCCGACGCGTGATCATGCAAGCCCTAAGCGTGCAAAGAACGCCTGCGCACATGCGGGCTCGCAGCCCCAGCAGTCGGCGAATCCCCAGCAGTTCGGTAGATGGGCTGCCACGGGCGGCCCGATCTCGGTGGTGGGTTGGTCGGGCGGACACATCCATCCGTCGTCGGTGAGGGTGCAGCCCCCGTGGTGTACGTGCTCGGTTGGGCGGGTGAAGACCGGCGCGGCTACGGTGTCGGTGAGGTCGGCATCGCGGATCAGGCCGGTCGGCGCGTCGGCGGTCACTTGGCGGCCACGTGGGTGACGACGATGGGCGGCTTGGAGATCTTCACGGGCAGTTCGGCGCCGCGTTCGGTGTAGTCGGCCTTGACGGCGGCGATGTCCATGATCTCCCGGGGGGTGCCCTCGGAGCGGATCCATTCCCCGTACGTGCCGGCCGGGATGTCGGCGATCTGGACCTTGAGAGCCTGAACGTCCTTGTCGAGTTTCCGGAGCTCGCGGCTACGGGCGTCGTAATCGGCCAGCAGGCCGGCGATCCGGGTCTTCTTCTGTGCTGCTGTTTCGCGCATGTGCGCTCCCTCTGGGTGCGATGCAATGGGACCGGTCCCGGGCCGCCTGATAATCGGTCCGGAACCGGCAGGCTCATTTTGCCTTACCGGTCTGACCTTTCTTCTTCTTTCTGCTGAACATGGCCGCGGTGGCGCGCCACAAAATCGTCCCGGACGCCGTCTGCTGGGAGACCTCGAGCCGTTTGGGCTTCCGGCCGCCGGTGCGTCCGTCTCCGGTGGCGGGCGGATCGTGCCTACCCACGGTTGAGCTGTCCGAGGGCGTCTCCGAGCCTGTCCAGGAACAGGTATCCCTTCACGATCGTGTAGACGACGATGACGCAGGTGATGATCACGACGACTCGCATGACCATCTCGAGCACTCGTTCAGCCATCGTCCGCCGCTCGTCGACGCGGTTCATGAGCTGGGGCGCGACGTCCATCGTCGACCGGCGGTGTCCAGCCGGCATGGGGGTCGGCGGCCAGTAGCCGGGGAGGTGTGTGACGGTCTGCGCGTCGGGGTTGGTGTGTTGGTGAGCGTGATCGTCATGCCGGTAGTCGGTCATGACGTGTACCGCCTGGCCGGCCGGTTGATGTCGGCGGTGTAGGTGAACGTGATCGTCATGCCGACCGCTTCCTCGCTGATCAGCTCTTCATACACACACAGCGCTTCGCGGTCCTCGTAGATGGTGCTGGTCGGGTGCGAGGCGTGGAAGTCCAGCACCGGCGCCACGCGCAGGGCTTCGTCCTGCTCGTCTCTCTCGGTGATCTTCTTCGCGAGGACCAGTCTGTCCGGCATCGGGAAGTCCGGGTGCTGCTCGAGATGCTCGGCGAGCGCGTGGATCGCGGCAATCTTGCCGGCCCGTGAGTGCACCGGCTTCTCGTCCGGAACGGGGCCCGGGTCGTACGTGGTGGCTGTCATGCCGAAGACGTTCCCATGATTCTGAGGTTTCTGTCAAGCGTCTCTGAAATCCTTGACGGATGCTGGTCGACCAGGAATGATGGTCGCATGACTAAGATGCATGACGAAGTTGCACTGTTCAAGATCCCCAATCCGGAGGACTGGCTGGACGCCGAGGGCGTGGCCACGGTGCTGAACCGGTCCCGGGCAACGGTGTACAGCATGGCCGAACGCGGGGTGATCACCCCGTACTTTATCGGCGGCCTGAAGCTGTACTGGCGTCCCGAGGTGCAGACCATCGCCGAGGCGCTGCGCAAGCTGGCAGCGAGGTCCGGCGCATGACGTGGGCTGGCGCGATGATCGCGGCGCGTTCGTGGGCGATGCTGACCGGTGAGCGGTACCGGGTGGCCGGGTACGTGCACCGCGGCCGGTGGCGATACGCGATCTCGCCGACTGTCCGCCGCGTGCAACTCGTCGGTCCGGTGCGGTGACAGAAAACAGCGACGCGCCCGGTCGGAAGCGCGCCGCTGCTCTAGGGGTGGATCACGGGACCAGGACAGATCGCAATGTACCGCAGTACCCGCGGGGTGGTGACCCGCGCCGGCGTGCCGTTCTCTGGCGGGCGCGGCAGGACGAACTAATGATCAAACGGGCATCACGGAAGCTGGACGAGTTAATGACACACATGTACGAACCTGAAAATTGGCGAAGCGTGTTCGATCACACGACGGCGCTTGCCGCGTGGCGAGCGATGGTGATGCGGACGGTGTACGACCCCGCGCGACCTGAGCTTGACCCGGTTACGGGCTGCTCACATTGCATCCACTTAGCGTTGGAACAACACCATAATGGTCATTATGATGTGCCGCCGGTCGGGCGTCCGCATCGCTGCGCGGTGTGCGGTGAGTGGTTCGAAACTCAACACGCGGTCCGGGCTCACCATCACGATCCGGCGCAACATAAGAGTAACTATGGTGTATCGCCCGATCGTCTGGACGAGTGTCCGCGGTGTGGCGGCCCGCTGGCGAGCGACCGGGTGTGCGCCGATGACGCGTGCGGTGCCGCATGAGGGTGCTGGATCTCTTCTGCTGCGCCGGGGGCGCGGCCCGCGGCTACCAACTGGCGGGCGCCACGGTGCGCGGTGTGGACATCGTGCCGCGTCCGAACTACTGCGGTGAGCAGTTCTTCCGCGGTGATGCGCTGCGCTACCTGTCCGATTACGTGGAGTCGACGCGCTTGCTGTTCGACCTGGTCCACACGTCGCCGCCGTGCCAGGCCGGATGCACGCTCACCAACGGCACCAACAAGGCGAATGGGTGGGGCGCCGATCATGAGCAGTTCGTGCCGCGTACGCGGGAGTTGCTGGACGCGATCGGCCCGTATGTCGCCGCTTATGGGTCGGGCGGCGGTAAGGCGACGGTCGCTGAGATGCAACATGCTCTATGTATGGACTGGACTACTGAGCGTGAGGAGTTGACGGAGGCGATTCCACCCGCCTACACACGCCACATTGGACAGTTTTTTGCTGCTTCCCTTGCACAGTCGGGCCGGCTGGACCTGTGAGTAACCCCAGATTCTTCACCCGCGACGGTATCCGCGCGCTGGTCGTGGCCGATGCTGTGCGAGATCTGGGGCCGATACGGTGGGGTATCGACCGTACGTTCTGGTGCTATCAGGATGGTGTCTGGCATTCGAGCGATGATCTCCTGCACGCGCGGATCGTGCGCACGCTCGGTGACGACTACCGCCCAGCGCACTCGCAGACGGTTCGGGACGTGTTGCGTGCGCAGCTTGAGCGGTTCGACATCGAGCCGGTGCCGCGATGGATCAACGTGGGCAATGGCATGCTCGACTGGAATGCGGTGGTCGCACCGGATCTGGTGCCACACAACGCATTGTGGCTGTCTACGGTGCAGCTGCCCGTGTCGTACCGGCGGGGTGCTCTGTGCCCGGCATTTGACGAGTTCCTGGCCGGTGCGGTCGATCCGGATGACGTGCCGCGGGTGTGGGAGATCATCGGCTACCTGATGATGGCTGGCAACCCGCTACAGAGAGCGATCCTTCTCATCGGTGGCGGCGGCAACGGTAAGGGTGTGCTGCTCGAGGTGATCCGCGCGCTGCTGGGTAACCGGAATTGCACGTCGGTGCCGTTGCGGGATTTTGCGGATAACCGTTTCGCGACGGCTGAGCTGTTCGGCAGGCTGGCCAATATCTGTGGCGACATCGACGCTACTTACATCGAGAACACTGCCCGTATCAAAGAGATCACGGGTGGAAATGACACGGTGATGGGAGAGCGCAAAGGCGAAGACCCGTTCTATTTCCGGCCGTGGTGCAAAATGGTGTTCTCAGCCAACGACATACCAGCGTCGGCGGACAGCTCGCGCGGTTGGACCCGGCGGTTCGAACTGGTGCGGTTCCCGAACGCGCCGGCCGTCGAAGATCCGGCCCTGGGCTCGCGGCTGATCAATCCGGCGTCGCTGTCCGGTATCGCGCTCAAGGCGGTGTGGGCCCTGCGGGGGCTGATGGAGCGTGGGGACTTCATCGGTGGCGCGGCCCGGGATGAGGCGAAGCGGGAGTTCGCGGAGCGGTCGAACACGGCGCTGCGGTGGCTGTACGCGGAGTGTGACTACCCGATCGAGCCGGCGGCCGCCTGGACGGCAACAACTCGAGTCTGGGAGGCGGCGAAGCCGTGGGTATGGCTCGAGGGCAACACCAAGATGACCAAGCGAGGGTTCTACGCGCTGCTGAAACAGGCCCCGGGAGTGCAGTTCGTGAAGCGGGACGGCTACCCGGGGTTCCGCGGTTTCGCACTCCGCAGCCTGGTGGCCGATGAGCCCCCGAAAGTCACTAGTGAGTTTTCGAGCGTCGTTCAAGGTGCCCTTGACCTGGGCGAATGAAGATCAAGTGAATAAGTGAGTTTCCTGGCAACTCCAACCATGCGCGTAATTACACGCATCATCATCCACTTGTCAAGAGGGGTATTAGTTCAGTGACTTTACATTCGTCGCGCTACCCCCGGTTTAGTTCTTGATCTTTGAGCTGTCCCGTTCAGTTCAAAGATCATCATCGACTAGGAGAGGGCAAGATCATCATGATTAGCCGCGACCAGGAAGTCTGGATTGTGACGGTCGGCCAGCGCATCAACTCTGTGTGGGAGCGCCAGGGGGCAGCTCGATCTCATGCCAAGCGGCTGATCGAGGTCAACGGCGACAACATCACGGTTTCGATCCAGTGCCTCGAGGTGCGCGGGCCTGGGTACGTGGCGCTGCCGAACCGATGAGCAAGACGTGGGCGAAGGGCAGCACCCGGGGGTGGCGTCGGGTGCGTGCCCATGTCCTCGAGCGTGACGGGTACCGGTGCCGGGTACGGGTGCCGGGTGTGTGCCTGGGTGCGGCGCCGGCCCGGGGTGGCCACGCTCACCACCTGCACGGTATGCGCTGTGCTGGGTGTAGGGCTGACCTGCTCACTCACCTGGTGGCAGCGTGCGCACCATGCAACCTGCACATCGGTGACCCCGGTGCTAAGCCAAGGCCTTCACATAGACCAATGACGATGTGGTGAATAGATGATCATCTCTGCGACCGGGACGTATCTGTTGTGGCAAACAATAGGTGTCCGTTTTTTCCAATATAAGCAGGTCGCGGACAC
>Ga0193753_10001564_pt1 | contig 19369 bp, 35 predicted proteins | sample H1c2metaG_FD_144925 | JGI IMG/M metagenome (GOLD analysis project Ga0193753, IMG submission 144925) | Soil microbial communities from a riparian zone of the East river system, Colorado, United States - H1c2 | ecosystem: Environmental > Terrestrial > Soil > Riparian zone | place: USA: East...
ATCAGCAACATACATCCATGCTGTACCCCTAGCCTTACCCTTGAACCTCTCAGGGGTCATGCTATCGATCCAAGGGTTATCAAACCCAATGTTACGAGGTACACGGGATGACAGGATCGTATTCATATACTTGACGTCTAGGTTATGAAGATGCTCTACACTAACTAGATAAGCCTCTCCACGAGCTACATGAGCTTCAGGGAGCTTAATAGTTTTCTCGAAGAGAGCAGGCCCATAAGAGTCTTCTCTCATGACATACTTACTGATTAGTGTATGAGCATTGCCCAGAGGGATAGCTCCATCCAGAAGCTTATCCCCATCACGACCTGACTTCTCATCACCCCATGCAAAATATAGCATCTGCTTCTGCATACGGAGTTTAGGGAAATCAGGAGTATAGTACTCCCGACATGCTAACTTAGCGAAACCTCTCTGTTTGGTCCGCTCTTGTAGGATGTCATTAGCTGCATTCAGATCAATATTAACCTTGGCTGACATTATCCTACCTTCTTATCCAAAACCTTCTCTTTTGCGAGAATCTTCTTGTTAGCATCTTCAAGATTCCCCGGAAGATCAGGTTCCAACCTACGATATGCACCAATGAGACGAGCACCCTTAAGCATCTTGTCTGTTAACTCATCATTCTGAGTTTTAAGGCTACCCAGAGCTTCTGTGACATACATGAGCCAAGGGATCAAATCATCATCCAAAGCCTCTACAAGGTACAGGAGCTCAAGCGCAGTGGCATTCTGAAGCTTACATAGGTTCTCTATGTTGTATAGGTCTGGGTTTTCCCGTATTGAGCTTAAGAATTGGGTCGTCCCATATACTTTGGTAAAGTGGTCGCTTCGCAGGTGTGTCTGCTTTCCGTCGAAAGGGACTATGTTTGTACCCGTACCCGCCTCCCCAGATGTCCGTTCAATCCGAGCTTGTTCCATAGCGAACTTACGAGCACTCTCTCGACGATCGAACTCAGGACCACGAATAACCTTATCAAAATAGGTATCGTTAGCACAGAGGTAATCTTTCCCCTGAGTATCCTTACGATTCACCCAAGTACCCATCGTAGCTGCACCCTTGTTTGTAATAAGGATACCACGATTATTCACAGGCCAGAACTTGGAGATGATCTTACGGAATCCCGGACTCCAAATATTCAGAGGATCTTTCATCTCCGAACAGATAGGGGTCAGAACAGACTCCTGATAGTACCGAGTATCAGACCAACCTTCTCTGACAGCAATGTGCTCTTTGTCTTGGATATAGATAGGATCATACTCAGCGATCGTACCATTGTGCATGAAGTACAGATCACCCTTACCCGTGCTGATTACATCAAACGGATGAATGTTCTGCATCTCCACGTCACCAGCAGTAGCATGACGTACATGGAGAAAACGTTCAAGATCACGATGCTTATCAATGAGGTTATAAAGTTCTTCAGGGTCATTTTCAACAGGGTTATCCTTCAATACCTCAAGCTTATTGTTACCATCTCGAAGAATAAGACCCCAACCATGCCAGTTGTTGTAGACCATATTCTCAAAGTCATCATCAGTGGGCATAGCCCCGGGCTTCAGCCATAGAATATTACACATTATTTAATCCCCAATTCCTTGGCCATACGGTCAGCAACTTCCTGAGCTCGCTTATAGTTTGCAAGATCTTGATTTATCTTACGAACTCGTTCTTTCTCAATCTCTTCTGATGTAGCAGGACGATAGAGATAGGCTTCAAATGTAGCAAAACTGCTGCCATATTCTTCATTAACTTCAATATCGATCATGACTTTATCAAGAGTTGTGTTATTCTGTTTCGCAAAATACTCAAGATCTCCGATAAGGATATCTGCTGTACTATATTTATCAAGCAGCATATTCTCTCTAATTTCCACGGAATGCTTCTCCATAATTTTTAACAGTTGTTCCAGTGATACCCGGAGCAGTATTGATTTCAAGAACATAGGCTTTCTGAGTCTTGACATTAACTACAACATCAACAGCACCAAAGTCTAGTCCTATTTCTTTAACAGCTTGAATGGAGACATCCTTTACAGACTGAGGAACCTCGATACCTTCACGCTGGTAGATGAATCCATTATCCAGATTCCTAATCTTCCAGTTGATATCCTCATCCCCCTGCTTCTCCTTCTTGAGAACCTTACGCTGTAGATCAATGACTTCACCATTAACTACATGCACACGGAACTCATCCTTCTTAGGGACATACTGGGTATAAAGAGGAGCCTTTACAAATTCATCAGGATGGTCCTTATCCATCAAGACAAGCCCTTCAGCACTGTGCCCATTAAGGACTGTACGAGCGCACACAGTGAACCCATTAGCCACCCATGACAGGGCTACATCCATATCTTCAGTCCACTCAGGAACGATCTCAGCGCTTACACGCTGAAAGAACTTGAGCTTATCCGAACACAGGATAACCTTATCAGGGTGGTTGATAACCTTGCATTTCATAATTTCATCAGGAAGCTTGGAAGAACCCCAATTAATAACAGTCTTATTGGGATTACCCTTAAATTTGGAGTTCTCATGCTTAATACGCTTAGCATCTAACTCTTCTGCCAACTCCGAAGCACCCTCGGAGAACTTACTCCATGCATAGATAAACATTAGTCTTCGTCCTCATGGTTGTCCCAATCAGGGATATCTAAATCATTTAGGAAATCGTTCATTGGTGGCTGTGGTTTTACTGCTTGATTTATGGCATCTATCCAGACAGCTCCATTACCACCTAGTGGTTCACCAAAGATATTATTAGCCTGAAGTTTAGGTTTTATACCCTGGTTACCACCATTCGCCTTGTATACGATATTGGCAACATCCTGATCTTCTTTGGATAGGTCACTATAGGCCTTACCAAAGGTATCCATACAGAACTTATTGAATGCCTTAGATACAGGCTGCTCTATCTTCTCAATCTTACCAAAGTTAGACCAATCTTTATTCCAAAGAGCAATGCTTGCAGCATACCAGAAGTTCTGAGAGATAATCTTCTCAGGGTCATCACCCTGCTTTTTAGCCTCTGCCAATAGGAGTTCAGCAGCTACACCACCAAAGACTCTCTCAAGAAGGGAGAGCTTATCCTTACGATACAGATCAATTACCTGATCTGGTGTATATGAGCGAGAGAACAAAAGCATGTGATTAAGGATATTAATCCAATCCTTAATAGCAACCCGACTAGGATCACCACGAAAAGACCTAAACTCAATTGAACCATGAATAGTCAATGGAACAAAGTTCAAGGCTGCATACTTATTCGTCTTCTCATCAAAGTTCCAAATCTGCTGGAAGGCACCCTTCTTGATATATTTCAAGAGTTGGATGATATCTTCATACTGAGCCTCAGCATCACAGATAGGGAGACAGAAGAGATTGCTACGACGAGAGGGTCCTGACCAACGTATCAAAAGATTCTCGAAGAGAGCATACGTGGTGAAGATGGTAGCCATAGTACCCCATTCCTCATCAAGCATATTCATATGCACATGGACAGAGGTTGAATTACTATTTCGATCGAATGCAATGTTATTCGTTTTCTGTTCGAATTCCATCAGTGCATCATCGATATCTTTCTCCCATGACAGGGGAGCCTTAAGCATATATTCGATACCAAAGTTACGAAGAGAGTGGTCCTCATCATGCTTCCAGAACTTGAATTGAGGAACCATATATTCATGAAGAGTCTCTGTTTCGATCTCAACCCCATACGTCCCCGTATGCTTCTTGTAGCCTTTAACTAGGCGAAGATCATCATATACAGTCATTTCTCATCCTCATATTCAAGGGTTTCAGTAACCTTAAAGATACGAAAGGCTATATCACCCTCATCGTAATCTTCTTTCATCCATTCAATAGACTCAAGAGCTTCTGATAAAGATTCTTGTGTAGTATGTTCATTCCACCCAAAGCCGTAGGCACTATACTCTACTCTGTAGAAGGTATCCATCAATTAATCTCCCAATCAAGTCCCTGAAGATGATGAGATACAATCCATCCCATACTAGACGAAGGGACATTCAACACACGTTTCCCGGGAGCCATCCAGCCCACCAGAGCGTTTCTGTAATAAGCCTTGATGATTCCTAGTCGATCTACAGAAAGCGCTATAGAACGATCTATGGCGATCTCACCCTGACCATCAGCTTCACCCTGTTCCTTCAGGAGAACAAGAGCTTTAGAGAGATCAGGATAGATACCCATGACACAGTCTTCAAACTCTTGCATATAAAGGATATCCTGATTACTAAAGTACTCATTGTCAGTAGTATCAGGAAGAGGAAGAGCACTGAGGACATCAGAGTTGATACCCTGCTGGAACTTCTTCATAGGACGACGAGTGACATACCGAACAGTCTTAAACTTAGGAATATTCACATAACCCATAGGAAGACTGGAGATATCCATACGCTCATCATAAGGGTCCATATTCTTATGAAGAATGATTGGAGCAGCCTTCTGGACAGTAGAGGGCTTATAGAGATGCCACTTGTTACCAGCTACACTAACATACACGGGGAATCCATCAAACTGGACGATAGTCCCATGAAACCTCTGCATAAGGTCTTGAGGTATTGTATAGTTTCTCATTCTATTTCCTTTAGTGACACTGAATGTCTTTGACTTCTTTCGAAAGATCTGTGCATTCTTGACACGAAATAACATTCCCATTATCGTACGTCGAAGCATACCACCTCTGAAGGAGATCTAATTCATCTCCACAAAATGTGCATTTATCCTTAGGGATACGCACAGGGTTAAATCTGAAATCCTCAGCATTTCTAGGCTTAGCAAGGAGAATCTCACTATCCTCATTCTGCTTATCAAAGACATCTTCATCATCCCATGGTGGAGCTTTAGACTTTAGATCATCCCAGAGGCGAGAAGACTCAACAGAACCATCAAGAATACGGGGGACCAAAGCAACAGATCGAGCGGCTTTAGCGCTGGAGATGAGATCTTCTCCGCTTGCGATTGCCCTTTCCAGTTCGACGCTTTCTTGGGTATTCGCTGGTTTGAAGGGTCTTGTCTCCAGATTTCCTTTGACGGGAGGCACCGACTGGGTCTTGCTTGGCTCTCCCTGAGGAAAAAGGTCTGTTGATGTCCACTTCGGCCATTCAGCCTTTTTACACTGAGTTGGGTCAACCCGATACACAGCATTTGGCTTAAGGTATACGAAAGGACTAAGCTTAACCTTATTACGACCTGCAGCCAATCTAAGCATATCAGGCTCAGAAGCCCAGTATGCTACTCCACGTTCCATGTTGTGGGCGAAGTAGAGAGGACGATCATTATTCCGAGCGAACACAAGTTCACCAGAGTTCTTGTCGAAGATGACAATGGCATAGGCTGACTTCAGATCAAGGTCCTGAAGAACAGGAATAATCCCACGATTACTCATATCTTCGAACATCATCTCGGAGTCAGTCTTCTTGTGATCATAATACTTTACATCTTCCAGAGTACCATTATGCATCCCTACAAGATTCTTAGTATCGAAGGGATGGCTATTCTCATCACTATTGGCGCCAACTGTAGCCCAACGGCAATGAACAGCAAAGTAATTATCCTGAACTGATGACAGGAACTTACGATCACCCTTAGAAGACCATTCATTGAACCAAAGAAGATATGAAATCTCCTGCCAAGTCTTAGAGATCTTGTACTCTTTTCTCCATTTGGAACCAAATCCTTGGAGGATACCTGAGCCATCCTTACCCCGTAGGCCACAGATGTATGCAAGATCTTTCATCATCTTCAGGTCATCCGACTGGACACCCGGCCCCATCATACCTACTAGACCACACATTATACTACCACCATTGGTTGTATGAAGATACTATCTCGGTCTGGACAATTATTATTAATCCACTCTTGAGCTAGCTCTTCAGTTGAAAAGACAGTAACTCTACTTTCAAGAGAATCAGGGTAATAACCATCACAGTACATCACAAGATATACAATCATTTTGTTATACCCTTAAGATTCCAGAAAGTCTCAATCAATCCGAAGAAGTATATAGCTAGCTCTTCAGGAGCGTAATTATACTCAGGATGAGGCTGGAAACAGAGGGAGTTAGTAGAACGATACCACACAACTTCAGTATCATGGGCAGGTTTCGCACGTCCCTTATTAGGGTGCTCAGCCTCGAACGAAGTAGCTTCAAAAGCGATCGCAACAGTCTCTCCATCAGTTTTGTGAGGAATCATCATCTGGTGATGAGTGCTTGTAGCTTCGATAGTCTCACCAGTGATCAAGTCAACCATAGAGTGAGTACCATAGACACCATGACGATTGACATTCTGCCACATCTCTCCACCAGACATGACATTGAGGAACTGACCACCACGGCAGATACCTACCTTGGGGTACTGTTCATACTTCTCAAAGACCTTCTGTTCGATCTGATCACGCTCTTCATCAATGTATGCTGTATGATGCTCTTCTTCGTTATACAAACGAGGATTCACATCAGCACCACCAGTGAAGCACACTACATCAGGTTCTTCATTTGCTTTAGCCAATGTCCAACCATACTTAACAAACATTGTGGCTACTTCGGAGGAATCTCCATAAGGGCCAACTACTAGTACCTTAGGCTTTGACATACTTTTCTTTCCATTTTCTAAATGTTGAGAGAGCAACATCCCACTCAATATCACTTGATTGCCAAGAGGCAGCACTGGGGTTGGAACTATTGGCACAGAGAAGTGATATGAGGCTTCCCACATCAATCGTAAGTATTGACCCACCCGGGACAGTCCAACATCCATTAGGGTTCTGATAGTGGGGCCTTGGATCTGCATTAGTCCAACGGTTATAATCAAAGTAACCTCCATCTCCATTCCCTATAGGACGAATAGGCCAATGATGACCACCTGCTCTAGTACTATCGACCATCAACTTATTCTTCCATAAAAGCATAGAAGCGAGGATCAATGCATCAGAGCCAGATACTCCCTCTTGTACAGCTTGGTACCAAACCTTCACATGAGCAGGATACTCATATGGGATACGAGCAGCAATACAAAAGTTCTTGAACAATAAGAATGGGAACTTCAATAGTTGTTCTTGGTCAAAATAAAAGCCCTTGAGGTTGCCACTTCCGTCCTCCACAGTGTGGAATCCTTCTTGAAGTAACGACCGCCAAGGGCTTTCTGTTGGTGAGAGCAGCCAAGCTATGAAAGCTAATGACTGTTCTTTGTATTCATCTGCATAGGTGCAACCACTCGCTAGAATGATTGGTGCTTCCCACTTGTTAGTATAGTTCTTAACTTGGAAAGGCATATGACAGGGATAATTAATCCCTTGTTGATAAGAGGCACCACCTTCAAACTCACCCACATTGGAAGCTACATACCAAGTAGCAGGACCATTGTATGCCATATCAGGATCACGAGAAGCAAGAAGAAGGGTTCTAGTAGCTTTAGCTATGTGATCAGTGCCATCAGGGATATCGCCAGCTTTGAATACCATCACTTCCCTTTCTTCCTCTTTGCTACCTTCATTGAGGTAGTGAATGTACGATGATGATGCTCTACGCTACCACGTATATAAGCATCAAGATCTTTTCTTTCCTTTAACTTCTTCGACTTCACCATTTGCTTCCTTTAACCTCAACTGTATGAGAGCATCAATAGCCTTAGCAGCATCACGGGAGATAAGGGCCTCAAGTTTCATTCGAGCCCTTGTGATCTCTTCCTTAATCATCGTCCTCATCCGGTTCTTCGTAGTCTACAGCCTCATCAAGAAGCTTGAGAGTACGATCAGATACATGCTCTACGATTTCTATATGATTGCCATTAACCCATGCAAAGCCAGAGCCTTCGTTACAGAACTCTTTGTGGCCTAGCACAGAGTAGCCATCACGATGATTACCCTCTTCGACGACAAACCTTTCGTCTACTTCGTGGAACCAGTAATTAGCAAACTCTTTGGTCTTGAACTTGACGATATCACCAGACGTTGGTCTAGTCCTTCTCATTTAAGCTACCTTAACCTGATCAAATACATCAGCTTCGAGTTCTTCCATCTCATCATCGAGCATAGAGTAGTCAATGACATTGGGCATACCGTACTCTTCATTCATAACATAGAGATAGTCACCAATGTCTGTCTCATCAGGCATCTCACCACTATGGAGAAGCTTGATCATCTCAAAGCACATACCCTCTTTGATGAAGTGAATACCATCATTCATTAGAAGATCAGTAGCTCGAACAGTAGCATCAAAGATAAACTTCTGAATGAACTGAGCCTTAAGGATAGCATTACTAAGAGGACGATATTCAACACCATAACCCTTAGGCCTGAATGCGCCTATCTTCCCATAGAGACTACGACGCTTATTATCGCGATCCCATAAGAGAGAAGCAGGATAAAGAATACAATCCAACTGCTTAACAACATCCCTGCAAAGGTCAAAATGGTCAGGATTACTAATTGAATAACCAGAGCCCCAACCGATGTGAATATGGCCAGCTCCAGTACGAAATGGCTCGTCGGTGTGAGGTGGAGAGTTTTCCAAACCCGTATAAGCATTGAAATCAGGAGTACAGCCCAAGATTTTTGGTTCTTCAGGTAGCCCATCGAAATATTCCTTTTCAAATACTGCAGTAGGCTCAATGGCAAACTCACAGTCAGGACGAACAGAAGAGTAATGCCCATGCAATGAACGCATGACAGAGTCGATGTTATAGGCAAACTCATCAGCAGTCTTTGCAGGTGCTGTATTGAACTCCAGTGCAACACCATCACGTTGGATAGCTCCATCAGGTACAAAGAAAGGATCTTCTTTGGTTCCCGGGATTAGGTCATGTCCTGAGACAAAGCGACCATTAGCATCCCGAAGGAACACCTCAGGATCAGTCCCAATAAGGAATGTAAATTTCTTAGTCATGCTACTTCTCCTCTTGATGCCACACAATCAGGGCAGGTACAGTTATCACCACCATAGTCATCATAATTAGAATTATCTTCATAATCCTCATCGTAATCACCACCTTCGTAACCACCTCCAGTTTCATAATTACCCCAACCTTCACTAATTTGAAAGACATTACCGGGGTTCATGACAGGAGCTTCAGTTGGGAAAGGCTTATCGCTAAGATCTTTCTCTTCTTTAAGAGCCTTAGCAAAGGTAGCCTTGATAGCAGGAACTAGATCATCTTTGGGGTTCTTAACATAGAAAGGGCCCCAACTAGCAACCCCACCAAAGACTTTAACCATCTCTTCTTTCCAAAGCATACCAGTATCTGAGTAGAAGATATCCTGAACCATACGACGATTGTAATCATACCCTTCGTCATACTTACCACCAGTGAAGTCTCGTGGAGTCTTAGAGAAGAATCTCTTAAGAGAAAGACGAGAACCAAAGTGATATTCGTCTTGTTCACTAATGATCTTATAAGGATCATTAGAAGAGTTAGCATAGAGAACAGCTACAGCTTCAATAGAGGTGAGACCATCTGCAACTAAACGATCGAAAGTTCCACTATGACTAATATCACGAGTAGCCCAGATCAATTGAACCATAACAGTAGGATCAATGTGCATGTCTCGAAGGATGAAGCCATGATAGACTTCGTCTTTCTTAATCATCTCTACCTTATCAGGAGAACCAAAGCCACTAATCCAAGGGCTATCCTCACTAACAAGGAACTCAAGGAAATGCTTACGTCCTTCACTCTTACCATCATCATGATAAAGATCATGAAAAGGGATAACCACAGCATGAGGTACACCCTTAGGGAAGGGATTAAACAAATCATCTGGCTTCTCTGACTCAGGACGAGTACACATAGTACCATGAGTCATCTTATACTTACGAAGCTCACCATAGCATGGCTGATCAAGACGATAGTGAACACTATAACCCTCATCGATCTTCATAACCAACAAGTAATCAGTATCATCACCACGACGACTAAGCATCCACTCAGTCATACGAGCATCGAGTAAAGTTATATCAGTAAATAGTTCAGGAGCCCTTGACATTTTCATGCAACCTTTCTTTAATAAGCTTCTGCTTTTCTCTTAGATCTCGCCAAACTTGGAGTTTAACGACAGGGAATTTACTATAGTCCTTAGCCAACTTCTTAGATGTGGTCAAGGCTACATTCAAGTCCTTAAGTTTAATTGTATCCTTTGACACTTCATCTCCTTATTTCTTGCTTCTTGCCACTACAGCATCAACAAGTATTTGATTATGATCTGCGAATAGAGTAATTCGATGAGCCTCTTTAAGAGACATCCATTGAGCAGCTATTGCATCATCACCAGCCGCAGGAACATATCCATAATCATCATCATGATATTCAAACTCATCAATAAAGACATGAGTAATCATTCGAGAACGTTCATCACGATTAGGATCATCATAAACTACAGGATTTAGGTGACCAAACCACCACTCAATATCGGTCTCTTCTTTTAACTCACGATTAGCAGCGCGAGATAAAGACTCAGCATGACCTACAAATCCACCGGGCAAAGCCCAATAAGTATCTTCACGTTGGATCAATAGAACTTTATCGTTCCAAAAGAGAACTATATCAACAGTCACATGAGGACCTTTACCCCACTTCTTTTCATACTCTCGATCAGTCATTTGATGATCTCCACTGAGGTCAGAATACCATCAGTCCATGTGGCCTTGAGATTATCACTACTAGACTTCTTACGAGTCCAGTAAGTAGTATTTGCATTATTTCGCCAATCACCATCTGCATAGTTAAATAAGATAGCATCAGCATAACGAACCTCAATGACTGGCTCTTTGTATTCTTCGTAAAACTTAAGTGCCTCTGTAGAAACCCATCCACGAATTCGTCGTGCTGGATCGCCATAAGATGCCTCTGTGTCATATTCGAGAAGAGCACCTTGCTTGTCCTCAAATATAACATCAAAAATCTTACTATTAGTAATAGAAGATATGTATTTCTTAATCATTTGATTCCCTCCATGAATTCACAGATACGCTCAGGCTTAGTTGAGTAACTAAACCCAGAAGGCACACCAATAGCTCGCTTATCAGGTCCAGCCATAGGCAGATCTTCAGGGAACTTGGTGATATGAGAGACTATGCCAACCAAATGACCCTTCTCATCAAATACACCACCACCTGAGTTACCCGGGTCAAGACGAAGATCAAAGACATTGAAATACTTGCGCTCTCTCCACATCATTCCAACAAACTCAGAATGTAATTCATGGGCGAAGGGAGCATCAGCAGTGAGCTTCAACCACTGAGCTAATGAAGGAGTCTCAGCACCCAAGATACCCATCCTAATGACCTTCTCCATGGCATATGGATGACCAATACCATAATACATCGAACGGGAGATTGTCAGTTTGTCGCACGAAAACGTGACAGGAGTAACATTAGTTACCAAGTCACCTGATTGCCAAGAGGACAATCGTATGAGGGCGAGATCAGCATAAGCATCAAACTTTGTCACAACCCCAAAGAATGTCTTACCTCCTACAACCACAACAAGATGTTCACTAGGTGTAGGATATAGGTCTTTACACTCATTCTTCATGGCCACATGACATGCAGTCAATACACTGAAACTATTAATTAACACACCTGAACCTGAGCCATCACCAGCAAAGATAGAGACTGTCTGATTGAAGTTATCAGTGAGAGTGATTGGCACAGCAGCCTTAGGCATCCAAGTGTCAGCATGCCAAAACAGCCCCGCCATAAAGATGGCGAGGATACTTATGAAGATGAACCATGCATAGCCCATATAATATTTGAATGACATTATACCCGAGCCTCCGTTACTTCTTCGACAGCCTTGATGACCATTGCAGTCCCAAGACCAAACTTGCGAGAGCCTAGCTCTACAGCAAACTTACGAGTGGTATTAGGTTTAGTTACAATGGGCTGACCAGTGCCATCATGACGAGTGATTTCCCAGATTCCCCGCTCAAACAATCGCGAGCTAAGTACTTGATTAGACATAGTATTTCTCCTTATGAGGCACCATTGCACTACGCTCCCCGCAGATTTAGCGGGGAGAATACTACAATACTACAATTTAATATTGATCATCTTTGCCTGTATACACATACTCAATTCGTTTCCAATGTTCTTTACGAGAGATATCTCTGATAGCTTCTCTCGCTTGTTCACGAGTAGTGAATTGACCTGCGATACGATCCCAAGATGTTGTACGAAAAGGCCAATAACCATTGACCCGCTTCTCGTCTATTACAAAAATGTCTGAATTGTAATAATTAGGACGAATACGATAAATAGTCATTATAGACCAAATCCCATGATGAGCACAACAAACAAATATATTGTTAATAGCAGCCATGACAGGAATGGAAGAGCCACGACTATCAACAGTATAGCGAGAATGATACCAATAATAGCCTTTCTCATTATACATGAACTCCCATGACAATAGTAAGGAACAAATACATTGACAAAGCTGGAGCCACTACACAAAAGATAGCTACAAGTATTGTTAACATAGCGAGCATACCAAGAATGAACTTAGTCATCGTGGTGCCTCAGGTACAATTAACTCTTCAGGAACCTCAGACTGATTAGGAAATGTCTTCTCAATCTTATCAAGACGACCAGACATATATTGCTCCCAAATCTCAGCTTCTCGTTGCTCAGCAGTTAATTGCCTCTGCCTAGCTTGCTGAACAAGTACATCAGAGATACCTTTAGAGTATCCATTAGACCAATATACTACACCACCTACATTGAAGGAGATGAGCATAAGGCCGAAGACGAGGAGATAAATCTCCCAAGGTTTGAATTCTTTGAACATGTTACCCCGCACAAATTGCTTGCATAGAGTCCATCTCTACACCATTAATCTTAATCCCAGTAAGTCCTCGTAACTTAAGGGCATTCATTTTAACTATAGATGCATCAGCAGCTATAAGACAACCCTCCATAGAAGGGTAACCGGGATGAGTCTCTCTGAACAGTTCTACACCATTAGCAGCGAGATAGATCAAGATAAGAGTGACCATTTACTGTCCCATCTCCACAACACATTTAGCTCTAAAGGTATATTCCATACCTACAGATTTAGCCATTGCTTCTTGTACTTCATATGTGTATCTAACTTTATCTTTCCAAAATTCAACACACTGTTCCCGAACAGACCATGGAACATTCACAGTATCTGTATATCGGAAATCTCTATGCTCATAGTTCACATGACCATCAGGTATCCATGAGACAGTAACAATAAGAATGATCTTAAGCATAACAGGAACTCCTTGTTTGAATTGAGTAGCTGAGGGTGGGATTCGAACCCACGTCACGTTATCACCCGTTCTCACCCCGATCAGGTTGCTACAGCGGCGTTACCACTAGCCTACCTCAGCTTATTACTTACATACCCTGATGTGAACGACCAGAGCCACCCATGTTATCGTTATAGCTCCTGCGACCTTCATTACCACCACCACGACTCTTAGGTGCAGTCGAATATGTGATCTCAACTGAACGAAGGGTCTTCTCACCCGTGACAGGATCAGTATGAACAGCAGGCCCAGTGAGTGTGCTACGACGAGCAAGTGATTGGCTCATCACACGACGAGATACTTCTGTGTAGCCCTTAGGCAAGCTCTGAGTTCCACGCTTACCAATACCCGGCTGATCACCAAAGGCATAGTTACGAGTGATTGTTGAGCCATTGTTACCAAAGCTTGAGTCTCCCTTCGAAGCCGAAGGAGAATTGCCATGATCACGAATGATCACATCACCTCGTTTGCCAACAACCTGATTGAGTTGGTCAGCCTGTGCCTGAGTGATGCAGTTCTTATTATAGAACCCACCATCAGTAGGACGAATGCAATAGGCATTAGCAGAAACACTAAGTGCCATCAATGCAATTGCTGTAAGAAAAGTACGCTTCATAGTAGTTCTCCTTTTAGTTGTGCAGGATTGCACCAATATCCCTAAGCATTCACGCTTAGAGATAAAGTAGTAATCCTTCAGATTGCCTACATTACATAGGCGCAAATCATGATATCCTCCTACGTTGGGACAATCTTCTTTTAAGATTGAACTGAGGTCACCTGCCTACAGGCTTATCGGTACTTATCGATCATCACCCATATCTAAGTCATAATCATATTCAAAATCATAGAAGATAGGATCATAAACATCATCCCAATCATCTTGATCAAAGAGATAATCATCCATATCAAGCTCTAAGTCATCGAGAAAGGCAATGAGCCAAAGGTCATCTTCATTCATCGAACTGACCCTCCACCCATTCAACCTTAACGATTGCTATGGTATACTCAGACTTAGTAGGTCGCTTCCCAAAAGAAGCACTATACATAGTCTCACCATCTGAACCTAACCAGATATGTAACCACTTCACACCAGTACGAGGAGGAGGTGGAGGAGAAACATACTCAACCAACCAATTACTATCGTGATCATATATTTGTTCAGTGCCACTATCTGACCGTGACAGGATTGATACTTGCTTACCCACAAAGATAGGAGTGAAGCGATGACCTGTATTTCCTGCAAAGAGAGAACGATAGGTCTTACCCATTTCAAGTTTACTCACCATAACCTCCTATTGAGTGAAAAGGTATCTCAGCCCACTCAACAAGGGAATTGCCATATTGCTCACCCTCATAGAATGTAACTTCTGAACCTTTTGGTGTATTCCGAATGTCCTCAACACCATTGAGCCAAGCCTCACGCTTCTCTAGCTCTGTCTGCCAGTTATGCTTGAAGTCATCAGCAACAGTGTCACGAATATAGCGACGTTCAGTCTTCACTCGTTCAGCTACACCAAGACAAGAGATACATTCGTAGTACCCATTGACATGATTAACTTCATTGCGCTTAAGCTCAGCGCCACACTCTAAGCATTTGAACATCACGCATACCTCAAGTTAGCAGCAGCCTCAAAGGCATGAGCCATCTGAGTTGAACTGTGATCATCACAAAGAATACGCTTGCCTTGAAGCTTATTGCGTAGCTCGTCGCCCTCACGGATAGCATCTCGTGCTACTGTGATGCGTGTAGGCTCACCAAACTTAGAGTTGTTTGTGAACCTTGCGTAATTATTCCCTCGCATGATCGTCCTCTTCCGTGCCCCATTTAGAAGCATCTGCTAGCCATAAGAGCCCATACGTAAGCCCAAAGGCAATTACACTCAACACAACATATTCCATTACTCTCCTCCATGACAGGATAGACATAATAATCCTCACCCCAATTAAGGGATGAAGACTATATGCGTATCTAATGCATGTAGGTATTATGCAGCAGCAGCTTCAGGAGCTACGCCAATCTCTTCTTCAGTCTCAGTCTCTTCACCTTCCTTCAACTTCTTGAAGAAGTCCTGAAGGGTTACGAGAGCAGCATTCACCTCAGCAGTAGCCAAGACGTTATACTTCTCCATACGCCCTACAATTGTCTTCAGATCATCGAGAGAGGTAGCAATTGCCTTATCGGCAGCTTCGCTCTTGTTAAGAGCCTGCTTTGTCTTCTTCGCAGTGTCATAGAAGGGAACAGATGCGAGGAGGTCTTCAGCTGTGAATACGTCCTTACGAACGGCTTCAGGATGATCAGCACCAGCTTTCACTTGAAAGCCTTTGTCATCCGAATACTTAGCCCATGAACGTTCCTTGCCTTCAGCATTGAGGAAAGTAGTCACGCGCATTACCCATGCCTTAAAGGAAGCCTTATCGTTATTCGAGACAAGGCTATACAGAGCAGTCAACGCCTGAGCATTGCCGAACTGTGCAGCATGAAACAAGCCTTCACAAGCACGCAAGTGAACCCACTGCCGAGTAGCAATGTAATTCTCCTTACCAGCTGCGATTGCTTTGAGGATTTCAGAAAGATCAGTGAGAAATTCAATCTTATCAGTCATAGCTGTTGTTCCCTATGTGTGGGTTGAACGAGCACAACACAATGTCATGCTCTCGAAGCATATCAATCAAGATACACTTAGAGCGCATGACAATCTGTTTAGACTAATTGTTAGCGTTTATTAGAGATACTATCTCTATTCATTAGCAAGTCATCCTACGCGTATGTTTAACGCGTCTCTCGTAAGGAGTGACTTTTGCGAGAGGAGTTTTTATAGATCAATTCGATCGTGACAATCGCGTTACACTCCTAAGAGCTAACATTGATCAAAAACCCCGCAAGGCTCGCCCATTGGGCTATTCAAAGAGGAGCACTCTTTGATTTGAGGTGACCTAATGTTCCAAACCGTTTCAAGGCTCTTTCCACTAAGCTTGCCAAGTCTCAACCCTTCATTGTCCAAAGCTAAGCCGTAAGGCTCGCATGTCCCAAAAGGTGAGAGAGGCGGAATGTCCAAGGCATTGCCCGAACAATTCCCATAAGCTCCATAAATAAGGCAAGAATAAGGCACAATCTGAAATGATCGAAGAAAGATCAAGAAAAATTCCTGTCATGATCCTGAACATGAGAGAATGATAAAAACCTATAATCCATTCATAGGGAATATCTGTTTGCTAGGGCAAGGATGGGGCAAGGTTAAGTTTATAGGGTATGTCCAGTATCACCCTAGCCAAATTTTGGGAAAGCCTCTGTATGAGCTTATATGAGAATAAATTAGATTGTGTGCAATCGATATGGTATAGACAAGAAAAAAGGCCCTAAGGCCTTTCTTTTATTTGTATGTGGCAATCGCTTGCCTATGTTCCTTTGATTTGTACCCATAGGCCTTAGCCTTGAACCAAACGATATGCCACCCAATCATTTCACACCTCCCTTGCCAAGCGAACCAATGGCCTTGCCTGTCTTCATAGGGTGAATTTCCAAAAGGCCTTTGTCCTCGCAATGGTCGAGCATGAAGCGGACGCGTGCTTGAAGGACGGAAAGACAGCCAATCAAGTTTGATGCGTCATGACCCTTGGCTAGCTTGCGCTCAATGCTAACCTGCAAGTCAGCTGCCTTTTTGATCATGGCGCCTACCTGCTCCGGAATAGCCAAGGAACGCTCAATCTTAGCGCTTGCCTTGTCCAAAAGGATTTTGGAGTGACTGATCATCTTAGGACGTTGCGCATTATGGCGTGATACGCGACCAATGGATTGCATTGCGAGGGAGTTGTTTCCGCGACGAACGCCATCCTTGGTAACGATAGGACCATTGTCAATCATAACCTTTTGAGTATCCATCTTACACCACATCGCGCGTTGTGTGGTCTTAAGGGTCAGATCAGTCTCGGGTAATGACTGTATGGCGAACCCTGCAAACTTGTCCGCATAGTCATTAGATACACCGTGTTTGCCCGAAGCATAGGCGATATCAGACTTAGACCATGTTCCAACTAACTCTACTACGGGTGTAACATCCGTTACGTATGTTGTATGTGTCATATTATTTAACTCCCTGAAGGATTTCTTGAGCAGTAAATTCACGTTTAGCCAATGAGCGCCAAACGAGAATGTATGTGATGATACGATATAACATGATTATTTAACTCCTCTTTGAGTGATTGCTTGACGGATGCGATAGCGACGAACTGCGAGCCAAAGCACGAAACCGACGACTGTGAGAATGTCCAACATAACTGTAACCTCCATTGTGTGACCATTGGTCAAGCACACCATACCATATCCAGCGAACCATACAAGCGATTTCTCTCATTATATATAGGGCGCTCTACAGGCATGATTATGACAGGAAAACTCCCTCAATATCCATAATAATAGAATACCCTCAATTCCTCATAGAAGGCCATACAGCGCAACCAAGGAGGAGGTAGACAGCGTATCAAAACAATAAGGCAAGCTCCTAGCCCATCCTCTAGGTCCTAGAAAGTGTAGCATAGTATTCTAATGCAAATCATATCAGTCATGTTCTTTGTATGACAAAGGCAGGCTATAAGTATATGGCGAAGAAAAGCGATACAATAGATATAGTACATTTATGAATAGAATTGCCCCTAGAGTATAGGCTAAGTAAGGTACTAAATTGAGAATGATATAGTTATGTATTACGAAAACAGAACTACTATGAATACTTAAACCTGTAAATTGTCAACAATTCGGTATCAATGATAGTTGATAGCTCATCTATCGCCCCTTCTTAAGTAAATATACAGTAACGAATACAATAGGTTATAAGATAGTTTAAGTATAAGTGATAATAGTACTTGACATTACTTTAGAAATATGTTAAAGTAGTATATAGAATAAGAAGAATAACATGTAGATAAAGATTACATGATATAACTTACTTGATTGCTCATGTAGATATGAACATGATTGTATTAGTTATACCTTGTACTAAAAGCATTGTAGTTATGTATTGTTTAACATATGAGTACTGAGTTTCTGAGTATTTACCTTACTTAGTATCTTGTAGTATGTATCTTGTAGTAAGAGCAACAGATTGACATGATAAGGTTAATCACCTTAGTCGGACATTACCTATAGGGGGTATACCTCTGTGAATACATCAATGCTAGGGTATGTATAATATAGAGAGTATTCCTAAGTATATATTTGTTTACAATACTTTCTTATATATTAGTATGCTCTTTCAATACACCTTTTTCCCCCAGTTATACTATGATTACTCCACTATACTTGCACTATACTGTGAGATATACTTGAAGTAAGGGGTCCGGGTGCCAGTGGGGGGTGCACCGTTAGCGTATACCGACTCCGTACAATTTTTATTTTCTAGAAGTGTAAACTGTTAATACCAATCCAATCCAATAAGGACTATTTCATATGGCATATCAATCAGATAGCAAGGGTTCATGTGGTGATGCCACGCCTGAGCGCCCACTCTCCAAGCTAGACTTTACCCCGAAGGCAACTGGTGGTGTTAAGGCTCAGGAGTACATCGGTGGTCAGCAGTACCCAGACATTCAGACTCATCAGAAGTAATACTGTATACTCCTATACAATCATCCTTCTTCGCCAAACACTCTGTTAGGAGTTAACCATTAGATGAAGACCTCTAAAGTCTACACAGAACAGCAACAGTTGTTCCTAGATGCCCTCGCTCCTTGCGGTGGCAAGATCCGAGCAGCTATGACTGTAGCAGGATTCTCCAAGGATACCTCCGAGCGCTACATCATTAACATCCTCCATGAGGAGATTGTAGAGATCGCTAACAAACTCCTAGCTGCATCAGCAGTGGAAGCTGCAGTATCCCTCGTGGGCGTACTAGCTGAACCTGAACGACTAGGCAATGCACATACAATCAATGCCTCTAAGGAGATCCTCGATCGTGGGGGTGTACTTAAGAAGTCTAATGATGATCTCACTAGCGCAGCTAAGAGTGGGGGAATCCTCATACTACCCGCGAAACGAACTCGGATCACTATAGATTCCGAGGAAGATT